>Ga0114129_10002698_pt1 | contig 24710 bp, 24 predicted proteins | sample RhiMetdeltSRZDD1_FD_80071 | JGI IMG/M metagenome (GOLD analysis project Ga0114129, IMG submission 80071) | Populus rhizosphere microbial communities from Tennessee, USA - Rhizosphere MetaG P. deltoides SRZDD1 (version 2) (version 2) | ecosystem: Host-associated > Plants > Roots > Rhizosphere >...
ATGGTGCGGAAGGGGGGACTTGAACCCCCATGGTGTTACCACCACTGGATCCTGAATCCAGCGCGTCTGCCATTTCCGCCACTTCCGCGCGCCGAATAGGCCGAAAAAGGCTACAGGCCTCGCGTCCTCGTGTCAACGCGTTCGGCTTGCTCTGAGAGCGTTCCCCCGGTAAGTTTTCCTGTCCGGAAACATCATTCGCGGCTTTACCGTGGGAAGGGATGCGTCTTTGGCCCGGAAAACCGAACCCGCGGCAACCCCCGAGATAGAACGCATCGCCCAAAACCGCAAGGCTCGGCATCTCTACCACATTTTGGAAACGATCGAAGCGGGGCTCGTGCTCACCGGAACTGAAGTCAAATCGCTGCGAACCGGCAAGGCCAACCTCCTGGATGCCTATGCCATGGTGGATCGGGGAGAAGTGTGGCTCATGAACTTGCACATTTCCCCGTATGAGAAAGGCAATCAGTTCAATCACGAACCCAAGCGCAAGCGTAAACTTCTGCTGCATCGCCGCGACATTCGGCGTCTCATTGGGAAGACTCGGGAAAAGGGGCTCACCTTGATCCCCCTCTCCCTCTACTTCAAGCAGGGCTGGGCGAAAGTCGAGCTCGCGCTGGCCAAAGGCAAGAAGCTCCATGACAAGCGCGAGGACGTGGCCAAACGAGATGCCGACCGAGAGATGGCCCGCGCGATGAGCCGGAAGCGCCAGGCATGAGGCGCGTTCTCGCGTGGAGCATCCTGGCCGTGCTTTGGGACGTCCCCGGTGCAATCGCCGAGCCTCCGCTTCCCGGCGCCGTGCCGTTCGAGATCCAGGTCGTTCCCGCGCCTCCGGCCGAGCCCTGGCGGCTCCTGGCTCTCGAACACGAAGGCGTCATCTACCTCGCTGCCAACCAACTCGCGGCCGCGCTCCATCTCGAGAAGTCTTGGCGCGCCGATCTGGGCCGGCTCATTCTTTCCGGGAAGTCGCACCGCATTTCCGTGATCGAAGGCACCGAGCTGGCCGTGATCGACGATGGGCGGCTCTTGCACCTCTCCGGGCCGGCCTTTCTATGGCAGGGACAGATGATGCTGCCGATCGATCTTTTCATTGACGTGAATGGGGATCCCTTGCCGTGGGTGGAGGAGCAACTTGTCTTCTCAAAATCGGAACGCATGCTTCGCATCGGCGCCCCCAAGGCCGCGGTGCTGGGCGGCAGAGTCACGCTATCCGCTGACGGGTGGAAACTGCGCATCGACGGAACCGGCCGGATGAACCCGGAGGTGCGCCAGGAATCGGGTCCGGAGCTGGTGGTGCGCCTAAACGGAGCGGCCTATGATCCCGAGCGTTCCGGGCTTCCCAAGACGAGTCTGCGCTGGCTCCCCTGGGTCTTGGGGTATCGTGCCGAAGCGACCTCGAACGGTTTCGAAGTGCACCTTCTTCCTGCCCCCCAAGCCCGCGCCTATCAAGTCACCGCCACGGATTCCAATCGTGTCGAGATCACGCTGGGTACCGCGACCGACCTGGAACCGTTTCCCGGGGCGACGCTCGTCGCACTGCATCGCATTGCCATCGATCCGGGACACGGAGGTTCCGACACCGGCGTTACGGTTAAGGGAGGCAAGGAAGCCAAGCTCGACTGGGCACTGGCCGGATATCTTCGCGACGCCCTGCAGGAAGCGGGGATGGAAGCCGTGCTCACGCGGGCCGAGGACCAAGACCCGGAACCCGAAACGCGATCGGACGCGGCAAATCGCGCCGGTGCGGATCTGCTCGTGTCCTTGCACATTCACGGGCGCCGCGGCGGCCCGGTTGTCTATTTGAACTTGGGCGGCGGGCAAACCCTCGGCGCTTCCTCGCTCGACGATCTCGGGTTTCATCATTACGGCACCGATCACGGCTCGCATGAGTCGGATAGCCGTAGGGTGGCTGCGGCAATGATCCAGTCGATCATGACGGCGGGACTCTCGGCCGATGTGTCTCCCGGCATCGAAACGGAATCGGTTCGCGAGCTGGCCGGAGCGCACATGCCGGCGGTGCTCCTGGAAATGGGAACCGATGCGAAAAATGGCTGGTCCGACGCGCGACTGCGCTCGTTGGCCACCAGCATTGCCGCGGGCATCCGGCAGGCGGCAGGAGCCCACTGATGCTGCGTCGCCACATGGGCAAGAACGTTATCTTGTTCGGAGTGTTCGGAACCGCGCTCGCGATAGGCTTGATCGTGCTGGGTCTCAATGTTCGCGCGCCGCATTCGTTCCGCCAACCGCTCGATATGGCCGACCCGGGTGCCGAGCTCAGGACCGTTCTCGTGTACTATGTGGAAACGGATTCGCTACGCCTCGTTCCACGTCCACGCGAAGTGACGGCGGAGGCCGGCCGGCGCGGGATGATGAGCGATCTGGTGAGCTATCTTTCGCGTTCCGAGGGCTCGTACGAGGCGCCCCTCCCCGAAGGAACACAACTCTTGCATTATTTCGAAGCCGATCCCGGAAGCGTCGTGCTGGATCTGAGCGCAACCGTCACGAACCTGGGTGCGCGGAGCATCGACGAAGAACGCCTGCGTTTGACCGCGCTGGCCCGCACGGTGGGAGAGAACATGGATGGGGTCAAGCGGATTCGATTGCTCGTGCTCGGTACACCGCTCGAGCGGTGGGGACGGCATTTGGATCCGGGGCCCTGGGTGAACGTCGATCAATGGTGAACGCACCCGTCCCGAACCCCACCCATCCTCTGGGCGTGTTCGATTCCGGCCTGGGCGGTCTCACCGTCGTTCGCGCCATTCATCACACGTTGCCCGGAGAGGCGATGGTGTATTTCGGGGACACCGCGCGGCTGCCCTATGGCAACAAGTCAGCGCGTACGGTGCGGCGCTTGTCCTTGGAAGCGCTCAAGTTTCTCGAACATTTCGAGATCAAAGCATTCGTGGTGGCTTGTAACAGCGCGTCCGCGCTCGCGCTGGATGTGTTGAACGATGCAGCCACCGTCCCGGTGCTGGGTGTCGTCGAGGCGGGGGCGCGGCAGGCGGCGGAAAAGACCCGCAATCGTCGCATCGGCGTCATCGGGACCCGCGCCACCATTCAATCGCGTTGCTATCCGGCCGCGCTCGAGCGCCGGGGTTCGGGGTTTCAAGTCACGTCGGCCACCTGTCCGCTCTTCGTGTCGCTCGTCGAGGAAGGATGGTCGGACCACGACGTCACCCATCGTGTGGCCGCCGAATATCTGGAACCCCTGCGGCAGGCCGGGGTCGATACGCTCATCCTGGGGTGCACACACTATCCGCTTCTCAAGCAGGTCATTTCTGACGTAATGGGTAACGACGTGATGCTCATCGACTCGGGAGAGGCGCTGGCCGCGGACCTAAAGGAACAGCTCGCTGCGCAAGGGCTGCTCGCCCCGGAACGCAAGGTAGAGCACCGTTTTTTCGTGAGCGATCAACCGGAGCGTTTCCACACCGAGGGTCAACGCTTCCTGGGCGAAGCAGTGATCGGTCGCGTGGAAGCCGTCGATCAATCGGATCTTCCCTGGTACGACCGTCCGTCCAGGGTGTCGAACCGCAGGGAGGAAGCGTAATGCGATCGGATGGACGCAGCGGGCGCGAGCTTCGAACGACCACGATCGAAACCCACGTGCTGCGTCATGCCGAGGGTTCGGCCCGCATTTCGGTGGGGGACACGGTCGTCATTTGCTCGGCCACGGTCGAAGAGCGCGTGCCGCTGTTCCTCAAGGGATCCGGCCAAGGCTGGGTAACCGCGGAATACGGGATGCTGCCGCGCTCCACGTCCGAACGGATGAATCGGGAAGCGGCGCAGGGACGGCAAGGCGGCCGAACCCTCGAGATCCAGCGCCTCATCGGGCGTTCGCTCCGGGGAGTCGTCGATCTGGCCAGCTTGGGGGAGCGCACGATCCTTCTCGACTGCGATGTGATCGAAGCCGATGGCGGCACGCGGACCGCGTCCGTGACCGGCGCGTGCGTCGCCCTTCACCAGGCATTTACCTATCTTTTGTCGCGAGAAAAGATCGCGTATCACCCGATGCGGGACCTGGTGGCGGCGGTAAGCGTGGGGATCCTCGGCTCCGAGGTCATGCTGGATCTTTGCTACGAGGAAGACGCGCGTTCGGAAGTCGATCTCAATGTCGTGCTCACTGGGTCGGCCCAGTTGGTTGAAATCCAAGGCACCGCGGAGAGGCGTCCGTTCACATCGACACAACTGGTCAAGATGCTCGAGATCGCGACCGAAGGATGCCAGAAGTTGCACGCGCTTCAACGGGAAGCGCTCAAGATTCCTTCCGACCGCCCCGTGTGATGCCTGGGTTTTCTCGAATCCTCTTGGCCAGTCGGAATCCGGGAAAGCAGGCGGAAATCCGGTCGCTGTTGCGTCCCCTTAGGATTCTGGTGCTGGGTCCCGAGGACGCGGCCTGGCAAGACGAGGTCGTCGAGGACGGGACGACCCTGGAGGAAAACGCCCGGAAAAAGGCGGGGGCGGCCTTCCAGGCCACGGGGATCCTTTCCGTCGCGGACGACACGGGTCTCTTCGTGGATGCCCTGGCGGGCGCCCCAGGGGTAAAAAGTGCGCGCTACGCCGGAGAAGCCCAAGACCCAGTGGCCAATTGCGCTAAACTCCTCCGGGCCCTGGAGGGGGTGCCAGGGGCAGAACGTGGGGCGGAGTTCCGGACGGTCTTGAGCCTGATTGGGGACGGGGTGGACGAGACGTTCCAGGGGGTCTGCCGGGGGTACATAACCCCGGTTCCTCGGGGCGATCAAGGGTTCGGCTACGACCCGGTCTTCGAGATTCCCGAGACGGGCCGCACGTTCGCCGAGATGTCGGAGGAAGAAAAGAATCGGGTGAGCCATCGCGGCCGGGCCCTGATGCGGCTCCGTCAGTTTCTCGAAGATCGAAGCGAGGTGGCATGAAGCGCGCGTGGGTTTGGATACTCGTTCTGGCGGTGACGGGAAGCATGACGGCATGTGGGAAGAAAGGTTCGAATACCGCAAAGTATTTCGAGAAGCCGGAGAAAGTGATCCAGGGGCTGATGGCCGCCTATGAGACGCGAAACGACACCCTGTATGCCGCGCTCCTCGCCGACGATTTCAGGTATAGCTTTGAGCCGCAAGGTGGCGACTCGGTGGATGTGCTGGGGTGGGGGAAAGAAGAGGAGGTTTTGAGCGCATCGAGCCTCTTCAAAACGCCCGACGTTCAGTCCGTGCGTTACAAGCTCTACGCCGGAGCGCCCAAGGCGGCCGAGGGAGCGGGACGCCAGGGGTGGATCGCGATCCCCGTTTCAGGCGGACAGCTCGTCATCTCGGTCAAAGGCAAGGATCCCACGATTGTCGCGCTCAATCGGCAAGAGATCGTGATGCGACAAACCCAGCCCAAGCGATGGCAGATCGTGGAGTGGCACGATTACCCGGTGCCCGGAACATCCGCCGCCGCCCACGACAGCACGCATACCGACAACACGGGCGGATCGAATATGGGCCACGAAGGGGGAACGTCCTCGGGACACTGAGGGCTCCCCTTGGCGACGACGGGAGAATCGACGCCACTCAAAACTGGACGCCTGCCTTCCAACGTGGGCCCCCTGGGGCGATTCGCGCGACCCCTGCTTAGAACTAGGTCGGGAACGCTCAAGTTCTTATGTCCTGATTGGGTCCATCTCGGGCTATCAGGATCTCGGCGACCTAACGTCCCCCGGGCCACCCTGGCTTTTTCCGACGAGGGATAAGGACAGCAGGCCCGAGAGACCGCCCTTGTCCACGCACAATTACTAATGTCATAAATTCTGCTTCGCCTAATCAAAAACCTATTACCTGCCGCGCAGTTGAGGTAGGAAGTCAAATAATTGATTAGATATAAGTCGATCGATAATTATCTCCAAACACATTGATTGTCATTTAGTTGACAACTTGGATGCTACCGCAGCAAAACACGGAATATTATGAATGTAACAAGCTGTTAAATAGATTGTTACGCCATTACAAGCCAGTGGCAATCAATGATTTGTTGTATGGAACAACAAAGTGCATCATGTCCAAATATAGACATTGACACCAACATGATGGACAGCGTATGCTCCATCGTGGCGTTTGGCAAGAAAGGGGGTTCCTCTTGAACCCGGACAAGGAACTGACTGCGATGACTGCGATCGCGGCAGCGCTCGATACATTTGAGGAGAGTGAGCACGAGACCCTGGCAAGAGTCGTTCGATGGGCGGCATCAAGGTACAAGGTGAGCGTCGGAGAGCATCCGACGGGACGCGGCGCTGGGGGCACCGAATCAAAACGAGGACTGCGCGACCAAGACAATGGCGAAGCAAGCCCATTCGAAGATATCGCCGACCTGTACGACGCGACCCGCCCAACGACAGAAGCAGAGAAAGCCCTTGTTGGTGGCTACTGGATGATGCAGGGAGAGGGTAAACAGGAGTTTACGGGGATGGAAGTGAACGCCCGTCTGAAAAACCTCGGTCATGGTGTATCCAACATCACCGATGCGCTCTCTCAACTCATGGGCCGCAAACCAGCCCTGGTCATGCAAACCGCAAAAAGCGGCAAATCCCGGCAAGCGCGGAAGAAGTACAAACTTACTCGCGCAGGTCTCGATTCCATCGTCGGCAGTATCGGAGGTGACCCGAACAAGTCCGAGAGCTGAGGCATTTGACTACCCGGAGAAAGGAAAACGTTCCGTGGATGAAAAGCTTTTTGGTGACCGAGTAAGGCGTTTGAGGGAAGTGAGCAAGGTGGTCGAGTCGCTCGACCCCGCAATTCGGGCAGAGGCCTTTTTGCTTCTCCGCGATTACGTGATCGGCCATCCCGATAAGCCCGGACGCGCCTCAAAGTCTGGAAACGAGAGTGAACCTCCGGGAGAACTCAATATTGAAGCGCTCCTCGAAGCGCACACTCACGAGAAGCCCGCGGACAACCTCCACCTTCTCGCAGCTTGCCACTTCGCGGAGTACGGCGCAAATCCGTTCTCCCTGGAAGGAATCCGGGATACAGCTTCCAGTTTTGGCCTAACGATCCCGGAACGATCCGACATGACTTTCGTTCAAGCAAAACGTGACGGTAAGAACATCTACAAGCGCGCTGGCCAAGGAATGTTCAAACCAACGGTAACGGGAGAGGCCTTCCTAAAGAAGACGTACAACGTTACAAAGGGAAACAAGAAGTTGCCGGGGGGGCTGAATGATCCTGATTGAATTCTTGGCCCCAATCAAATCCTCGATTCGGGATCGTATCCTTGGGATCCTCTATTTTGAACAACGGTATAATAACGTTACCGCGCTAACCGTGGACCAGATCCGTCAGCGCCTCAGGGCTTCTCGCACGGCGAGATGGGCCAAGATTAATGTTGCGGACGTATTGGCTAAGAGCGGGCATTACGTGGATAGCCCTAGGACTGAGGGTAACAGAAGAATATGGACGCTGACCGACTCCGGCACCAAGAAGGTCAGGGAGCTATTGCACCTACCGGAAACAGAGCCAGAGATCGAGCACGATGTGGGGACCCTTACCGCGACCGCTGCCAAGATAAGGGACCCGGAGGTCCAGGACTACGTGAACGAGGCAATCAAATGCCTACAGGTTGGAGCTCTTCGAGCGGCAGTCGTTTTCCTTTGGACTGGAGCCATTCGGACTCTCCAGCACAAGATGATGAGCCATGGGGGGGCGGCAGTGACCGCTGCACTTCAGACCCATGATCTCAAGGCTCGAAAGGTCACAAGAGTAGATGATTTCGCACACGTAAAGGATAAGACGGTTCTCTTGGCTGCAAAAGACCTCGGCGTGCTCGACAAAGGCGAAAAGGATTCACTGGAAGAAGCTTTGAATCTTCGCAATCGATGCGGGCATCCAGGAAACTACAAGCCTGGAGAAAAAAAAGTGTCTGGTTTTGCGGAAGATCTGATCACTATAGTGTTCAGCTAGCACGTACAATCCCCAGCACGTATCTCCGAGATAGCGTGTAGCATTTTGCCAGAAGGAGTGGGCAGGAGCTTGAGGCGCCCGTCCTTTTGCCGGAGCCGGTAGGAGCTTCGCGAAGGACAACCTTCCCGTTGCCCCCTCTTGGCCTTGAGGCCAGAGAGGCAGCAATAGAGAAGTGGCGACCCCGGCGCGATTCGAACGCGCGACCCCCTGCTTAGAAGGCAGGTGCTCTATCCGGCTGAGCTACGGGGTCCCCGACGTCATGGGGATATTGGGCGCGGAAGAAATGGGGTGGATGACGGGATTTGAACCCGCGACCACCTGATCCACAGTCAGGGGCTCTACCAGCTGAGCTACATCCACCATGCACGATCGGGGCGATCTCGGCCGCCCAGGCCGAGGCAAGCCCACTCTGGTCGGGGCGATAGGATTTGAACCTACGACCCCCTGCTCCCAAAGCAGGTGCGCTACCAACTGCGCTACGCCCCGAGGTCGGAGGGCTGCACAAAACAGCCCAAAAAACGGCCCGTTATGCTAACACCCGGCCGGAATCGGGACAACGTCTTGACCGCGCGGGGCCGCTCGGATAGGGTCATGACCCACCGGAATCCCGCCGGAAACCTCCTTCGTCCGGCCCCGTTCGAACCTTCCCCCGTCCGGTTCGGCGTTCGTTCCCCAGGAGGGTGGGACGGAACGCGAGAAAGGAACATCCATGGCTACGCGCAGCGTGAACAAAGTGATCCTTTTGGGTCATCTCGGGGCCGATCCCGAAGTCCGTTACACCCAAGGCGGTACCGCGGTGGCGAACCTTCGCATCGCGACGAACGAATCCTATAACGATAAGAATTCCGGAGAGCGAATCGAGAAGACCGAATGGCATCGTGTGGTCGCGTGGGGGAAGCTCGCTGAAATCGTGGGCCAGTACCTCACCAAGGGACGCCAGGTCTACGTCGAGGGGCAGCTCCAAACGCGTCAATGGCAAGACAAGGAAGGGAACACGCGCTACTCGACCGAAGTGCGGGCGTCGGATCTCGTCATGCTGGGTGGAGATCGCCGCACGACCGGCGGTGGTTCCGAGAGCGGCGCGCCCGACGAACCGCAGTACGCCCAAGTGGGCGGCGGCGAGGCGCCGCCTCCAGACGACGATCTGCCGTTCTGAACAACGTTGCCACGCCGAGTGGCCAACGTTGGCACGCAACTCTCGCTAGCGAGAGTTGATGGGCACGAACGAACTGGCGCTAGCGCCAGTTCGCCAGATCCTCGCGTGGACGGTCGCTTGCCCGTCGGCGGCCGTCCATGCTAGATTTTTCCGCCTTCCTAGAATGCACCGCTAGCTCAATTGGCAGAGCAACTGGCTCTTAACCAGCAGGTTCGGGGTTCGATTCCCTGGCGGTGCACCATCTTACGGCCGTGAACCGTTTTTTAGACGGTGTTTGGGACGGTTCGCCACTCGTGGACGGGATGGAAATGCCCACATACGAAGAGATCAAAGCCGAATTGGCCAAGATCGCGGAGATCCTTGAGAAATACCCCGAGGCTATTCGGCCCCAAGTTTACGACCTCTTGATTGAGAATTACCTCGGCACCTCTCCCAAGAGTACCACCATTACGAACCGAAGGAACCAAGAGCCCGAGGCGCAAGGGGAGAGAAAAAAGCCCAAACGGCAGAGAGCAGGTTCTCGAGAATCGTTCTCTCTTCTAAAGAATTTGGACCTACAGGGAGGAGACGGAAAGCCTTCATTCAAGCAGTTTTGTGACGAAAAGAAACCAGGATCTAATATTCAATTTAACGCGGTGGCAATATACTACTTGGCAAAACTCTTGGGGCTTCAGGAGGTAACTCCCAACCACATCTATACATGTTACGCTGAAGTTCACCGGCAACCACCGGGAGCGTTTGCACAAAGCCTTTACGACACTTCAAGTAACAAGTACGGCTATATTGACGCCAACGATATCAACGACATCAAAATCCCTCATCGCGGGGTGGTTTTCGTAGAACACTACCTTCCCGCGGCCGCAAAAACTAGGGAGAAGACGGATTGAGTAGTTGAGTGGTTCATCTCCACTCCCAAATAGCCAAGTTCTCGGCAACATACCTGCCCCGCTGAGGACCGAGTTGCTCGATGCATTTCAGGAAATCATGCGTAATTTCCGAGAGCGACGGTGGGAGCCTTCCGAGTTAAATGGCGGGAAGTTGTGTGAAGTAGTTTATACGATTCTAAGAGGATACATTGAAGGAGCTTTTCCCGCGCAGGCAAGCAAACCTCCGAACATGGTGGATGCATGCCGTGCACTTGAGCATGCCAAAACCTTTCCGCGGCCAATTACAATCCAGATTCCACGGATGCTAATCGCTCTCTACGAGGTCCGGAATAACCGTGGGGTTGGTCACGTTGGGGGGGACGTCAATCCAAACCACATGGACGCCACCTGTGTTCTCGGGATGGCAAAATGGATAATGGCTGAGCTTGTACGAGTATTCCACCAGGTAAGCACGGATGAGGCGACCAGGGTTATCGATGCGTTGGTAGAACGCACATTGCCAATCGTATGGGAGGTGAAGGGGAAGAAAAGGGTGCTCGATCCAGGGATGACCATGAAACAGAAAGCTTTGGTCCTGCTATATCACAGCAATGGGCCGGTTCCTTTTTCCGAACTCTGTCGTTGGGTCGAACACACCAACTGCTCTGTGTTTCGGAGAGATGTAATACGACCGGCCCATGAAGGAAAACTGCTGGAGTATGATCATGGGGACGATGTCGTGGAATTATCGCCTAGAGGAATCGCTTACGTAGAGAGTTTTTTGGCGAACTCATGAAGGGGGCGGGAAGATGAAAAACGAGATTCCTGGTCTTCTTGGAGGATCTTGCAACGGAAAGTGACAGGGCGGCAGTGGTTCTTGCCGCAACCGTTTAGGACGGGGTTCAGGGTTCCCTATCCGGTAGAAATCACTCACTATTCTTTGGCGGGCTGGGGAAAGGAGATTCCATGAACGCTAATAGGAGCGCCTCGTGAGCGACAGAATCTGTTTCGTAATAGCCCCAATCGGAGAGCCGGGAACTGTAACGCGGAAGCGGTCCGACCAAATACTAAAATACGTCATCAAGCCGGCCTTGGGGGTTCGCTACAGGACCATTCGAGCTGATGAGATATCAGAATCGGGACTTATTACTAACCAAATTATCCAACATATACTTGACGATCCGCTTGTCGTTGCCGATCTGACCGAAAGAAATCCGAATGTGTTTTATGAGCTGGCATTGCGGCATGCAGTGCGAAAGCCGCTGATCCAAATCATTGACAAGAATGAGGAAATACCATTTGACGTGGCCGGAATGCGATCCATTCCAATCGACCATCACGACCTTGACAGCGTTGAAGAAGCCAAAGCCGAACTGACGAAGCAGGTTGAAGCCCTTGAACAGCCTGGCGCAAGAATTGACACGCCGATCTCTGTAGCAGTGGATCTTCAAGCGCTTCGGCAAAGCGAGGATCCGGGAGAACGGTCCCTGGCAGAGTTGCTTGCCGCTATGGCTGAAATGCGTTCTGAGTTTCGCAATGAGCTACGTGAGCTTGAGAAGAGAATCTCGACCCAGCCAGGTCTCACAACGCTAACTTGGGGAGAAATGACTCCCTATCAAAAGGGCTTGTATGATCCAAACTTCAAACCTGGCAAGGGCAAACCTATTTTTGCTAACTTTTCTATACTGTCGGAGGGCGATTCGAAAATAAATCAAGAATCTGAAAAACCCAGCCCACCCAAAAGAGATCCGGACCCGCCGAAAGGTTAGTGGCAGATTCTACCAGGAATATCCCACCGACCACTGCAAGAGTGGATTGTCGAGCGAGATGTTTTCGTTCAGCCGTCCATCGAGGGAAAAGGCTTTCCAATCCCATCCGACTCCCACGTAGATAGTCGGCTGCTGGATAGCCCCCTGTGACCGCTTGAATCGTTCAACGCGTGTGCTGTTGAGTTCATGAGTGATCGAGAAGTGTTCTTGCTCTTCGAAGTAGGCGCTTCCGTGAACTCCGGCTCGCGCCCGCAATTGCTTGACGATCGCGCGCTCTCCGGACGCGAAGATCTCTCCAAAATAGCGAGTGTTCTCGGAACTTTCTTGAGTTGTTGAAAAGTAGCCTTGGGATCCCGCCTGCCCGCCGAACGTATCGTGAGACCACTCCAGGACCAATCCCATTTGCAAATCTGTCAGCTCCTTTAGCGGTATACGCCAACCCAGTTCCGACAGCGCATACCGCCGAATCCAAGTTGTCGGCGGGCCGGCCACGACCTCCGGTTGCAGATCTTCATAAGCAAAACGCACCATGCCCTGAAACCCAGATCGAGGGCTCAACGTTCTGAGGCGTACATCGACACCGAAACCCGGCTCGCTTTTCCATTCCGCGTAACTGAACAAGGTGGTGTCAACGGTTTGATCCGTTTGAGAGATGGATTGTTGGGCGTGAACCATATCCCCGGTCACCCCGAGCTCAAATAGGCGTTGGGAAGCGTTCGTACCCGCCCAGCCGAGAGTCAGCCGCACGTCCCGGCGGGAGACTTCCAAAGAGCTGGCCTCGTATTCCTGTCGGGTCCCAAAGGTGACATCGCGCGCTCGTTCGATTTCGCTGTAAACGTCCGAGATCCCCAGGCTTGCTCCCCATCCAGATCGATGGCTCAGAACCAGGTTATGAGTGGCTCCATCGAGCACATAACCAAAGACGAGATTTTTGCCGGTGAGTCCCATGATGAATCGATCGGACGTCGTAGTAATGGGTGCCACAAGAGAGGCCACGGTTTCATCGCTGACATAATCGACGAAAATGATAGGGGAGTAGGTGTAGGTGGACAGATCAATTAGAGCACTTCGACCGAATTGAGCGGCCGACCCGGGGAAAAGGAGAATGTTGCTCGAATCGAGGGCGAGAAGCCTCGGAAGTCCGCGCCCATCCAGCTCGGCGCGGGACGCAAAAGAGGAGATCGGTACCGAGGACAGGATCCCCCAGAACGCTACTGTCCTCATCCAGGAAGACACACCACACCCCTTCCTCCCGAGGTCCCTCCCACCGCCGGGCGGCCTGGACTACACCACATAACTGTCTATTCGGCAAGTGCTTAGGTAAGGGAGCCGGACGAGATCGATGGGATTCAAGACGGTCTGAATGGGGTAGAATGTTGTTGATCAGCTCGGCCGAGGGCTGACTCGTAACCTAAGTTCCGTGGGGGCGATCGGCTTCGACGGGGTTGTGGAAGCGAGAGACGCGTGCCGAGGATCCTGGGCCCTCGTTAATAAACCGGGAAAAAAACCAAACGCCAACGACCAGTTGGCTCTCGCTGCTTAATTAAGTAGCGACGGTCGCTCTTTCTTCGCCCGTTGGGGGAGATGCGGCCGCCATTTAGACGGGCTGGCCGTTCGTTTCGCTCCGAAGCGACGGTGAGAAATAGGAGCTGGTCTTCTCGCGAGCTCGCCGATTGGCGCGCGAGAGGGCGAGAAAAAAACATTCGGCTACGCACGTAGGGTCTTTCGTGGATGCGACTTCGGACGCGGGTTCGATTCCCGCCGCCTCCACCATTTTTCGCGCGCCCCTGGCGCGCTATGAATCTAATGACGGCGGGGTCTCGTCCCTTCGGGACTTCGGCGCCCGCCGCCTCCACCATCCCGTGCCCTCTTGGCGCGCTACTTTCCCGCCGCCTCCACAATTCTCCATGGTGAAGGAGAAGGGCGGAGGGGCAATCAGTCGAATCACGGAGTATTCGCAATCTGGGAATCGAAATCCGGGTAATTGCAGAGCGCAATGGTCCAAAATGTTTACGAAACATGGTTGCCTCTACTGATTGCAAAGTGCAATTCGTCAACACGTTCATGATGTGATAAAGATTACTTGCACAAACAAAGTTTGAAATGGTTTCTCGGATCCGTGAAATACTGGTCCCATTCAAAATCCAGGATGCAATGATGATGCGCAGCAAGGGGGGTCGCATTTAGGTTGTCCCACGAAACGCCATCTGCGAGTTGCGACCTGAATGAAGGGTCATCCTGGATTCGATGCTACAACATCTAATGAAAGGGAAAACCCATGCATCGATCCAAGCGCTCGCGCTTCTTGTCCATTTTGGTTCTCGCTTGTGCGGGGCTGGTTGGCCTCAGCGCCGCCCCGCGCGCCAATCCTCCCAACGTTCCCGGCGGTTGGCATAAGGTCTTCCAGTTCAACCTGATCGGGTACCCGGGGAAGGACTACACGGGGGGGTGCGGTGCAGGGAATCGGGTGTTTGTCAATCGAGATGACAAAGGGGCAACCATGCTCGTTACGAACGGTACAACGTGGAACATCACCGATTGTAACGCGACTGGCGATCACCGGGCTGAGATGACCACGGTTGACGTGGCGAAGTACGCCATCTTCGTGAGAATCCTGGGGAAGCCGGGGGGCACGTTGCACGCTTGCGCGGACAGCCTCGTGGACTTCGCCGCGGGTGATACGCTGTGCCTCTTGGGAACCATCGATCTGACGCGCGGTAAGGGTCAATCCAAGTTCGATATCGCCCCATCCACGATGTTCGATGCGAGCTTGGAAGACATCATCTGGACGATGGACACGAACAGTGACTTCCGGATCGCCCAGTTCCGCGTGTACGAAATGCCGGCTCTGGCGGCTCAGTAATCATTCGCTCTTCGAGCGGGGCAGCGATTGTCCCCGCTGTCCCGCTCAGCAAGAGCACGCCGCCTCCAAAATACCGGTAGTTCACTCACCATACGCGAAAGATTTCGCGCTTACCTTGCGTGTACATCTCCTGATAATTGGTCCTTGATGGATCGTTTGCCGGTTTGGTGTTCATGTGTTCCTGCATCTCGCGTTCGAATGCCGCAATGCTTTCGTATTCGGACTCCATGATCACCGTGTTGAACGACCCGGTCATGTCAGTCATAACCTTCGCGTCTCTTCCCATCTCAGCCTTGAAAAAAGTGGCCAGCTTCGAAGCCATTCCAGGTTTGGCGATGAAAACCTCACGCACTACGATCATGATCAACTCCTTTTTTATTTGAACGATTGAGAACGATTGAGTTAACTCGTGCCGCTGCCATACGGCCGGGTAATGATCTCCAAGAGGTGCCCGCTCGGGTCCTCGAAGTAGAGTCCTCGGCCGCCGTCGTGATGATTGATCTCCCCGAGCTTCGTCTGACCGGGATCAGCCCAGTACTCCTGACGCCGCTCCTTGATGCGCGAGTAGATGGCATCGAACTCGGGTTCGGAGACCAGGAACGCATAGTGCTGGGACACGATCTGCCGCCGCGTCTCGGCGAAGTCGAGGCTCACCCCGTTATCCATCTCCACGACCAGGAAATGGCTGAACTCCGTCGCTTCCGGCCGTCCGAACATTTCGGTGAAGAATCGTGCCGAGGCCTTCTTGTTCCGTGACCAAACGATCGTGTGATTGAGCTCGGCCATGAAAATCTCCTCTATCGCGATTTACTTCACGATTCTAGCCCGCCAGATAATCGCCGTCGATGAGCAACGTGTGCCGAGTCATGTAACGGTTTCGCATCAGGAACACAATCGCCTCCTGCATCCTCCTACATCGCCGGGGCCGGCTCCGCGACCAGACCGATCTCGCTTTCATCCACGTCGTTGACTGTCTCCCGTACGTGCACCTTGGCTACGAGCATGTAAACGGCGGGAACCACAAACAGGGTGAAGAAGGTTCCGATGATCATCCCGCTCACCAGCACGATGCCGATGCTGTTGCGCGCCCCGGCCCCCGGCCCACTAGCAAAGACCAGAGGCAAGTGCCCCATGACCGTAGCGGCCGTGGTCATGAGAATGGGCCTAAGCCGCGTGCCCGCCGCTTCGATGACCGCTTCCAGCTTGCCCAGGCCGGTTTCCTGGAGATGGTTGGCGAACTGAACGATCAGAATTCCGTTTTTGGCCACGAGCCCTACCAGGGTGATTAAACCGACCTGGCTGTAGATGTTGAGCGTGGTAAAGCCGAGGAACGGAAACAAGAGCGCGCCCGACAGGGCCAAAGGAACCGATCCGATCAGAATCACGAAGGGATCCCGGAAGCTTTCGAATTGCGCCGCGAGCACCAAGTAGATGAGGATGGCCGACAAGAGGAACACGGCCAGGAACTTGCTCCCTTCGGTTCGGAGCTGCCGTGACTGTCCGGCGTAGTCGATCGTGTAACCCTGGGGCAAGATCGCCGCCGCCTGCGCCTCCAGGTACCGCAACGCTTTGTCCAGCGAAACGCCGGGGGGAATGACACCCTGGATGCGTACCGCGTTGAGTTGCTGGAACCGCTTGAGTTCCCGGGGCTGGGTCGTGGTTTTCAAAGTCGCAAATGTGGAAAGCGGCACGAGCTTGTCATTCGGCCCCGTGACATACATCTCCTCGAGCTGATCCGGGGTCAACCGCTCGCTTCGCTTCACCTGGGGAATGACCTTGTAGCTCCGGCCTTGAATGCCGAACCGGTTCACGTAGTTTCCCCCCAACAGCGTGGAGAGATCGCGTCCGGCCTCGCTCAGATCCACTCCTTCGGAACGGACCTTGTCACGGTTGAATACGACTTCCGCTTGCGGCTGGTCGAACTTGAGATCCGAATCCGCAAACATGAAAAGACCGCTGGCAAACGCCTTCTGCACCAGCTGGTTCGCGAACTCGTTGAGCTGCTCGGGCTCGGCGGTGGAGGCAATCACGAAATCAACCGGAAAATCACCGCCTCCGGGTAGCGCGGGGGGGATCATGGGGATGACCCGAACCCCGGCCAGTTTCGAAAGCGGAACCGAGGACTCGACCTGAAGCTGCTCGGTGGTCTTCTTCCGTTGATCCCAGGGTTTGGTGACCATCCCTCCGAACCCGCCGGTGGGACTCGTGATCTGAAACGTCGCCTTGGTTTCCGGGAACGATTCGTAAACCTTGTTAACCTCGGTGGCATAGAGCTTCGTTTGATCGATAGTCGAGTTGGCGGACGCCTGCAGGATTCCGAAGACCACGCTCTGGTCCTCGTTGGGAGCCAGCTCCTTCTGCGAGAACATGTAGAAGGGCACGATCAAGACCACCACGATCGCCCACAATACGAAGGTGACCGGCCGGTATTGCAAGGACGTGCCCAGCCGGCGCTTGTAGTTCTCACGCAGCCTGTCAAATCGCCGGTTGATCCAGCCGGCAAACCCGCGTTCATCGGCTCCCGCGCGGAGGAGCTTGGAGCCCATCATCGGAGAAAGCGTGAGAGCAACGATCCCGGATACGATCACCGCCCCGGCCAGGGCAAAAGCAAACTCCCGGAACAAGGAACCGGTGAGGCCGCCCTGGATGGCGACCGGCGTGTAGACGGCGGCCAGCGTGATCGTCATGGCGATGATCGGCCCCACCAGCTCCCGCGCCGCCTGGATCGCCGCCTCGAAGGGGTTCCGTCCCGCGCGCAGATGCCGCTCGATGTTCTCCACCATCACGATCGCGTCATCCACCACCAACCCCACCGACAGCACGACCGCGAGCAGGGTCAATAGATTGATGGTGAAACCGGCCACGGCCATGATGAACACGGTCCCGATGAGCGAGATGGGGATCGCAATCACCGGGATGAGGACCGAGCGGAAGGATCCCAGGAACAAGAAAATGACCATGATCACGATGAGGAGCGTCTCGGTCAGGGTTTTCAAGACTTCATGGAGGGCGTTCTGGATGTAGTCGGTGGAGTCGTAGGGGATCCCGGCCTTCATGCCGACCGGGAGCGCGACCTGGATCTGGGGCATGGTCTCGCGGACGCGCCGGATCACATCGAGGGTGTTGGCGGTAGGAAGCACCCAGATCCCCATGAAGGTGGCGGCCTCGCCGTTGAAGCGCACTTCGTCCTCGTAGTTTTCCGCTCCCAGGACTACATCGGCGATGTCACCCAGACGAACGATCGTTCCCTTCTCTTCCTTTACCACCATCTGGCGGAACTCCTCCGCGCTCTGTAGATCGGTGTTGGCGGAAAGGTTCACCGAAACCATCGATCCTTTGGTCCGTCCGAGCGCAGAGAGGTAATTGTTCCGGGCCAGGGCGTCGCTCACCTGTGACGGCGAAATGCCCAGCGCGGCCATCTTGTCCGGATCGAGCCAGATCCGCATGGCGAAGGTACGGTCGCCCAGGATGTCGGCGCGTTGGACGCCGCTCACCGCGCTCAGCTTGGGTTGCACGACCCGAGTCAGGTAATCGGTGATCTGGTTCTGGTTGAGATCCTTGGACGAGAAGCCCAGATACATGGCCGCAAACTGGTTATCCGCGGTTTCCATCTCGATGCTTGGCGCTTCCGCCTCGGGGGGAAGGTTGTTGCGAACCTGCGCCACCTTGGCCTGGATCTGGGTGAGCGCGGCATTGGTGTCGTAGTTGAGTTTCAGGTGCACGGTGATCGTGCTCAGGCTCTGCGCGCTGGAGGACTCGAGGTAATCGATGCCGTCCGCGCTCGCGATCACCCGCTCCAAAGGCGTGGTGATGAAGCCGCGCACGAGCTGGGCGTCGGCGCCCACATAAGCCGTGGTCACACGGATCACGGCGATGTCGCTTCGCGGGTACTGCCGGACGCTCAAGGACCGAATGGACTGCAAGCCGGCGATCAGGATGATCAAATTGATCACCACGGCCAGCACCGGCCGCCGGATGAAAAGATCGGTGAAACGCATTTAACTATCCTCCGGCCGCGGAGCGGGGTTGTTCGAGGGTTGCACGTCATTGTTGATCTGGATGGCTCCGCCGTTACGAAGCTTGAACACACCCGAGGTCACCACGGTGTCTCCCGGGGCTACCCCATCCAGAATCGCCACTTGATCGCCCCGCGCGCTTCCGAGCTTCACGAACTGCTGGCGTACGCCTTGATACGCCCGTCCGTCGGGAGCTTTGATGGTTTCCACGATGAAGATCGAATCGCCGTACGGGGCGTAGTTGATCGCCGAGGCGGGGAGGGCGACCCATTGTCCGGCTCCGCCGACCTCTACTTCCGCTTCCACGAACATGCCTGGCCGAAGCAGCCCGGCCGGGTTGTCGAACGTGGCTTGAACCTGCATGTTGCGGGTGGCCGAGTCCACGATGGAGTTGATGGCGGAGATCCGCCCCACGAAGTCCCCGCCTCCCGCTCCTTCCGCGCTGACGTGCAACGCTTGTCCGACGCGCAGTTTTTCCACGTCTTGCTGGGGGATGGAAAAGTCGACGTAGATCGGATCCAGGGATTGCAACGAGACCACCGGATCTCCGCCTTGCAGATACTGACCGAGATTGACTTTGCGAATGCCCAGTGCGCCGGTGAAAGGCGCTCGCAGCGTCTTCCGCTCGATCGTGGCGCGGATCTCTCCCACCTTTGCTTCCGACTGTTGGGCCTCCGCGGTCGTTCGATCAAGCTCCGCCTGCGATGTCACTCCTTTGTCTTTGAGTTCTTGAAAGCGGGCCAGGTTGATCTGGTCGAGCTTCATCTGCGCTTCCGCGGCGGCGAGCTGCGCCCGCTCTTGTTTCGTGTCGAGCGTGGCCAGCACTTCGCCCTTCCGGGCCGAGCGCCCCGAAACGAAGCTGATCCGGTCCACCACTCCGGGAAGATCCGCGCTCACGTCCACTCCCTGGACGGCGACCACGCTCCCGATGGCGCGATGCGTGGAGGGCCACAGTTCCGTCCGGGCCACGATCGTGGTCACCGCTTCCGGAGGAGGCGACCAGGATGCACCCTGAGCAATGGCGGCTCGGATCTGCATGAATTTCAGCAGCCCGATGGCGCCGACGAACACCACCATCGCAGTGAGCATGAGAATCATTCGCTTTTTCATGGGTTCTATCTCCTCAGGGCTGAGTCCATTCGATGTGTCGATCCTCGAGCAGCGATCCGCTCACTCGGGCCATTTCGGTGCTGGCAATGTGGTAATCGGTTTGGGCGGAAATCTCGTCGAGACGAGCACGCGATAGGTCGTTCTGTCGGGTGAGCACGAGGAAATTGGTGGAGAGACCCACCGCATAGCGCTCGCGTTCGGAGGAGAGCTGCACCTCCGCTGCTTCCCGAGCGGCCCGCGCCGCTTCAATTCTTTGCCCCGCCGTCTCCAGCGCCGCGGCAGCGTCGAGCACCTCGGCCCGAATCTCCTTGCGCACGCGGACGAGATCCGCCGCCGCCTGACGCTCGTTCATTTCCGCTCGCGCTCGCGCGCCCCGAGCCGCTCGATTACCGATCGGGTAACCGACGACGACGCCGACGCGCGTATCGTTGAAATCCCCGTTGCCTAGTTCATGGAAGGCGTCCCCGAGATCTCCCTCCAATCCCGGCGTGTTGGTCGGGGTCGATGTGCGAGTTCCCGCGAGCCCGAAGCGGTCGTACGATGCGACGGCATCCAGACTGGGCAGGGTTTGGCTCTTCGCGAACGCCGTCTCCGCACGACGGCGGTCCACCACCGATTGAGCGGCCCGCACCTCGGGCCGTGCGGTCAGCGCTTGCGCCACCCGAGCCGCCGTATCGGTGGGAGTGATGACCGGTGGAACCTCCTCGGTGGGTACCAGCGATTCCGACCACAGAGAGTCCTGGTCGGCCAGGATGAGAACCTTGAGCTGGTTTTCCGCGCGCGACATTGTTTCCTTAGCGGCCAACCACTCGCCCCGGCGGCGCTCGAACTCCGCCTGCGGCTGCGCCGGCTCCGTCTGGGGAGCTGCTCCGCTCTCGACGCGCGATCGGGTTTCTTTGAGCTGTTCCTCGGCGAGTCCGACGGCCTCATTGAGAACGCCGACATTGAGTCGCGCGGCGACCAAGTCCCAATAGGCGGTTTCGACGTCCGCCGTCGTTTCCATGACGACGCTTTCGAGGGATGCATCCGCCCGATGAAGGTCCGAATGGGCCACTCGCTTGGCCAAACGCGCGCTGTCCGTACCGAGATTGCGGAGGAGCGGCTGACGGAGCTCGATCCCTACTTGCGTGTCGTAAGCGGGGGACAAGAGCACGAAAGCGGCTTCGGTGTTGAGCCGTCCGGCTCGACTCCGCAAAGCCAACTGCCCGCCGGTGGGTAGCAGCTGTCGGACGGAGAGATCGCCGCCGAGGGACCGTTCTCTTGGGAAGCCTCCCGAGGTCGTTCCCGAGAAGGAGGAGTTCACGGGTCGCGTGACTTCTTCCCACAACGCATCGGCTTCGAGCAGGGGATCGTAGGCGCCCTTGGCCGTCGTCACGTCCGCTTGGGCTCCCTGGTGCGCGGCACGCTCCGCCAGGATGCGTTCGTTCCGATGAAGAGCCATGGTAACCGCCTCTTCCAATCGAATCGGCCGGTCGGCTGCGCTCACTGTTCCCGGACCCGAGAGGAGCGCTTCCAATGCCAGCGTCAGCTCGATGAAACGTCGCGTGTTCATGCTGCGCCTTTCTTGAGGTCAGATTTCTGCAACCGTGGATCCAAGGCTTCCGCAAACTGCGTCAGCCGTCTTGGACTCAATCCGCGGAGCGCCTCGAATTCGCACTCGGAAAGCTCCAGCCCCATGGCCAGCAATTCATGCAACGTACCTTTGGGATCGGTTCGAAACCGACTGCGCAACCCCTCGTCCGTAGCTAGGAGACCTATGATTTTTTCCACGTTTCTCTGACTCATTTCGTCTTCCTCGAGTTAAAAACCCGAATCTATGTTCATCAAGAGCCGTGCCACATCCGAGGAAAAGATGTTCCATCGTTAAGCCCCCTCCACTAATGACTTGGAAGAACACAGTGAAGCCAGGTGGAATGCAGCCCAGAACCCCGACTGCGGAAATATCTACAACCTGTCGAATTGTGCGCGTTGATGCTGGGATCTGTGGATGACGATGAGCAAAAAAAGCGCCGGGTCTCCTTTCGAAGACCCGGCGCGGGCGTGCTCGAGCGAGCTCGAGCGAGGTTTAGAAGCTATAGGAGAGACCGAGCGTTCCGCGTTCCATCCAGATCTCGTCGGATTCGCCGTTCTGGGAGAATCCCGCGGCGTCGTTGGACGGAAATGCCACGAACTCACGGAAATCGGCGCGCACCGCCCATTCCGGCGAGAGCCTATAGGTTGTACCGGCTCCGAAGTTCAGGGCAAACATGGTCTCCGAGCTGTCCAGCACCGGCACCCGGTCTGGGTCGTTGTTGGACAGGAAGGTGACCGCGCCCGCTCCGGCGACCAGGTATGGTGCCAGTGGAACATCTTGCAACGGCAAGGTCGCCCGGAGGTTGGCCTGGTACGCCAACACGTCCTGGGTCTTGGCATCGAACGATCCGGCATTTGTATCCACGGTTTGCTTCACCGGGATCATCCACGTGAACTCACCTTCGGCAGCGAAGTTGGAGCTCAAATGGTACGTGAGCGTTCCGACCACCGGAACGTTCACGAATTGATCCTCCAGGCTCGTGTCGTTCTGGTTCAAGATCTGCACGCCGCCCATCACCGAAATATCGATCGCGGACGATGTACCGTCGAATTCCTCGGCGCCGGCGACCGATGCGATTCCGAGAACCAGTAACAACGCAACGGTTCCGGTGACGATCGCGACTAACTTGGATTTCATGACTTCCTCCTCGGGGCCTTCTTAGCCCGCTACTTTGTTCACCCGGAGACCAAGATCAAGGAACATGCCAGGTGCGGTTCCGAGGAGGGAAAGACGCGCAACTGGATGCGGTGGCGCTAGGTAACGCGAAGGAAAGGGGAGTGAGTTCGGAGCCGCCCAACTGGAGCTGCCGCGGGAAAATCGACAGGTTGTCGGTTTACGAGCGATCCGGAATCAGAAGCCAGGGGATGTTATGGCGGGAGGAATCGAGGGACTACTGGACCCCGTGCTTTTCCAACCGGGAGTAGAGCTGGGCCCGGGTGAGACCGAGCAGACGGGCGGCTTTGGATTTGTTGCCCTTGGCCTCGCCGAGGGCTTTCTCGAGATATTCGCGTTCCACCGCGGCCAGATCGAGCCCTTCCGATGGGAACGCGGCCGACTCAACCTTGGGTGCATTGCTCGGAACCGAAGGAACCTTGGACTCGCGCCGTATGGAAACGGGGAGGTGCTCTCGCGTGATCAGACCTCCGTCGCAGAGGAGTATGGCGCGCTCGATCGCATTGCGGAGCTCGCGGACGTTTCCGGGCCAAGGATGGGCGAGAAGCCAAGCCCGGGCATCACGAGAAATGCCGGCCGCCGGTCGCCCCATCGTTTTCCCCAAATCTTCCATGAACGTTTCCGCTAAAGGCAAAATGTCTTCGCGCCGCTCGCGGAGCGGGGCAATGTGAATCGTGAACACGTTGAGGCGGTAGTAGAGATCTTCACGGAAAGACTGGTTTGAGATGGCGGCCTCCAGGTCCCGGTTGGTGGCCGCTATCACGCGAACGTCGGCTTTGAGCGTACGCGTTCCGCCCAGACGTTGGAATTCCCGCTGCTCCAGGAACCGGAGAAACTTCGCCTGCACAATCGGGCTCATCTCGGCGATCTCGTCCAGGAACAGGGTTCCCCCCGCGGCCTGCTCGATGCGGCCGATCTTCGTCGACGCGGCTCCGGTGAACGCCCCCTTCTCGTGGCCGAAGAGCTCCGACTCCAAGAGCTGTTCGGGAAGGGCGGCACAGTTGATGGCCACGAACGGTTTCCCCGCGCGCGGGGAGCCTTGGTGGATGAGGCTCGAGACGACTTCCTTCCCCGTTCCCGATTCGCCGGTGAGAAGGACCGTGGTTTCGGAAGGTGCCACACGGCTGATCTGGAGCAATACGTCCTTCCAGCTCCGCGAGACGCCAATGATGCGTCCGCCGCGGGTTTCCAGCTCACGGGCCAGCGTTTCGACGGTGGCCTGAAGCCGCTCCACCCGCTCGCGCGCCTCGGCCGCGGTGCGAGCTTCCTCGGCCAGGCGTTGATGCGACAAGGCAACGGCGATGCGATCGGCCAGCCGCTTCATCACCTCCACGTCTTCTTCCGAGTAAGCGCCTGGCTCGCGATGGAAGAGCACGAGGGAGCCTCGCACCTCTCCCCACAATCGAACCGGAACCCGCAACCAGGACCGCATTCCCGTGGCGAGAAGAGTGCGGTTCCTTTCCGTCACCGGGGGGAGATCGGTTTTCATGTCGCGCACGATCTCGTAGCTCATCACGCGCCGCGCCATCTCCTCTTCGGTGAGAGAAACGCGGGCGATGGGGTCGGGTTCGGGCCCATCGGATTCTCCGGCCCAAGCGATTACACGAAGCCCTTTGCGTTCGTCGATGTCGGTCAGAGCGATCAAATGATGGCGAAGAACCGGCTGGATCGCCTCCGAAACTCGAGTAAACACGTCTCGCACGTCGAGGGACTCGGCCAAGGGCCCGAGCAATGTCTCGAGTTGTTCCAGTCGTTCGAGGCGCCGGCGCTCGACATCCCAGATCCGCCAGTGTTCCACGGCCGAACCCAAAAGCGCGGCGACCGGGCGCAGTACTTCCTGGTGGGCGTCGGTGTACATATGAGCGCGATAGGAACAGAGCCATACCCCCCCGCGAAGGACGTCCGAACGAAAGGGTTCCCAGAGCGCGGATCGCACGCCTCCTTCCAGAGCTTTGGCGTCCATGACGAAGGAGGGGTCGAACTCTTTCTCCGCATCTTCGATGCGGGGATTGGGCCCCGTGCGGGGTCGCATGCGCGGCGACCAGGAGGTGAGGGGGATGGGGCCGGAGCATTCCACCGCCGCTTTGCAAGGCACCGTGCTTGCGTGTAGCACCGCGCGTTCATCGTCCACGATGCGAACTACACCCATGTTGTCGAACGGAATGAGTTCCCTCACCACGGTCGCCACACGGTGGAACACGTCCTGAAGCTCGAGGGTCTCCGACGCGATTTCCGCGATTTGAGCCAGAACCTTGGCTACGGCCTCCGCGCTGGGGAGGTCGC
>Ga0114129_10002699_pt1 | contig 24707 bp, 29 predicted proteins | sample RhiMetdeltSRZDD1_FD_80071 | JGI IMG/M metagenome (GOLD analysis project Ga0114129, IMG submission 80071) | Populus rhizosphere microbial communities from Tennessee, USA - Rhizosphere MetaG P. deltoides SRZDD1 (version 2) (version 2) | ecosystem: Host-associated > Plants > Roots > Rhizosphere >...
CTGGTGCAGGAGGGCGTCGCGTTCGCCGACCTGTCGCTGGCCGTGATCGACGAGCAGCACCGGTTCGGCGTGCACCAGCGCATGGCGCTCAAGGGCAAGGGCGCCTCGCCGGACGTGCTGATCATGACGGCGACGCCGATCCCGCGGACGCTGGCGCTGACGTACTACGGCGACCTGGATGTCGTCGTCCTGGACGAGATGCCGCGCGGCCGCCAGCCGATCCGAACGCAGATCGTGCGGACACCGGCCGAGCGCTCCGCCGCGTACCAGCTCGTGCGAGAGGAGGTGGCGGCGGGCCGGCAGGCGTTCGTCGTGTGCGCCGCGATCGACGAGGGCAACCGCACGCAGGTGCGTGCCGCCGAGGCCGAGGCCGAGCGCCTGGCCACCGAGGTCTTCCCCGACCTGTCGGTCGAGCTGCTGCACGGCCGCTTGCGGCCGGCAGAGAAGGAGCGGGTGATGGAGGAGTTCCGTTCGGGTCGGCACCACCTGCTGATCTCGACGACGGTGATCGAGGTCGGCGTCGATGTGCCGAACGCGACCGTGATGCTGGTCGAGAACGCCGAGCGCTTCGGGCTGGCGCAGCTGCACCAGCTGCGCGGGCGGATCGGGCGCGGCACGCACCCGTCGACGTGTCTCCTGTTCGACGCATCCGAGCCCGACAACCTGGATGCGCGCGCCCGGCTGGACGCGCTGGTGAAGACCACCGACGGCTTCGAGTTGGCCGACGAGGACCTCAGGCTCCGCGGCGAGGGGACGCTGTTCGACGTCAAGCAGTCGGGGATGCCCGACCTGCGTCTCGCTCGGTTGGCCGAGGACTTGGACCTCGTCCGGCGCGCTCGGGCGCGGGCGTTCGCCGAGATCGAGCAGGATCCCGACCTGTCGGGCCGGCCGGCCCTGTTGGAGGAGCTCCGGTCGCGGTTCGAGGGCTCGATCGACTGGCTGTTCCACTCGTGACCGAGCCGCGCCCGTGAGGATCGTGGCCGGCTCCGCGAAGGGCGTCCGGCTCGCGCCCGTGCCGCGCGGCGTCCGGCCGGTCTCGGACGCGGCACGCGAGGGCGTGTTCTCCAGCCTCGCCGAGCACGTGCAGGGCGCGCGCGTCCTGGACCTGTACGCCGGGACCGGCGCGATGGCGATCGAGGCGCTCTCCCGCGGTGCCGAGCACGCCGTGCTGGTCGAGCGCAACCGCGCCGCGATCCGAACGATCCGGGACAACCTCGAGCGCGCCAAGGTGGGGGACCGGGCCGAGGTCGTCGCCTCGGATGTCCTGTCGTTTGTCAGGAGTCATGACGATTCCGGAGCCGCGGCCGACCTCGTGCTGGCGGACCCGCCCTACGGGTTCGAACAGAGAGAGCTCGAGGCCGTCCTGGCCGCGCTGGGCGCCCGCACGCCCGCCGAGGGCTCCCGCAGGGTGGTCCTGACGCGCCCCAAGAGGAGTTCCACGCCTGTCATTCCGGTACACTGGCTGCTCGCGAGGCGCCTGACCTACGGCGACACCCTCGTCCTCATATTCCAGGAGGCGTAGATGGGCCTGACCGCCCTGTGTCCGGGGACGTTCGACCCGGTCACCAACGGTCATATCGACATCATCGAGCGTGCTGCCGGGCGCTTCGACGCCCTGGTGGTCGGCGTGCTCGACAACCCCGCCAAGCAGCCGCTGTTCGGCGCCGAGGAGCGGGTGGGCATGATCAAGGAGGCCGTGCACCACCTGGGCAACGTCGAGGTGGAGGCCTTCAACGGATTGCTCGTGGAATACGCAACCAGGCGGGGCGCGGACGTGGTGGTCAAGGGCCTGCGCGCGGTGACGGACTTCGAGTTCGAGATCCAGATGGCGCAGATGAACCATCGACTGGCCGGGGTCGAGACGCTGTTCATGACGACGAGCCCGCAGTGGTCGTTCCTGTCCTCGTCGCTGGTCAAGGAGGTCGCGCGTTTCGGCGGGGACGTCAAGGGGCTGGTGCCCGGCCACGTGGCCGAGCGGCTGACGGACCGGCTCGGAGGCTCTCCGTAGATGGACCTCACGTCTCGCCTGACCCAGCTGGAGGAGATGGTGCGCGACGCGAAGTCGATGCCGCTGTCCTCCTCGGCGCTGCTCAACCGCGACGAGGTGCTCGACCTGATCGAGGACCTGAAGGCCGCGCTGCCCGACGAGATCAAGCAGGCGCGCTGGGTGGTCAAGGATCGCGAGGAGCTCCTGGCCAAGGCGCGCCGCGACGCCGAGGCGATGGTCGAGCAGGCACGAGCCGAGCAGTTGCGTCTCGCTTCGCACGAGGCCGTGATGCAACGCGCCAAGGAGGAGGCCGAGCGCATCGTCCAGGAGGCCGACGAGGACGCGCGCCGGCTGCGCCTGGAGGCCGAGGACTACGTGGATGCCAAGCTCGCGCAGCTCGAGGGCACGCTGCAGAAGATCCTGGAGGACACGATCGCGTCCAACGACGCGCTGTCCAAGACGATCGACCAGGTCGTCGCGGGCCGGGAGAAGCTCCGCGGCGCGACGCCGAGCTCGGAGCTCGGCCCCGAGGTGGAGCTCAGCGAGGACGGGGAGGAGGGCTCGTGATGCGCGCCATCGACATCCGGGATCTGCTCGAGAACCCCGGTTCATCGCGAACCGTGCACCTCGACGAGCCCGTCGCCGGCCTGCGCACCGAGCTCGTCGACGTCCCGGAGGACGCCCCGATCGCGGGCGACCTCGTGTTGGAGAGCGTCGTCGACGGGATCTACGTGAGCGGTTCGGTCGGCGGCCGTTTCCAGATGCGCTGCGCCCGCTGCCTCAAGCCGTTCGAGCGCGACTTCGACGTCGAGATGACCGAGCTCGTGCCGCGCGAGCCCGGTCCCGAGGACGACTACGGGTTCGCCGAGGACCTAACGCTGGATCCCGAGCCTCTGGTTCGGGACGCGGTGGGCCTGGAGATGCCCTTCGCGCCGCTGTGCCGCCCCGACTGCCTCGGGCTCTGCGAGATCTGCGGCGGCGACCGCAACCTGGGTGAGTGCCCCGGCCACGAGCGCACGGACCCGCGGTGGGCCGCGCTGGACGCGCTGTTCGACGCGACCCTCGAGCCCGCCGACGAAGACGACTGACCGACCGAAACGAGACGGAGGAACCGATGCCGGTACCGAAACGACGCCAAAGCCACACTCGGGGCGCCAAGCGCAAGGCCAACTGGAAGGCCCAGCCGCCCACGTACTCGGAGTGTCCGCAGTGCCACCAACCCAAGCTCCCGCACCGGGTGTGCGGCAACTGCGGCTACTACGCCGGCCGCCAGGCCGTCGAGGTCGAGTAGCAGCGTGGCAGACGCGAAGAACGCGGACGGTCCGAAGGCGCTCGATCGCATACTGGGGGTCCGGTTCCGGGACGGCTCCCTGCGTCAGCTCGCCCTGACCCACCGGTCGCACGCCTTCGAGCACGACTTGCCGGCCAACAACGAGCGTCTCGAGTTCCTCGGCGACGCCGTGCTCGGGGTCGTCGTCACCGACATGGCCTTCCGCGAGTTCCCCGAGATGCCCGAGGGCGAGCTCGCCAAGCTCCGCGCGGCGATCGTGAACATGGGGGCCCTGGCCGACGTCGCACGCGACCTGGGGCTCGGGCGGTTCATCCTGCTCGGCCGCGGCGAAGAGATGAGCGGTGGCCGGGACAAGAGCAGCATCCTGGCCGACGCGCTCGAGGCCCTGTTGGGCGCGATCTACCTCGATCGAGGGCTCTCCACGGCGCGCAAGCTGATCGAGCGCGTGTTCCGGCCTCGCATGATCGCGTACGTCCGGGGCGAGGGAGAGCGCGACTACAAGACGATCCTGCAGGAGCTCGCCTCGGCCGAGGTTCACGCCGTGCCCGAGTACCGGATCCGCGAACGGGGGCCGGACCATCAGAAGGAGTTCACCGCGACGGTGTTCCTGGCTGGCACGGAGTGGGGTACCGGGATGGGGCGCTCCAAGAAGGAGGCCGAGCAGCAGGCCGCACACGAGGCCTACCTCCGGCTCTCCGAACGCGCGACGCCGGTCCCCGGGTCCGGCGATGGCGCGGGCGGCCGCGGGCGAGCGCCGAAGCCGCGCGCGACGGCCGGGCGAAGGAAGGGGTCCTAGGTGGAGTTGCCCGAAGTCGAGGTGATGCGCCGGGACCTCGAGAAGGACGTGGTGGGCCGCAAGGTCGCCGAGGCCGAGGTGCGCCCGTCCAAGAACGCGATGCGCGTGATCCGCCGCCACACCAAGCGCAAGGAGTTCTCCGACCGCCTGGTCGGCCGCAAGTTCACCAAGGCCGAGCGCCGCGGCAAGTACGTGTTGCTGCACATGGACAATGGCGACGTGCTCGTCACGCACTTCGGGATGAGCGGGCAGTTCATGCGCGCCAACAAGCGGGTCCCGCTGCCGCCGCACACGCACGTCGTGCTCACGTTCCAGCAGGGCGGCGACCTTCGGTTCGTCGACCCTCGCACGTTCGGCGAGATGTTCGTGGCGACCACGGACGAGCTCGGCAAGGTCAAGGAGCTCCAGCACCTGGCGATCGATCCGCTCGACCACGTCTTCACGTGGCAGGCGTTCGGCGCCGCGCTGGCGCAGCGGGGCTCGAAGATGAAGCAGCTGCTGATGGATCAGAAGTTCGTCAGCGGGCTCGGCAACATCTACTCGGACGAGGTCCTGTTCGCGGCCGGGCTGCGCCACGACCGGGCCTCGGACTCGCTGTCCTCGCAGGAGGTCCGCCGCTTGTACCGGGCGATGCAGGAGGTGCTGCAGGAGGCGATCCGCTTCCGCGGGACCACGCTGGAGGACGAGGCGTACCTGGACCTGTTCGGCAAGCCGGGCGAGTTCCAGAACGAGCTGAAGGTGTACGGGCGGGCCGGCCTGCCGTGCCGGCGCTGCCGAACCCCGATCGAGGCCGTGAAGATCTCCGGTCGCAACGCGTACTACTGCCCGCAGTGCCAGTCCTGACGCACGCCCCGCCTACAGCAACACCGCCCCGACGTCGCGCATCCGTTGGAGCGCGCGGTCGTCGTCGCCGTCGCGCAGGTTGACACCCCGGATCGCCGAGGTCATGACGTCGACGTCCAGGTGGCGGGCGCGCGCGTCCGAGACCGTCTCGACCACGCAGTAGTCGGTCGTGAGCCCGCAGACGACCAGCCGCTTGATCAAACGGTCGCGCAGCTCGGTCCCGAGCGTGGTCTCCCACGCCTCCCCGCTCCTGGGGTCCCGGACGCTGAACGCGGAGTAGCCGTCCTCGCCGCCCGTGCCCTTTCGGATCACCCGCGCCGCGGGTTCGACGCGCAGCGCCTCGTGGAACGCTGCTCCCCACGTGTCGTGCACGCAGTGCACCGGCCAGACCCCGCCGTCCTTCTCGAAGTGCGGTGTGTTCGCAGGGTGCCAGTCCTGCGAGTAGACGACGTCGGAGCCCTCGTCCACGGCCGCGGCGATCGCGGCGTTCACCTCGGGGATGATCTCCTCGCCGCCGCGGACGTACAGGCTCCCGACCGGGTCCGCGAAGTCGTGCTGGAGGTCCACGACGAGGAGCGCGGTCCGCGAGTCGAAGTCCGGCACGGACCTAGTATGCGCGGGTGCGGCGGGTGCGGGTGAACGTGTCGGGCCGCGTCCAGGGCGTCTTCTACCGCGCCACGTGTGCGCGCCTGGCCCGCGAGAAGGGCCTGGCCGGCAGCGTTCGCAACCGACCCGATGGCGGCGTCGAGGCGGTGTTCGAGGGGTCGCCGGACGCGGTCGAGGAGATGGTCGCGTGGTGTCGGGAGGGCCCCGAGCTCGCCCGCGTCGACGAGGTTGAGGTCCGCGAGGAGGAGCCGGAAGCGGAGACCGGTTTCCGCGTGATGGGCTAGGAAACAGGGCCCGAACTTTCCCCCGCAGGCTCCCCGGTCAGGCACGAGGCCACTGCTAGCATCGGCCTTCGATGTTCCTCCGCTCCCTGCAGATCCGAGGCTTCAAGTCGTTCGCGGACAAGACCATCCTGGAGTTCGCGCCGGGGGTCTCCGTGATCGTGGGCCCGAACGGCTCGGGCAAGTCCAACCTCGTCGACGCCATCAGCTGGGTCCTGGGCGAGCAGGGGCCGAGAGCGCTCCGCGGCGGGCAGATGGCCGACGTGATCTTCGCCGGCAGCCCTCAGCGTTCGGCGCTCGGCATGGCCGAGGTCAAGCTCGTGATCGACAACGCGGCCGGGCTGATCCCGGTCCCGATGACCGAGATCGAGATCAGCCGGACGATCTTCCGCTCGGGCGACAGCGAGTACCGGATCGGCGGACAGGTCGTCCGCCTGCTCGACGTACAGGAGCTGCTGTCCGAGTCGGGGATCGGGCGCGCGCTGCACACCGTGGTCGGCCAGGGCCAGCTCGAGGACGTGCTGACGTCGCGGCCGGAGGACCGTCGGACCTATATCGAGGAGGCGGCGGGCGTCGCCAAGCATCGCAAACGCAAGGAGCGCGCCGAACGCAAGCTCTCGGGCCTTGACCAGGACGTGCTCCGGCTCCAGGACGTGCTGGCCGAGCTCCGCCGCCAGTTGAAGCCGCTCAAGCAGCAGGCCGAGATGGCCAAGCGGCACGAGGCCCTGACGCAGGAGGCGGACGCGATCGCCGTTGCGCTGGCCGCCGCGCGCCTTCGCGAGCTCGTGGTCGAGCGGGAGCGTCGCAAGGGGGGGTGGGACGAGGGCCTGGCACGCCGGACCGCGGCGCGCGAGCGCCTGGACGTGCTCGACGAACGCGTGGGACGCGCCGCCGACGAGCGCGCGCGCTCGGTATGGGCACTGCAGGAAGCCGAGGGATCGCTCGGGAACGCGCAGACCGCCAAGTCCGATGCCGAGTTCGAGCTCCGCCGCGCCGTCGAGCTCGCGTCCGAGGCCCGGCAGGCGGTCGCGGCGCAGGCCGGGCGGGACGCGCGCTTGGACGCGTTGGAGCAGGACCTGGGCCGCCTGGAAGCGCGGTTCGCCGAGACCTCGCAGGAGCTGACGGTGACCTCCGGGGAACTCGATGCCGCGGAGGCGGCGTTCGCGTCCGCGGCCGAGGTCCGCCGCGACGCCGAGGACCAGCGCCGCCGCATCGCCGAGGAGGCGGCCGGGCACCGCGCCGAGATCGAGACGATCCGGCGTTCGATCGCGACGCACGAGCGCGAGCGGGCGCGGCTGGAGGAGTCGCTCGGTCAGGTCCGCGAACGCCGCGACGCGATCCGGGGCGAACGCGACGAACTGTCCGAGGCGGTCGAGGGGCTCGACGCCGGGGTCGCGCCGTTGGCAGAGAAGCGCTCCGAGCTCGAACGCGAGCGCCACGGCATCTCGGACACGGTGGCGCAGCTCGAGGAGGGCATCCGCCGGCTCGAGCTCCGCCGGGACGTGCTGCGGGCCCGGCTCGACGACCTGGTGGAGACGCCGGGGTCGCGGTTCATGCAGAGCCACGCGGATCGCGCCGTCGGGCTGCTCGGCGGGCTCGTCCACGCCGCCGACGGCTGGGAGCGGGCCCTGCGCGCCGGGCTCGGGCCGCTCGCCGACGCGGTCGTGTACGAGGAGGCCGGCGCCGCCATCGCCGATGCGCCCGCGGCTGAGGGCGCGACGATCGCCCTTGCTGGCGGCGGCCCTACGGCGTTCGCGCTGTCGGGGGAGCGCACACTGCTCTCGATCGTGGACGCGGACCCCTCGGTCCGCGGGCTCGTGTCCACACTGCTGCTGGATGTGTACCTCGCCGACTCCATCGAGGAGGCGGCCGCCAAGCAGGCCGAGCATCCCAAGGCCTCGTTCGTCACCCGCGACGGGGTCCTGTTGGGACCGGCGCTGATCCGCACGACGACCGAGGCCGACTCGCGCGCGGACGAGGTTCGGCGCGAGCTCGACGTGGTCGAGCGCGACCTCGCCAAGGCGGTGTCGGCCGCCAAGCCACGCCGCCGCCGGCTGGACGAGATCGCCGCGGAGCTCGACGACATCGGCAGCGCGATCGAAGAGGCCGACGCCAAGATCACCGCCGCCGCCGAACGCATCGCGCGCACGGACGGCGAGTTGTCATCGGTCGCCAAGGAGGAGGAGTTCCTGGCGCAGCGCCGGGCCGGCATGGACGACGCGGCCGCCGTGTGGCGGGCCAACCTTGCCGCAGCCGAACCCGTGACGTTCGAGCTCCCGGATCTCCCGCATACGCCCGAGCCGCCGATCCACGCACGCGTCGGCGTGGAGACCCTCCGCCGCGAGCGGGACCGGATCCAGGGGCGGCTCGCGGCCGTGCGATCGGAGCGCGACGAGCTCGCGGCGCAGGACGAGGACGCGCTGCGTGCCCGCGCCGAGGAGGCGGCCACGGCGCGCGAGGCCGCCGAGCGGCGGCTCGAGGCCTGCTCGACGGCGCTCGAGGCGGCGAGCGCCGCCCGGACCGCCGCGTCCGCCGCCGAACGTTCGGCCACCGACGAGGAGGCGGAGGCCAACCGGTTGTGGCGCGAGGCCTCCACGGAGCTCGACCGCCTGCGCGAGACCTACGAAGACGAGGACCGCGCCCGGGGAGACCTCGAGCGCCGGATCCGCGACGCCGAGCGCCTGCTCCGCGAGGGCCATCAGCGCGAGCCCGATGAGGCGCTGGCCGAGCTCGAGGAGGACGACGCCGTCCACACCCTCGAGCGCAAGGCCGAGCTCGTGCAGCGGCGTCTGGCGATGCTCGGGCGGGTGAACCTGTTGGCGGGTGGCGAGTTCGAGGCGTTGCAGGAGCGGCACGATTTCCTGCAGCGCGAGCTCGACGACGTGCGGCGAGCACGTCGCGACCTGCTCGAGGTGATCCAGCGGATCGAGACCGAGATCGTGACGACGTTCGAGGCCGCGTACCGCGACGTGGCGACCGAGTTCGAGCGGCTGATCGGCGAGCTGTTCCCCGGCGGCGAAGGCCGTCTGGTGTCCACGACGCCGGAGGACCCGCTCTCCACCGGCATCGAGATCGAGGCTCGCCCGGGGCGCAAGCGCGTCAAGCGCATCTCGCTGTTGTCCGGCGGGGAGCGCGCGCTCACGGCGCTGGCGTTCCTGTTCGCGATCTTCAAGGCGCGGCCGAGCCCCTTCTATCTCATGGACGAGGTGGAGCCGGCGCTCGACGACGTCAACCTGCATCGCTTCATCACGCTGATCGAGGGCTTCGCCCGCGACGCGCAGGTGCTGGTCGTGACGCACCAGAAGCGCACGATGGAGGTCGCGGGGATGATGTACGGGGTCTCGATGAGCAAGGAGGGCACGTCGAAGGTGCTGGCCCAGCGCATCGAGGCGCCGCCCACCGACGGGTCCGCGCCGAACGGCGACACCGTGGTCGTTCCCGAGCCAGACGCCGTTCGGTAGCCTCACCCGCCGTGGAGATCGTCCTGATCATCGTGATCGGGCTCGTCCTGGTCGGGCTCGTCGTGGCCTGGGTGGTGGCTCGACGCGGGCGCCGGCCGGCGTCCTCCGATTCAGCCGGTGCTGCGGCACCCGGTCCCGGGGTGGCGGCGCCGAGGGCACCCGCCGGCGGACTGGCCTCACGCATCCGGGGCGCGTTCGGCGCCGGCCAACAGGACCCGTGGCCGGAGCTCGAACGCGTCCTGATCGCCGCCGACGTCGGCCCGGCCACGTCGGACCGCATCGTCCGCGACGTCCGCGAACGCTACGACGCCGGCGACGATCCCACAGAGCTCGTCGGGCGGGAGATCCGGATGATCCTGGGCGTGCCCGAGGACCTTGACCTGCCGGCCGATCGCCTGGGGATCGTCCTGATCGTCGGGGTGAACGGTTCGGGCAAGACCACCACGATCGGCAAGCTCGCGGCGCGCCTTGCGGGCCAAGGCAAGCGGGTGAGCCTCGCCGGCTCGGACACGTTCCGGGCCGCGGCCTCCGAACAGCTCGGGGCCTGGGCCGAGCGTTCGGGCGCCCACGTCGTGAGCCAGGAGCGGGGGGCCGACCCGGGATCGGTGGCGTTCGACGCGGTGCAGGCCGCGCGCGCCCGGTCCTCGGACGTGCTGATCGTGGACACGGCGGGCCGGCTGCACACGAAGCAGCCGCTCATGGAGGAGCTCAAGAAGGTCCGCCGCGTGATCGAGAAGGCGGCGGGCTCCCCCCCGGACGAGACGCTGCTCGTCCTGGACGCCACGACCGGTCAGAATGGCATCGCGCAGGCTCGGGCGTTCACCGAGGCGGTGGAGGTGACGGGCGTGGCGCTCACCAAGCTCGATGGAACGGCGAAGGGGGGAGTCGTCCTGGCGGTTCGCGACCAGCTCGGGGTGCCGGTCAAGCTCGTCGGCACGGGCGAGGGCACGGGCGACCTCGAGCCCTTCGACCCAGAGGCCTTCGCGGCGCGGCTCCTGGGCGGTTGACGGTGGCCAAGGCCGACATCCTGATCGTGGAGGACCACCCGACGATGCGGGAGGCCATGCGCCTGATCCTCGAGCACGAGGGATTCGAGATCCGTGAGGCGCCCGACGGTGCGACCGCGCTCTCCATGGTGCGCGATCGCCATCCGGATCTGATGTTCCTGGACCTGAACATCCCCGGTGCGAGCGGCGCCGACGTGCTGACCGAGCTCAAGTCGGACCCCACCACCACGGACATCCGCGTGATCATCGTGACCGCAACGGGCGAGGAGGGCCGCGAGTACGTGCTCTCGCTCGGCGCCGACGAGTACTTCACCAAGCCGTTCTCGCCCACCGCGCTGCTGCGCACGGTCGAGCGCGTGCTGGAGGGGCCGTCCGAGCCCTCGCCCGCGGGGTCGTAACCTTCTAGGTCCATGTTCGACACGCTCACCGGCCGTCTCGACGGCATCTTCAAGAAGCTGCGCTCGCGCGGGAAGCTGCACCCCAAGCAGGTCGACAACGCGCTGGCCGACATGCGCACGGCCCTGCTCGAGGCCGACGTCGCGCACGAAGTGGTCGACGACCTCCTCGCACGCGTGCGCGAACGCGCCCTGTCCGAGGAGGTCATGAAGAGCCTCACGCCAGCCCAGCAGGTGATCAAGGTCGTCCGGGACGAGCTCCAGGCGACCATGGGTGGCACGCAGGTGGCCTTCACGCTCCCGTCGGCGCGCCCGGCCGTAGTGATGATGGCCGGCGTGCAGGGATCGGGGAAGACGACCGCCTGCGCCAAGCTCGCGCTGCACCTGAAGTCCAAGGGGAAGCGGCCCCTGCTCGTGGCCGCCGACCTGTGGCGCCCGGCCGCCGTCGAGCAGCTCCGAACCCTCGGGCACGAGATCGGGGTCGACGTGGTCTCGGACGGCAAGGACGCCGTGAAGGTCTCCAAGGCGGGGCTCAAGCACGCCGATCGCGAGGGCCACGACGTCGTGATCGTCGACACGGCCGGGCGGCTTCACGTCGACGAGGAGATGATGCGCGAGGCCCGTCGGGTTCGGGACGCCATCAGGCCCCATCACGTCGTGATGGCCTGCGACGCGATGACCGGACAGGACGCGGTCGTGCAGGCTCGCGCGTTCATGCACGAGGTGGACACGACGGGCTTCGTCCTGACGAAGATCGACGGCGACGCCCGCGGCGGAGCGGCGCTCTCGATCACGTCGGTCACCGGCAAGCCGGTGTTCTTCGCCGGTACGGGCGAGCGGCCCGAGGACCTGGAGCCGTTCTACCCGGACCGGATGGCCTCGCGGATCATGGGCATGGGCGACGTGCTCTCGCTGATCGACAAGGCGCAGGAGAACCTGGACGCCGAGAAGGCGGCCGAGACCGCCGAGAAGATGATGTCGGCCAGGTTCACGCTGGAGGACTTCCTCGAGCAGATGCAGCAGCTGAACAAGCTCGGCCCGCTGCAGGACCTGCTGGCGATGTTGCCCTCGGTCCCCGGCGCCAAGAACGCGGTCAAGGACCTGCAGGTCGACGAGGGGCAGATGGCGCGGGCCCAGGCCATCATCCAGTCGATGACCAGGGAGGAACGCCAGAATCCCGCTATCATCGGCGGGTCCCGGCGCCTGCGGATCGCACGGGGATCCGGCGTGAACACGGCGGACGTGAACGCCTTGCTCAAGGAGTTCGAGCAGGCCCGGAAGATGATGAAGACCATGCTGGGCGGCAAGCGCATGCCCCGGATCCCGGGGATGCCGAACCTCCCGGGGATCGGTTAGGAGCACACGAGATGGCGGTTCGGATCAGGTTGAAGCGACTCGGGGCCAAGAAGCGGCCCTTCTACCGAGTCGTCGTGGCGGACCAGCGGAGCCCGCGCGACGGCCGGTTCATCGAGAACATCGGGCGGTATCAGCCCATGGACGACCCCTCGCTGATCGAGATCGACGAGGAGCGTGCGCTGCACTGGCTCCGCGTCGGCGCGCAGCCCTCCAACACGGTGCGGGTGCTGATGACCAAGGTCGGCATCTGGGACCGGTTCACGGCGGAGAAGGGTCAGAACAAGCAGGGCAAGGCCGCCGCCAAGGCATCTTGAGGTGAAGGACCTCCTCGACTACCTCGTGCGCGAGCTCGTGGACGATCCCGACGCCGTGCAGGTCGAGGAAGCACAGGACGATCGTGGCGTGGTGTTCACCCTGCGCGTCGGGCCCGACGACATGGGCAAGGTGATCGGCCGGGGCGGGAGGACGGCCCGGGCGATCCGCACGGTCATGAAGGCCGCCGGCATGCGCGCCGGCATCCACCACACCGCCGTCGAGATCGTCGACTGACCGCGAGCCCGGCGGCCGGCTGGAGGCGCGAGATGGACGAGCCGACCGTCGTCGTCGGCCGCATCACCCGCGCGCACGGGGTCCGCGGGGAGGTCTCGGTGCTCGTTATCTCCGAGGTGCCCGGACGCTTCCGCGAGGGGGCGACCGTGTGGACCGAGGCCGGGCAGGCCCTGACCGTGTCCGAGTCGCGCTCGCACGGCGACCGGCTCCTGGTGCGGTTCGAAGGCGTCGGCGATCGCGAGGCGGCGGACGCGCTCCGCGGGACGCTGCTCTTCGTCCCCGAGTCCGCCTCGCCCGACCTCCCCGAGGGATCGTGGTGGGACCACCAGATCCTCGGATGCGCGGTCCGAACCGACGCCGGCCGGGCGCTCGGGAGCGTTCGGGACGTGATCCATACGGCCGCCAACGATGTGTGGTCCGTGGTCGACGAGGCGGAGACCGAGACGCTGATCCCCGTGATCGCGGACGTGATCGTCGAGGTCGACGTGTCGGGGAAGCGGATCGTCGTGCGCGAGATCCCCGGACTGACCGTCCCCGAATAACCCCGCCACCGCGCCGTTGCTAGCCTTCGGCCGATGCGTATCGACGTCCTCACGATCTTCCCGGGGATCCTGGGGGAACCCCTCCGCGAGAGCCTCCTGGGCCGGGCCATCGAGCAGGGCGTCGTCGACGTGCGCCTGCACGACATCCGCGCGTTCGCCACGGACCGCCACCACCAGGTCGACGACGAGGCGTACGGCGGGGGGCCGGGCATGGTGATGAAGCCCGAGCCGGTGTTCGCCGCGGTCGAGTCGCTCGGCGAGGGCGAGCGGCGGACGATCCTGCTGTCCCCGGCGGGGCGGCGGCTCGATCAGGACCTCGTGCGCGAGCTGGCCGCCGAACGCTGGCTGGTCCTCGTCTGTGGCCGCTACGAGGGAGTGGACGAACGCGTCGTCAAGGGCCTGCCGGCCGAGGAGGTCTCGATCGGCGACTACGTGCTCTCCGGCGGAGAGGTCCCCGCGCTCGTGGTGGTCGAGGCAGTCACGAGGCTGCTCCCAGGCGTGATCGGCCGCGAGGAGTCCCACCAGCAGGACTCGTTCGGGCACGACGGCCTGCTGGACCATCCGCATTACACGCGGCCGGCCGAGTTCCGCGGGATGTCGGTGCCCGAGATCCTGCTCTCGGGCGACCACGCCGCGATCGAGCGGTGGCGTCGGGATGCCGCCCTGGAGAAGACCCGCAGCAACCGTCCCGACCTGCTCGAACCCTGAACGGGAGGCCGAGCGGGCGCTCGTCGAACGATGGGGTAGCGCTCGAGCGTGCGTACTCGCTCCCCTGAGGCCCCCGAACCCCCTGCTACCATTGTCGTCCCGCCATGAACAAGACCGATCTCGTCGACGCCCTGTATCTGCGCACGGACCTGCCCGAATTCCGTCCGGGCGATACCGTCAAGGTGCACGTGCGCGTCGTAGAGGCCGGACGCGAGCGCATCCAGGTCTTCCAGGGCGTCGTGATCCGCCGTCAGGGCGGGGGGCTCCAGGAGACCTTCACCGTGCGGAAGATCTCGTTCGGGGTCGGTGTCGAGCGGACCTTCCCGCTGCACTCGCCATCGATCGGCAAGCTCGAGGTCGTCTCCCGGGGCCACGTCCGGCGGGCCAAGCTGTACTACCTGCGCGAGCGCCGGGGCAAGAAGGCTCGCATCCGCGAGCGCCGACTCGGCGAGGAGGAGCTCGCGGCGATCGCGGCGGCCGAGGCCGAGCGCGCCGCGGCGGCATCTGCCCCGACTGCAGCCGATGGCGAAGCCGAGACCGCCGACGGGTCCGAGCCGATCGAGGACGCCGAGCCGTCCGCCGAGATGCCCGAGGAGGACGGCCGGGTGGCCGACGAGTCGGACGGCCATGCCGCGGAGGCCGACGCGCCCTCGACCGAGGCCGAGACCGACATCGAAGCGGAGGCGGACAGCCCCGACGCCGAGCCCACCGAGGCCGAGGTTCAGGGCTAGGGTGACCGAACGCCCCTCGGGCTCGCGGGAGCCCGCAGGCGGCCTGGCGGTGGCCGAGCCCCGGCCGGCCGAACCCGAACGGACCCGTCCGTTCCTGCACGAGCTCCCGGTCCTGCTGCTGATCGCGCTCGTGCTGGCTGTGCTGCTCAAGACCTTCGTCGTCCAGGCCTTCTACGTCCCCTCCGGCTCGATGGAGCCCACGCTCGTGCCCGGCGACCGGGTCCTGGTGCAGAAGGTGGTGTACGGTCCGGACCGAGGCGACGTCATCGTGTTCTCGGATCCCAAGGGCCGTCCGGGCCCCGACCGCGGCGTCGCGGGCGGATTCGTCCACTGGCTGTCGAACGCGCTCGGGATCCAACAGCCCGAGCACGAGGACTTCATCAAGCGGGTGATCGGAATGCCGGGCGAGACCGTCGAGCTGCGGGACGGCAGGCTCCTCGTCGACGGCGGCCGCGTGCCCCAGCCGTACCTGCAGGGGTCGCTCGACGCGCCTGACTACGGACCGGTCGAGGTCCCCGAGGGTGACCTGTTCGTCCTGGGTGACAACCGAGCGAACTCCAACGACTCGCGGTTCGGCCTGGGGTTCGTCCCGCAGGACAAGGTGATCGGCCGGGCGTTCGCCATCGTGTGGCCGCCGTCGAGGGTCGGATGGATCCACTAGTCCTGGACCTGGGGCGCTACGAGCGCGGGCTGCGGGAGCAAGGCTTCCACCTGATCGCCGGGGTGGACGAGGCCGGCCGGGGAGCGCTCGCCGGGCCGCTCGTGGCCGCGGCCGTGATCCTTCCGCCCGACTTCGACCTGGAGGGCATCAACGACTCGAAGGTGCTCACTGCGCTGCAGCGAGAGACCGCGTTCGCGCGGATCGTCCGCGATGCCGTCGCGTGGTCGGCGTGCCGTTGCATGCCCACGCGGATCGACCGGCGCGGCCTGCAGAAGACCAACGTGTGGCTCCTACGCCGGTGCGTCACGACGCTCCGTACCGTCCCCGACTACGTGCTGTCCGACGGGTTCCCCGTCAAGCGCCTGGGCGTCCCGAACCTGTCGATCAAGAAGGGGGACGCGGTCACGGCCTCGGTCGCCGCGGCGTCGATCCTCGCAAAGGTCACGAGAGACCGGATGATGGACCGGTACCATCGCCGGTTCCCGGCGTACGGGTTCGACCACAACCGCGGGTACGGGACCCAGGAGCACCGGGACGCGATCCGGCGCCACGGGCCCTCGCCGATCCACCGGTACTCGTTCAAGGGCCTGCGTACGGGCTACTACGACGGCGATAGGGTGGAGGAGCCGTGAACCACGAAGAGGACGACATCGAGCGGTTCGAGGAGGAGCGCGAGCTCGAGCTCTACCGCGAATACCGCGACATCGTGGGGATGTTCGCGTACGTCGTCGAGACCGAGCGACGCTTCTACCTCGCCAACAACGTCGAGCTCAACCAACGCGAGGACGGGTGGGTCGAAGTGATCCTGGGCGACGCATGGGTCTGGGACATGTTCCGGCCGGCCCGGCTCGTGTCCAACGTCCGCGTCATGACGCGCCGCGACGTCAACGTGGAGGAGCTGCGACCGGACGACGCCCTGAGGTTGCCCGAGTAAGACGCTCGCGCCAGTCGATCGCCCCTGCATTGTTTGTCGGTGCCCGGGGCTAGCGTCCACGCGATGGGCGGGCCGGTCGTCGAAGAGCGTTCTGAACGAGGCCGTGCGGGTGAGGACGCGGCGCAGCAGGTCTACGAGCGGCGCGGGTACGTGGTCGTGGCGCGGAATTGGCGGTGCGCGCTCGGCGAGCTCGACCTCGTGCTGCTGCGTCGCGACCTGCTCGTGTTCTGCGAGGTGAAGACCCGCTCGGGTGCCGCATTCGGCGGCGGATACGAAGCGGTCTCTTGGTCCAAGCGCCGGAAGATCCGCTCGCTCGCCGAGGCCTACATGCAAGAGCACGGGTTCGCGCACGCCGACGTCCGCTTCGACGTCGCGAGCGTGTGGTTGAGTCGCGGCCGACCCGACGTCGAGGTGTTCGAGGACGCGTTCTGACGCCGCGGGTGTCGGTGGCTGCGGGTAGGGTCGCGCGACCGTGTACGGACGCGTCAACGGCGTCACCGTCGTCGGGGTCCGCGGCCGCCTGGTCGCCGTCGAGGCGCACGTCGGCCGAGGACTCCCGTCCCTGACGCTGACCGGCCTGCCGGGGGCCGGCGTGCAGGACGCCCGCGATCGGATACGGCCTGCGGTCGAGAGTGCCGGGCTCGAGTGGCCGCTCCGCCGCGTCGTCGTGAACCTGTCGCCAGGAACCCTCCGGAAGGAGGGGCCGGGTCTGGACCTTCCCGTCGCGATGGTCGTGCTGGTCGCGACGGCACAGGTGTCACCCGCCGCCCTGGAGGGGTGGGTGCTCGCGGGCGAGCTCTCGTTGCGCGGCGGATTGGTTCCGACGCCGGGGGTCCTCTCGGTCGCGATCGCCGCCGCCCGCGCGGGCCTTCGCGGCGTGATCGTGCCCTCTGCGAACGCCGCCGAGGCGGGGCTCGTCGAGGACCTGGAGGTCGTCGGCGCATCCTCGCTCGGCGAGGTGGTCTCGTTCCTGCGGGGCACGTGGAGGCCGTCGCCCACGCCCCCCGACCGCACCGATCGCGATGAGGGCAGCCCTGCGGTCGACCTCGCCGAGGTGCGCGGGCAGGCGCAGGCGCGCCGCGCACTCGAGGTGGCCGCGGCCGGCGGGCACAACGTCCTGATGATGGGCTCGCCCGGCGCGGGCAAAACGATGTTGGCGCGCCGTCTCGCAACGATCCTGCCGACGATGTCGCGCGATGAGGCGCTGGAGGTCACGCAGCTGCATTCGGTGGCCGGGCTGTTGGACGGCGGGCTCATCACGGACCGGCCGTTCCGCTCCCCGCACCACACGGTGTCGCCGGCGGCGCTGCTGGGCGGCGGCACCACGTTCCTGCGGCCGGGAGAAGTGTCGCTCGCGCATCACGGGGTGCTCTTCATGGACGAGTTCACCGAGTTCCGGCGCGACGCGATCGAGGGGCTGCGCCAGCCGATGGAGGATGGGCGCGTCGTGGTCACGCGGATGTCCGGGACCGTCGAGTTCCCGTCGCGGTTCACGCTCGTGGCCGCCGCGAACCCGTGCCCGTGCGGCTTCCAGGGTGACGCCGTGCGGCAGTGCATCTGCCGGGGTGACCGGATCGAGACGTACGCGGCCAAGCTCGCCGGTCCGCTGCTGGACCGCGTCGACCTTCGCTTGATCGTCCCGCGTCTGACGCGGCAGGAGCTCATGAGCGAGCGGACCGGCGAGAGCTCGGAGGCCGTGCGCGTTCGTGTCGAGGAGGCGCGCTCGCGCCAGCGGCGCCGGTACGCCGCGCTCGGCTTCTCGTGCAACGCGCATCTGCCGGGACCGGTGGCGCGGCGCGAGGTTCGACTGTCGGGGTCCGCCCGAGAGCTGCTGGCCTCCGCCGTGGACCTGCACGCGCTGACGGGCCGCGGGTTCGACCGCGCCCTCAAGGTGGGCCGGACGATCGCCGACCTGGAGGGGTCCGATCGCGTCGAGCCACCGCACGTCGTCGAGGCGCTCGCGTACCGCACGACGACGCTCCTGCCGGAGCTCGAGCGTGCAGGCTGAGAGCGCCCCGCGGGCGATGGCGTCGCCGTGGCCCGTATGGCCGGACGGGTTCGGCGCCGGGGACGAAGACCGGCGGGCGCTGCTCGTGCTCTCGGCGCTGCGGGGCATCACGCCGCGGAGGCTGTTGCCGGTCGCGATCGAACGCGGTTCGGCGGCGGCCACGCTCGCGTGGATCGCACGCGGCAAGGCCGGAAGCGAACGCGACCGAGCGTTCGCGCGCAGCCTGCGCGCAGAGGACATCGAGGCCGCCGCGTCGTCGTGCGGTTCGAGGTTCGTCACGTGGAGCTCGCCCGAGTACCCGCCTCAGCTCCGGCAGATCCACGACCCGCCGGCGGCGCTGTACGTGATCGGGCCAGCGCCTCCCGACGTCACATCGGCCGTCGCGGTCGTGGGCGCGCGGCGGTGCACGGCGCTCGGGCGCGAGGCGGCGCACGAGATCGGGCACGGCCTCGGGCTGGCGGGCGTCACGGTGGTGAGCGGCGCGGCCCGGGGCATCGACGCCGCGGCCCACGAGGGGGCGCTCGGCGTCAACGGGTCGACGCTCGCGGTCCTGGGTTCGGGATTGGACGTGGCCTACCCGTTCGACGGCCGGTCGCTCGTACGGCGGATCGCGCGGGAAGGGACCCTCGTCAGCGAGTACCCGCCGGGCGTGCCGCCGACCCAGCACCACTTCCCGGCGCGCAATCGCATCGTCGCCGGACTTTGCCGCGGGACCGTCGTGGTCGAGGGCGCCGAACGCAGCGGCTCGATGATCACGGCCGAACACGCGATGGAGTTCGGACGCGACGTGTTCGCCGTGGCGGGCGCCGCCAACAGCCGGCTCTCGCGCACGCCGCTGCAGCTGATCCGGGAGGGCGCCACGCTGATCCGCGGCGCGGACGATCTCCTGAGCGACCTCGGGCTCGAGCTCGATCGCCCGAACATCGAGCGCCAGGCCGACCTGGATCCGGCCGAACGCCGCGTCCTGGCCGAGGTCATCGAGCCCGTCCTGCCCGACCGACTTGCCGCGGCGCTCGGGATGTCCGTGCCCGAAGTCGTGGGGACGCTGATGCGCCTGGAGCTACGGGGGTTCGTCCGCAACGTCGGCGGCCGGTTCGAGACCACGCTGAAGCCGCACCCGACGACCCGGGCCTGACCCGGCTGCTTGAACCGCCCGTTGCCGATTGGTACAAGTGAGCGCCGCCCGACCCGGAGGAGCCTTGCAGGCCCGCGATCTACCTCAGTCCGACGCCGCACTGATCCAGGCGTTCGCCGACCATCTCGCGCTCGAACGCCACCTGGCGGACTCGACCGTGGACGCGTACGGTCGCGACCTGGCGCAACTGGCCGGGTTCCTTCGCCGGACGCGGCGCGAGCTCCCGAGCGCCCGCCTGCAGGACCTGAGGCGGTTCCTTGCCCAGCTCACGACGCTGGGCTACGCCCGCGCCTCGATCGCGCGGCGGGTCGGCGCGATCCACACCTTCTACCGGTGGGCGAAGGCGCGAGGGGTCGTCCAGGACGACCCCTCGGCGCTGCTCGGGCGACCGAAGGTCGTCTCGCGGCTGCCGGTCGTCCTGCGGGTGCCGGAGGCGGCCACGTTGGTCGAGGCGCCGGAGGCGGCCGCGGGCGCGAGTGCGGCCGACGCCGCGGTCGCCGCCCGCGACCGCGCGATCCTCGAGCTCATGTACGGGTCGGGCCTGCGCGTGAGCGAGGTGGCCGGCCTCACGATCGAGCGTATCGACCTGGATCGAGGCCGGGTCACGGTGTTCGGCAAGGGCGACAAGGAGCGCGAGGTCCCGCTCGGCGATCCGGCACGTGAGTCGGTCGAGGCCTGGCTCGTCGTCCGCGACGTGCTCCAACTCGGCTCGGGTGACGCGCTGTTCACCAACCGAAGGGGTCGGCCGATCGGCCCACGCGACATCAGACGGCTTGTGGGACGATACGCGGGCGCGACGCTTTCGGGTCGGCGGGTGACACCTCACACCCTGCGGCACTCGTTCGCCACGCACCTGCTGGAAGGAGGTGCCGACATCAGGGCGGTTCAGGAGATGCTCGGCCACGCGAGCGTGGCGACGACCCAGCGGTACACCCATGTCAGTCGGTCGCGCCTGTTCGAGGCCTACGAGCGGAGCCATCCGAGGGCCTGATGCCGAGATCGCCGAAGACCGACAAGGCCGACCCGCCTGCCAAGGCCACCGCGGTGACCGATCCGCCCAAGGCCTCCGCGAAGGCGAGCAAGCGGGACGGGCGGGGCACCACGGTGAGGGTTCGGAGCCGGGAGGCCGCGCCCGAGGGCGGGGTCGACGAGCTCGCCCGCCTGTGGGACGAGTTCAAGCAGAGCGAGGCGTCCGGCGCGCGTGACTCGGCCCGAGAACGCCTGATCCTGCACTACGCGCCGCTGGTCAAGTACGTAGCCAGCCGAGTCGCGACGGGCCTGCCGGCGAGCGTCGATCAGGCGGACCTCGTGTCCTACGGGATGTTCGGATTGATCGACGCGCTGGAGAAGTTCGAGCCGGCTCGCGGAAACAAGTTCGAGACGTACGCGATCCCGCGCATCAAAGGCGCGATCATCGACGAGCTCCGCGCGATGGACTGGGTCCCCCGGTCCGTCCGGTTCAAGGCACGCGAGATCGAGAAGGCGTACTCGGACCTGGAGTCCATGCACAAGCGTGCGCCCTCCGAGAAGGAGGTGGCCGAGCGGCTGGGGGTGTCGCTCCGCGAGCTGCACGAGGTCATCAACCAGATCTCATTCGTGCAGGTGCTGCAGCTTGACGAGATCCTCAGCGTCGGCAGCGACCGCGGCGAGCAGGTCTCGCTGCTGGACACGTTGGCCGACCGCGGCACCGACCCCACCACCGGGCTCGAGGGGCAGGAGACGCGCGGCCTGCTCGCGGCGGCGATCAACTCCCTGTCCGAGCGGGAGAAGATCGTGGTCACCCTGTACTACTTCGAGGGCCTCACGCTGGCCGAGATCGGCGAGATCCTCGGCGTGACCGAATCGCGCGTCTGCCAGATCCACACCAAGGCCGTCGGCCAGCTCCGGCTGCAGCTCGTCGAGACCGAGTGACGCCCGGCTCCCGCCCGGGAGCCGCCGCGGATGTGAACCACGTCACGGTTCGCCCGCCTTGGTCGGGATAGCATCCCGCCTCCCGTGACGATCGGAGGACCGGCGTGGCGCTACAGGCGTTGGTGCTCCCCCTGCTGTTGTTCGTGATCGGACCGTGGTCGGCTGACGCCCCGCCCGTCTCGCCGGACGTGGCGGGCCTCGACGTTGCGGCCGCGCCGGCGAACGGAACCTGGGCCTGGCCGGTCACGGGGCCCGTGATCCGCGGCTTCGACCCGCCGACCTCGCCGTTCGGCGCCGGGCACCGCGGGATCGACATCGCGGTCCCGTTCGGCACCGTGATCCTCGCGCCCGAGGCGGGAACCGTGTCCTTCTCCGGCCGCGTGGGCGGCGAGCTGTTCGTCACGATCGACCACGGCGGCGGGCTCTCGAGCACGTACTCATGGCTGTCCTCGGCGTCGGTTCGCAGGGACGACGTGGTGGCACGAGGGCAGCCGATCGGTGCGACGGGCACCGGACACCCGGGTTCGGTCGTGCCGCATCTGCATCTGGGCGTCCGGCTGGATGGCCAGTACCAGGATCCGCTCGGGTATCTGGCGACGCTCGGGGTGGAGGACCTGATCCGCCTCGTGCCGCTCGCCGCCTGAGTCCGGAGGCAGGCCGGGTCGGACGCAGCCTCCGCGGATAGGATGTGCCGCCCCCGACCAGGAGAGCCCATCTGTTCCGCATGTCGTCAGATCCCCGGTCGATGCGCGCCCTGCTCGCGTCGGTGAGCGCGCTCGCGATGATCGCGGCGCCGCTGCTCGGCGGGACCGCGTCCGCACAGGAGGAGACCGCCTGGTCCCAGTACCAGGGCGGGCCGGCGCATGACGGTCACGCGCCCGAGGGCCCCGAGCCCCCGTTCCGGGTCCGATGGACGCTGCCGGCCCCGGCGGGTGTCTCGCTCTCCTCCGCGGTGGTCGAGGGCGACGTCGCGATCACGGTCGGCGAGGAGGGCGTGTACGGCATCGACGTCGCGAGCGGCGATGTCGCCTGGCAGATCCCGCGCGACGGCGGCCCGCTGTCGGTTCCCGCGATCGCGACCGGCGCCCGGAGACGCCGTGTCCTGGTCTACGTGGAGGGGCCGGCCCTGGCCATCTCGGGTACGCCCTCGCCGAGCGCCTCCGCGAGCCCGACCATGACCGACACGCAGGCGACGGGGTCGCCCTCGGCGAGCCCCTCCGCCGCAGGAGATCAGGAGAAGGTCTCCTCCGTCGTGGCCGTTCGGTTGAGCGATCGCAAGGAGCTGTGGCGGACGCCGCTCGAGGGCGTCTCCCGCAGCGGCGTCACGATCGACGACGGCGCGGTGTTCGTCGGGGATCAGAACGTCGGGGGGCAGGAAGGCCACGTCTACGCCCTGTCGCTGGACGACGGCAGCGTCACATGGAGCCAGCAGGTCGGCGGCCGCGCCGACACACCGATCGCGGTCGCCGACGGCAACGCGTATGTCGTCGCGCGCGACGCGGACACGCCACGCGTGGTGGTGGCGGCATTCGACGCGGCGACGGGTCAGCGGGCATGGTCGCCGCTCTCCCTGCAGGTGAACTCGACGGCCGGTTCGGCGCCGACGGCGGGCGGGGGGTCGCTGTACCTCGGCTCGGCGGACCGGCGCGTACGGGCGCTCGACCCGGCGAACGGGATCGAGCGATGGAACGCGCTCGTCCTGTCGGTGTTCTCGCCGGCCACGGCGCTCGCCTACGACGGGACGAGCGTGTTCGCGGCCGACGTGGCCGGCGGCCTGTATCGCCTGGACGCCGTCGACGGCCACCGGCTGTGGAGCTTCCACGTGAACGAGGCCGTGCTGCGAAGCGCACCCGTCGTCTCGGGCTCATACGCGCTGCTCGGCCTCGGCAACGGCGGCATGGTGGCGATCGACGTCGAGACCGGGCACCTGGCCTGGCGCGCCCCGGTCACCCCAGGGCTGATCGGCTCGTTCGCGATCTCGACCGACGCGGTGATCGCGGTCAAAGGTGGACGGGACGCGGGCCTGATCGCCTTCGAGCATGACCCCGACGGGGCCCTGCTCGACGAGCCCTCGCCGACGGAGTTCGAGGCCGGCACGTCGCTGTCGCGGTGGGCGATCGCTGCGGTCCTGGTGTTCGGGATCGCGCTCGCCCTGGGTCTGCTCGCGAGCCGCCGGTTCGGCGGGTCGCCGGAGCCGGACACGGCCGAGGAGGAAGAGGGGTTCGAGGAAGACGAGGACGAGGCCGGCGACGAGCCCGAGGACGAGGATGAGACGGCGTCGGTAGCCGACGAAAAGGAGGAGGACCGGTGACCGCCAAGAAGCGCCGGCGACCGCAGCGCCCGCGGCCCACGCCCGCCGAGCCCGAGACCACCGAGGCGGTGGAGGAGGAGGCCCCGCAGCGCCGGCCGTTCGGCTCCGGGCTGCTCTCCGGCGGGCCCTCGGCGATGCCGCCGATCGGCCGCTCGCTCGGCAACGGCATGCTGGCCATCGTCTCCTCGCCGATCATGCTTGGGATCGCCGTCGTGGTCCCGCTGCTCGCGTGGATCGCGCTGCTCGCCCTCGGCTTCGAGGGCCGCCCGTCGCTCCTGGTCGACGTGCTCGCGCTCCCGCCGATCTCGACGTACTTCGACCTGGGCACCGGCGAGAGCCTGCTCAGCCTCGGGCCGAGCTTCCTGGTCTTCATCGGGATCGCCGTGTTGCTTCGGAGCCTGCTGTATGGGCTGCTGGCGGGCATGATCGTGGAGACGCTGGAGGACGGCCGCGTCTCGAAGTGGGGGCTGCTGCGCGGCGTCACGGCGATCCCGACCGTGCTCGCTGTGAACCTGCTCTCGTTCTCGCTGATCCTGGCCAGCAACGTGATCTTCCCGGTGCTCGGCCCGGGGATCGGGCTCCTGGCCGCGATCGGTGCGCTCGTGGGCGGGCTGTTCTTCCTCGGGTTCGCGCCGACGGCGGCGGTCCGCCAGCAGCGGGGCGTCGTCGAGTCGATCCGTCGCTCCGGCCGGGCGGCGATGCTGCCGGGAAGCCGGCACGTCCTGTTCTGCGCGATCTACTTCTTCATCGCGCTGCCGGTCGTGGTGGGGCTCGCGCCCGGCGGCTCCGAGATCACCGCCAACCCCACCCTGTCGGGCTGGATCTTCATCCTGGCCGCCAGCGTCCTGCACCTGGCGTTCATGGCTGCACTCGCGTTCCGGTGGATCGGCGTCGAGCCGGCCGTGCCCGAGGAGCCCGTGCGGCGTCGGCAGGCCCAGCGTCGCCAGCCGGCCTCGCGCCAGCGCGGTCGCCGGTAGCCTGCTCGTCCGGGGCGGGCATCGGCGCTGGTAGACTGCGCGTTCGCCGGCGTCTCGACGCCGAGCACACACGCCCGGGGATCTCGTTCGGGGTCCCGGTCCAGGGTTCGCGAGGCAACAGGCTCGCCCGCGAGGGGACCGGGCCGGACGGTGGCCGAACCGGGCGGAGGGACAACCGGAAGGAGGCGCACCATGCCTGTCGTCACCAGGCGGGAGC
>Ga0114129_10002700_pt1 | contig 24707 bp, 11 predicted proteins | sample RhiMetdeltSRZDD1_FD_80071 | JGI IMG/M metagenome (GOLD analysis project Ga0114129, IMG submission 80071) | Populus rhizosphere microbial communities from Tennessee, USA - Rhizosphere MetaG P. deltoides SRZDD1 (version 2) (version 2) | ecosystem: Host-associated > Plants > Roots > Rhizosphere >...
GCTGCAGGCGGCCGGCACGGATCCGGTGACGTTCGAGACGCTGCGCGACCTGGCGCTGATTCCCGTGCACGTGGTGCGCGCCGTCTCGAGCCACCGGGGCACCGTCGCGGACCACACGCAGGCGCTCGCCGCCGGCGACGCGAAGGAGCCTCTCTTCACCGGCGTCCAGGAGGTGGAGCGGTTCCTCTACGTCGGCGACGACCGGCTCTCCGCCTTCAACGAGGAGACCGCGGTCGACCTCTTCTTCGAGGCGATGCCGGGCTCGAGCGGTCCGCGCATCCCGACGGTGACCGAGTGGCAGTACTTCGACGGCAAGCGCTGGCGCGAGATGACGCTCAACCGCAACGAGAGCGACCAGCGCCGCCTCGCCTTCGGCAGGCACATCGGGATCGAGAAGCAGATCGTCAACGGGGTGGAGACCTTCTGGATCCGCGGAAAGCTCGCCGAGCCGCTCAAGGATCCGCGCCAGGTGATGCTCGACAACATCTCGCTGCGCATCGAGATCCTCGGCGAGGGCATGGCGCCCGAGTCGGCGTTCGTCAACATCGGCAGCTACATCTTCCTGCCGGTCGACCAGGGCAAGAGCTTCCATCCCTTCGGCGAGGAGCCGAAGTTCGAGTGCGCCCTCTACGTCGGGCACAAGGAGCTGTTCGCCGCGCCCGAGGCGCGCATCAAGATCGAGGCGACGCTGGTCGAGCCGTCGGTGGTGGTGAGCCCCGAGGCGAGCCCCGACCTCGTCGTGCAATGGGAGTACTGGAACGGGCGCAAGTGGGCGGAGCTCGGCCGCACCAGCGGCATGGGCGTGTCCGGTCCGCAGGGCAACTTCAACTTCGTCGACTCGACGGGCGCCTTCACGCGCAACGGCGCGCTCCAGTTCGATCGGCCGCAGGACATGGTCGAGACCGAGGTGGGCGGCCAGAAGAACCTCTGGATCCGCGCCCGCATCAACTCGGGCAACTACGGCGCGCCGGGCAGCTACGAGCTGGTCGGCCAGAACTGGGTGTTCAAGGAGGACCGGCCGCTGCGTCCGCCCTGCCTCAAGTCGCTGGTCTTCAAGTACGTGCGCGAGCCCAAGCCGGTGCAGTTCTGCCTGAGCTACAACGACTTCCAGTTTCGCGACCACACCGACGACCTCAACACGCCGTACGTCTACTTCCAGCCGTTCCTGCCCGACCAGGACGAGACGCCGGCGTTCTACCTGGGCTTCGACCAGAAGTTCCCCGAGCGGAGCATCCACCTCTACTTCGAGCTCGACGACTCCGAGGGTGCCGGCGGCGGAACGCAGCTCGGCGGCCCGCCTCCGGGCGCCGCCGAGGAGGACACCGTCCTCAAGGGACCGCGCGTGGTCTGGGAGTTCTGGGACGGGAACCGCTGGGCGGACCTGTTGCCCGAGGACCTGACGTACGGCTTCACGCGCTCCGGATACGTGAATTTCGACGGCCCCAAGCAGCTCAGCAAGCGCGCCGTGTTCGAGACCGACGCGCACTGGCTTCGCGCCCGTCTCGAGACGGGAGCATACGACCTCGCCCCCGCGCTGCGCGCGGTGCTGGTCAACGCCGTCTCGGCGGTGAACGGCATCACGCTGGAGGAAGTGCTGGGCTCGTCGGACGGCTCCATCGACCAGAGCTTCACCGTCGCGAACGTCCCGTTCCTCGGCGGCCCGGAGGTGTGGGTGCTGGAGCCGGACGCGCCCTCCCCCGCGCAGCGCAAGACCGTCGAGGAGGAAGAGGGAGCCGGCTCGATCCAGCCCGACGAGGACGGCAACGGCACCTGGGTGCGCTGGCACCAGGTGGAGAACTTCTTCGACTCGGACGCCGGCGCGCGCCACTACACCTGCGATCCCATCAAGGGCGAGATCGCCTTCGGCGACGGCCGCAAGGGTTGGGTGCCGCCCACCGGGCGCGACTCGGTGAAGATCAAGTACCGGCTGGGAGGCGGCGTCCAGGGGAACGTGGGGACGAACACGCTGACGGTTCTCAAGCAGAGCATCGCGTTCGTGCAAGGCGTGACGAATCCGTTCCCGGCGACGGGCGGCGCGGACCCCGAGACGGTCGAGGAGGCCAAGCGCCGCGGGACATACGCCATCAAGAACCGCGACCGCGCCATCACCGCGGAGGACTACGAGCAGCTCGCTCTCGCGGCGTCGCGGCGGGTGGCGCGCGCCAAGTGCGTGCAGGCGAGCGACGGCAGCATCTCGCTCCTGCTCGTTCCCAAGGCGGAGCGGGAGAACGGCGACGCGCGGGTGGTGCCGTCGCGCGACCTCATCGATCGGGTAGGGGCGTTCATCGACAAGCGCCGCTTGATCACCGCGCGCGTCAACGTCGGCAAGCCGCGCCAGGTGCCGGTCTCGCTGGAGCTGACGATCTCGCTCAAGCCGGGCGCGACCGCCGATCGCGTCAAGAGCGACGTGAAGGAGAAGGTGAAGCAGCTGCTGCATCCGCTCAAAGGGGGTCCGAAGGGAGAGGGATGGCCGTTCGGGCGGGCGGTGGGCAAAGCCGACCTGTATCCGGTGGTCGAGGGCGTGGACGGGGTGGACCGCATCACCGACCTGGCCATCGTCGACGAAGGCCGCAGGCTTCGCGTCGAGATGCTCAAGCTGAGCGACGACGAGCTGCCGCAGCTCATCGGCGTCGAGATCTACGACCGGGGATAGCGCGTCATGGCCGAACAAAGCGCCGACACCCTGCCCGCGATCGCGCCGCCCCTGCTGGGCCTTCCCATCGGCGAGGCGCGCCGCATGGCGAAGAAGCGCGCCGGCGCCACGCTGGAGATCAAGCTCGTCGACAGCGAGGACAAGCAGCTCCACGTCGTCACCCAGGACCCGGACCCGGGCGACGTGCTCGACGACCGGCGCGTGATCAAGGTCGAGATCGCCACGCGGCCGTGGATCCAGTACCTGCCGGGCATCTACCAGGACGCCGACGAGGAGAACGCCGACTTCCTCCAGCGCTTCCTGCTCATCTCGGCGCACCTGACCAGCGGCATCGAGGAGCGGCTCGAGTACCTGCACGAGTTCTTCGATCCGCGGCTGACGCCCGCCGCCTTCCTGCCGTGGCTGGCGAGCTGGCTCGCCATGCCGCTCCTCGAGGGATGGGACGAGGAGAAGCGCCGCGAGATCATCCAGCGCGTGCCCGAGCTGTACCGGCTGCGGGGCACCGCCCGCGGCCTGGAGCTGGCGCTGCGCCTGTTCGCGGACGTCAAGGCGAAGATCCACGAAGGCGAGTGGCCGTATCCGGGCATGGTGATCGGCCGCTCCAGCACCATCGGCAAGGACACGGTGCTCTCTCCGCCCGTGTTCGTCAGCCAGTGCTTCACGGTCGAGCTGCCGGACAAGAAGGCGGAGATCTCCCGCGAGCGCCTGCGTACCGTGCAGGCGCTGGTCGAGATGGAGAAGCCGGCGCATGCGCACTACGCGCTGGTCTTCGAGGAGACGGAGCCCGTCTACGAAGAGGTGCCGTTCCTGCACGTCGGCAAGACCGGGCGGATCGGCGTCGACGCGCGCATCGGCGGGACGGAAGACGTCCCGGCCACCCAGGACGAGGAGCTGCAGAAGCTCGCCTTGTCGCGCAGGACCTGAGGGTTTGACACAACCGGCCCCGAGGTGCGTTCCTCGAGACGGCCGCTGGAAGTTCGGAGGATGCAATGGCGGAGCAGGCCAACTTCAAGCGCATCAACTTCTTCGAAGGATTCTTCACCACCGACGAGGACTGGAACGCCGCCGAGGCGTACCACCTGGAGAAGAGGCGCTTGCACAACCGCGTCCTCCACACTCCCGGAGTGGTCCCCGTGGCGGGCGGCGGGATGAAGGTGCAGGCGCGCGGGCGCGGCGACCTGTCGTTCGAGGTGACGCCCGGGTACGCGGTGGACGGCCGCGGCAACGAGCTGGTCCTGCGCGATCCGGCGGTGAAGGTGGTCGAGGCGGACAAGCTCAAGCTGCCGCAGACCATCTACGTGGCGATCCGCTACTTCGAGGAGCCCACCGACTTCATCGCCTACAAGGAGAACCCGCGCTTCAAGGGGCACCGCCGCATCGAGGAGAAGGTGAAGATCGAGGTGATGGCGCGCGAGCCGGACGGCGTCGAGTCGCTCGAGCTGGGCCGCGTGCGCCTCGAGGAGGGCGTGCGGGAGATCCGCGATGCGCTCGATCCGCGCGTGCCCGGGCCGGGCGAGATCGACCTGCGCTACGTGCCCGTGGCGGGCTACGCCGGCAGCCATGCCTCGCCGCAGCTCCGCGTCGAGATCGCCAACGGCCTCTCCGAGAAGGCCGTCCTCGCCGCGCTCTTGTGCAAGATTGGCGTGAACCCGGCGAACTACCTGCGCAGCGCGGTGCTCGCGGCGGAGATGCTGAACAACTCGAACGGCGTCGGGCCCTTCAACCTCGCCGACGTGCTCACCGGACCGGTGGAGCTGGAGCGCGAGATGGTGGAGGCCATCGAGAAGGACTTCCCGCAGATCGCCGCGCGCAAGGGATTCGCCGAGTACAAGAAATCGCTCGAGGCGCTCACCAAGGTGGTGCGCGACCGGCCGCGCGACGCCGACGGCGCCATCGGCATCGCCCGGTTCTTGAGCGCGTCCAACCAGGCCCTGACGCCGGTGGTCAAGGAGAAGCTCGCGCCGACCGCGAAGAAGGAGATCAAGGGCGAGGCGACCAGCTGGAAGGACATCGTCACGCGCAGCCAGCCGTTCCCCGACGAGCTCAACATCGACGGCTCGAACTTCACCCGCGTCGATCACCTGCAGCTCGTCAACGACGACTCGGAGAAGGCGCACAAGTTCCGCATCGAGGGCCAGAAGGACATGTGGAAGTCGCGCCAGACCTTCACATATCCGGACAAGGAGACGGTCTCCGACTCGGGCATCGCCTACATCGGTGGCGAGGCGAAGTGGCAGACGCATAATCTCAAGCCCGGCAAGGACCTGATCATCATCAAGCGGTTCGACGCCATCCTGGGCGAGCAGATCTGCGACATCATGGTGGACGGCAAGAAAGTGGGGCAGTGGAAGGTGACCGAGGCGGATCGCAAGCACCGCTGGCGGAACCACTACTTCCTCGTGCCCGGCACCTTCATCACCAACGAGACGGCGGAGATCACCGCCAAGGCCGTCTCGGCGGAGCGCGACATCAACATGTTCCAGCTCTGGTTCTACCAGCCGGCGTAAGGGAGGCCTTACGTGTTCCTCGCCATCGTCGACCGCATCCTGCCGTTCCTGAAGCGCGACAAGAAGGAAGGCAAGGTGTGCCCCAACGGGCACGTGATGCACCCCACCTGGGACGTCTGCCCCTACTGCCTGGAGATGCAGCAGATGATGGCGATGCGGCAGGCGGGCGGCGGCGGCGGAGGCGGCGTCGACGTGCCCATGCCCATGCCCTCGGCGGGCCAGGGCACGGCGATGATCAACGTCTCGGATCTCGGCAAGGGAGCGAAGGACGCGCGCAAGGGCGAAGTGTGCGGGTGGCTCGTCGCCCTCAACGGACAGCACAAGGGCGAGGACTTCCGCCTGCGCGTCGGCAAGAACGTCCTCGGCACCGCGGCCGACTGCGAGGTGGTCCTGACGGACAAGAAGATCTCGCGCAAGCACGCCACCATCCGCTACGAGGGCGGAGAGTTCCAGATCGCGGATCTCGATTCCTCGAACGGCACCTTCGTCAACGACGAGAAGGTGCAGAAGCACGACTTGATCGACAACGACATCATCAAGCTGGGAGACATCGAGTTCGAGTTCAAGTGCCGCGCCCTGCGCGAAAAACGGGAGTAGAAGGAACATCGTGATGAAGCATCGCAACGCGTGGTGGGCCGCCGTGGCGGCTGCGCTGCCGCTCGCGGCGAGCGCCGCCGGGCCGCAGCTGTCGATCCAGCAAGTGCAGATGGAGAAGGCGACCTGGCCGCGCGGCATGCGCGCCCGGGCCTTCGTCAACGTCGTCGGGGCGTCGGGGTCGCCCATCCAGGGGCTCGGGCCCGACATCTTCCGCGTCTACGAGGGCGGGAACCGCTCCAGCTCGAAGATCACCCGGGTCGAGACGCTGGAGTCGCTCGGGACGGGCGCGTCGATCGTCCTCGTCATCCAGGCGTCCGGCGCGATGGAGCCGATCTGCGAGGACTTGAAGAAGTCGGCGGGCGCTTTCGTGAACGGCCTGGGCGAGAAGGACCAGGTCGCCGCGGTCGACTATGCCGAAGCCGCCGAGACGATCGCGCCCTTCTCTCCGGAGAAGGGAGAGGTCGCGGGCAAGATCGGAAAGATGACCTGCACCGGGAAGAGCTTCCTGCTCTACGACGGGCTGGCGCAGGCGGTCTCGCTTTTCACCGGCGCCCCTGGCAAAGGGCAGCAGATCACCGCGCTTCCGGCCCCCAAGGCGATCATCGTGATCGCGGACGGCCGGGACAACGGCTCCGCCACCGACGTCGAGAAGGTCATCTCCGACGCGACCAAGCGGCGCATCCCCATCCACGCGGTGGGCCACTCGGAGCTGGATCAGGACTCGCTCAGCGTGCTGGAGCAGATCGCGCGGCGGACGGGCGGCACGTACCGGGCGGCGCCGACCGTCGACGACGTCAACAAGGGCCTGACGGTCATCAAGGACTACATCAACAAGGCGTACGTCATCGACTGGAAGACCGACCTCGACCACGACGGCAAGGACCACAAGGTCGAGATCGCCATGGAGAGCGACAGCGGGCCCGGGCTGAAGGGCTCGCTGATGGTGCGCACGCCCGACTACTTCGATTGGTACCGCCTCGCGGCGTGGGTCGTCGGCATCCTGCTGCTCGCCATCATCGCCGGCGCCGTCTACGTGATCACGCGGCCCAAGCCGCCGCCGCAGCGCTTCTGCTTCGTCTGCAAGCGCGCGCAGATGCCCGACTGGGACGTGTGCCTCTTCTGCCTGAAGAGCGCCAAGGCGCGCCTGCTCGTCCAGAAGGGCATGAACAAGGGCAAGCAGTATCCGCTCGTGGGCAAGGTGGTGAGCCTGGGCAGCGGGCCGGAGAACAACATCCGGCTGCTCGACGGCGCCGTCTCCGGCAAGCACGCCGGCGTCTCGATCGACGACAACAAGTTCGAAATCGTCGACCTGGGCTCCAAGAACGGCGTGCTGGTCAACGGCAAGAAGACACCGCGCCGTTTCTTGCGCAACGGAGACATCATCACTCTGGGAATGACCGAGCTGAAGTTCGAGTCCATCGTCGCCGCCGGCAGCGACGAAGAAGCGGACGACTAGGTCCACGCCTCAGTCGCGGTCGATCCTCTTCGGACGTGACACGAAGGTCTGGGAGGAGGCGTCTCTGGGGAGACGCGCGTCAGGTCCGGTACGTCGTCACGATCTGTGAGACGCGCTCGGTCACGGACTGGAGCCGGCCGATCGCCTCGCCGGTGGTGTCGAGGCGCGAGCGCGTGTCGCGCATGCCTTCGCTGAGGTCGCTCACCGCGCTGAAGATCTGCGAGATGCCCGCGTTCTGCTGGGCGACCGACGCGGTGATCTGACGGACGGCGTCGGAGGTGTCCTTCACCATCGCGGAGAGCGCGAGCATCCGCTCGCCCGCGGAGCGCACTTCGGAGAGGCCCGACTCGGTGAGGCGGCGTCCCGAGCCGCTGATCGTCACCGCCTCGTCGATGGAGCGCGAGATGTCGAGAAGGATCTCCCGCACGCGCTGGGTGGCCTGGATCGACTGATCGGCGAGGCTGCGGATCTCGCGCGCCACGACCGCGAATCCCTTCCCGTGCTCGCCCGAGCGGACCGCCTCGATGGCGGCGTTCAGCGCCAGCATGTTGGACTGGTCCGCCAGGTCCTTCACGGTGATGTTGATGCTGTCGATCTGGCGCATGCGGTCCTTGAGCATCTCCATCTTCTCGGCCATCGACACCACGTTCGTGCCGATCTCCGAGAGGCCGCTCAGGCTCCGCTCGAGGAACTCTGCCCCGGCGCGGCTCACGTCGTCGGCGCGCGCGACCACGCCCAGGACGTGCTCGGCTTTCTGGGCGGCCGCGGCCGAGGTCTGCCGGATCTCGTTGGCGGTCACCTGCGTCTCGTCGAGCGCGGTCGCCTGGCGCAGGATGGAGTCGCGCTGCTCCGTGGCGGCGACGCCGAGATCGCCCATCGAGCTGGCCAGCACCTGCGAGGCTTCGTGCAGGCTGTTGGGGATCTGCCGGAGCTTCTCCACCAGCCCGCCGAAGGAGCGCGCCAGCTCGCCGATCTCGTCCGACGATCGGATGGAGATGGTCTGTGCCAGATCGCCGTGCTCCACGATGCGCGCCGTCGCGTTCTTGAGCGTGCCGAGGGGAGCGATCAGCCTCCGCTGCAACGACATGTTCAGCAGCACCGCCAGGAGCAGGCAGCCCGCGATCCCGCCTCCGAACGCCAGCGCGCGCTGGCGGAGCGCGCCGGCCGCGTCGCGCAGGCGCCGCTCGACCCACGTGCGTTCCTGGCGCTGGGCCTCCTCCAGGTTCCATTCGATCGCCGCCGCGGACCGCGTGAACTGCGGGCCCAGCTCGGCTGCGCGGCTCCACTGCTGCTGCGCGTTCGCCTGGGCGTACTGGCTGCCGACCGTCACCGCCGTAGTCATCAGCTTCGACAGCTCCTCGGCCTTGATCGAGGGCGGCAGGTTGGGCGCCAGCTGCCGGAGCTGGTCCTGGAAACGGCGCGCGAGGACGTCGACGGTTCGGATATCGGAGGCGGTGCCCGCCGCCGCGGAGGCGGCGAGCACCAGCCTGGCCTCGCGCGCGATGAGGCGGAGGTCCGAGAGGTCCGAGGAGGCCTGGAACGCGCCGCCCACCGACCCGAGGAGGTCGCGCGAGACGCGCGACATGGTCGCGTATCCCATCGCCCCGAGCGCGAGAACGATCGCGATGACGCTCGCGAAGTACAGGCGGACCCGTGCACCGATCTTGAGCGCCATCGCCGTTCGCCCCGCCTACTGCCGCGCCGCCAGCGCCTCCTCGACGGGCAGACCCTTCTGCTGCCAGGCGAGGAGCCCGCCGTCGAGGCGCGACAGGTTGCGGCGCCCGACCTTCTGCAGGACGCGCCCGGCGATCAGGCTCTGCCCGCCGCCGTGATCCGTGACGACGACTTCACCGGCCGGGACTTCGCCGGCCCGCTTTTCCAGCTCGTCCAGCGGGATGTTCTTCGAGCCGGGAATGCGGACCGACGCGAACTCGACCGCGTCGCGCACGTCGATGACGGTCAGCCCCTGGCCACCCGCGATGCGCGAGTTCATGTCCTCGGCGGTGACGGAGGCCATCTCGACGGCAGGGAGCGGATTGCCGGCGACGGGCAGGTTCGCCTTGCCCCAGGCGGGCAGCCCCTCGTTGTACTCGACCACGTTGCGGTAGCCGATCGCGATCGCCGCACGCGCCGCCTTCTGGCTCTTCGTGCACTTGGGGCCGTTGCAATAGAAGATGAGCTGGCGCGCCTTGTCCTTGACCAGCTTGGGCAGCAGCGCCGAGGCCTGCGTGGCCGGGCAGCTCATCGCGCCCGCGATGTGGTTCTCCTCATATTCGACGCGAGTCCGCGCATCGATGAGGGTAAACTTCCACCGGCTCGGCGGCGACGCCGCGGTCTTCGCGTGAAGATCCGCGGTGGTGATGAAGGTGAGCGGCTTCTCGTCGGCGCGCGCCTGCGCCGCTGCGCCGAGCACCAACAACAGGATTCCCAAGGTCTTCATTTGTACAAACCCCCCTCACCGGCGCGATGGGTACACGTCATTACCAATCGGCCAGGATTCGAGCCCATTGAACCAGAACCTAGGACCTTTCGCCGGTAATCGTGCAAGGTCCGGAGGAAGGTGCGCGTGGTTTGCAGTGGGGTAACGGCTGCGTGGGTGGTTTGACACGCCGGCCGCGCGGGTGCGATCCGGATCGCCAAGAGGTCGGGGGGCCCAATGTCACGGGTGGTTCGGACACGACGCGCCGGACGCGCTGCGTCGCACCGCGACGAGCGTGCGAGACAGCTGGTGGTCCGCGCCGATCCCCGGAACGTGGAGTCAGCGCGGCGGGCGCTGGGCGCCTACCTCACGCCCGCAGCCGACCGGTTCGTCCGTTCCAACTTCGCCGTCCCGCGACTCCGCCTCCGCGACCATCGGGTCCGCGTCGGCGGCCTCGTGCAACAGCCGCTGCATCTGGACGTCGAGGAACTGCGGTCGCTTCCGCAGCGCACCGTCACCGTCACGACGGAGTGTGCCGGCAACGGGCGCACGGACCTGTCGCCGTTGCCTCCGGGCGAGCCCTGGCAGGGCGGCGCAGTCAGCACGGCCCGGTGGACCGGCGTCGCGCTTCCTCTGCTCCTCGAGCGTGCGGGAATCCGCCCGGGCGCCATGGAGGTGCTCGCCACCGGCGCCGACTCCGGTCCGGTCGCGCTCGGGCACGCCGCGTATGCGCGCTCGGTCCCGCTCGCGACTGCGCTCGATCCGGACACGATCGTGGCGCTCGAGATGAATGGACGCCCGTTGCTCGCGGCGCACGGTGCGCCGGTCAGGCTCGTCGTCCCCGGATGGTACGGCATGGCGAGCGTGAAATGGCTTTCGCAGCTGGAGGTCGTCGGCGAGCGGTTCGCCGGGTATTTCCAGTCGCACCGGTACGTGTACCGCGAGCCGGGCAAGGCGCCGGAGCCGGTCACGCGCATGCGCGTCAAATCGATGTTCACCGCTCCGCTCGACGGGTCGCGCGTGGAGATGGGGCCGCTGCGCGTCGGCGGGTTCGCCTGGTCCGGGACGGGGCGGATCGCGCGGGTGGAAGTGGCGTTCGCCGGCGGCGAGGAGTGGATCGAGGCGCGCCTCGCCGCGGGCGGCGAGCCCCATGCGTGGCGCGGCTGGGAGCTGATCTGGACGCCGCCCTGGCGAGGACGCCACGTCTTGCGCTGCCGGGCGACCGACGATGCGGGCAACGTCCAGCCGGACGCCGGTCGCTGGAACGAGCTCGGCTACGGCGCGAACGGCGTGCAGTCGATCGCGGTCTACGCGTCCTGACTCATCCGTCGGCGAGGCCGTCGATGAACGTGCGCCACTCGTAGTACGCGTCAGCGCTCTGCAGCGACGGCGCCGGCGGCTCGGGCCAGGGCAACCGACCGCCCACCCAGGTCTTCGGGGGCACGAGAGCGGCGACTTCGGGAGGCGCGTGCGCCGCGATCGGACGCGGCGCTTCGTTCTTCTTCAGGCGCGGCTTCGGCGGCGGCGCCTCGTCCTTCACCACGTCGCGGCGGATGAGCATCTGCTCCTTCACTTCTTCCATCCACTGGACCAGCGCCTGCGGCGTCCGGCGTGTTCTCGGCTCACCCGCACCGTGCCGCTTGGACTTGTGCTGCGCCCACCACAGGGCGAACCACTCCGCCGCCAGGGGAGAAGTGCCGAACGGCGGCCGGGACGCGATGCGGCGCGGCTCGACGACCGCGCGGCGCAAGACCGGATGGAGCCAGACGTGCTCGACACCAGGCGCGCTCGCCGCGATCGGCTCCTCGCTGCCGAAGCTGAGCTCCTCGCGATCGAGCCGGAAGGCGCGGGGATCGACGCGCGAGATCGGGGCGCGGGGAAGCGGCGTGCGCGGCCGGGGCGGTGCGCGAACGGGTGCTGGCGGAGGCGCATCGGTCGCCGTGGGTGCAGCGTCACGCTCCGGCGCCACGCGGAGCGCTTCGTCGAGCCGCAGCCGGTCGGGCTTCACGGCCGACAATTCCGGCACCGGCGCAGGCAGCGCCGCGAGCCGCAGCAGCCGGCGCGGAGCAGCTCCTCGGACGACCTCGGCGCCGAGCGGCGCAGTCGAGTACTCCGAAGGAGCGGCATCGATCGGAGAGCGCAGCGCGGGACGCAGCACCGCGGCGGCGACTCCGCGCGGGAGGCCCTGCCGCAACAGAGACCGTGCGCGGCGCCGGTCGAGGTACCTGCGGATCCAGTCGAGGAGGGCCGCGACGACGCGCATGGCTACCCGCTCGAAGCGGCGTTCGCATCGGGCTCGGACGCCGTCTGCGCGATCGGGGTCGCGCCGGCGGCCGACAGCGCGTCCGCGACCGAGACGAGGTCGGCGAACAGCGCGCCGAAGTGCACCGTGCCGTCCGGCGCGATGTAGATCGATGCGCGGACCGGAAGCCGCGGCGGGACGAGCTCGTCGTGTGCTGCGCGATCAGCCACGACCCGAGCTTACTGCAACTGCGGTCGCAGCCGCATGCGGCAGCTGTTGCACTCCCCTGCCGCGATCGCATCCCCGCGAGATCGTTGGTTGCGCGCCTGGCGCAGCGCTGGCGCAACGCTTGCTGAACGCCGCATCGGATGCGGGCGGCCCGGCCCGCACGAGATGTCCGGAGGGGACATGCGTCTGCGCGGCGGAATCGCGGTGGTGTGCTCGATTGCATTCGTGGCCTGCGGCAGGGTCGAAGACGAGGAGAAGCAGGTCCGCCCGGATTCGGAGCTGCTCGCGCAGGCCGACACCTGCAGCGAGTCGACGTACGACTGGGCGCCGACCGCGACCGACGCGCAGAAGGTGTGCGCGGGTCCGTGGCAGCAGCAGTGCTGCAGCATGGGAAGCACCACTCCCGTGACCTGCAACCATGCGCACAGCGTCGGCCTCTACCATTACTCGGAGCTGCAGAACTGGGTTTCGAGAACGTGCGGCGCGTGGAGCTTCGAGTGCGACCTGGCTCCCGGGAGACCCTGTCTGAAGCTTTGCGACTATTGGAATTACACGTTCGCAAACTGCTCCGCCGACCCGACCCTCTCGGTCGTCGCGCAGCATGCGATCAGCAACGTGAACAACGTGCGGGCGGGCTGCAAGCTGCCGAGCAACCTGGTGACGCAAACGCCTACCATCGTCGGCGTCACGGCCAGCCCGGGGAGTATCGAGGGCACGCAGATCTGCGCCGTCGTCGCCAACAATGCTCCGGTAGGCCACACGAACGCGGAGAACACCTGCGACTATAGCGTCGGCGAGCCGGGTACGAACGGCTCCGGCGCGTTGTGCGGCTGGGACCAGACGAAGATCGCGTACGGCGTGTGCACCGATCCGCCGACGACGAACGTCGACGGGTCCCCCCAGTCGGTCGTCGACACCTCGAAATGCCCGAGCCCGGACACTCTCTACACTGGGCCGGGGCTCGCGCTGTCCGCGGCAAAGTTGGTGGGAAAGAAAGCCCCCGTCTGTTTGACTGGCGAAGGAGACGCGCCGTTTGGACGCACCGGGCTGGGCGAGGTCACCGCTACCGACGCGCAGGCGCAGGGCAAGTTCCAACGATTCGCCGACCGGCGTGCGCAGATCGCGGTTGGAACGCTCCAGAGCGCCGTCGCGAAAGATCCTCAGCTCGATCAGAAGCTCATCAAGAACGAAAAGCTTCTCTTCGAGTTCCGCGGGTCTCAGCTGAACCCCGGTCAGCAGTTCGCTGCCGAGGGTCTGTACACCTCGTATCCAACCGTGCTGCCCGCGTGCAGCCAGGCACCGGACTGGGCCCCCCCGTCGCCAACCTGCAACTCTGCCCTCGACGGCAAGCTCGTCATGTGCGACCGCCTGTCGGACCCGCACGCGTCTCCGGGCGCCGCCATGCTGGAGGCCAGCACCTGCACGAACGCGTGGAAGGACGTGAAGCTCCTGACGTGCGCCGCCAAGGGTCAGTACGTGAGCGGATGGGTCGGGTCCTCGACGAACGAGCTGCGCAACGCGTTCTCCGAGCTGCGCGACGCCGACGCCGTGGTGCGTCGATCACGCCTCCAGGACCGCATGTCGATCGCGAGCGACTGGTATGGATACCTGCGCGAGGCGGCCGAACCGAACGACCAGCGATGGCGCGACACCGGCGTGGTGGCGGGCGCGATCGTACAGGGCGCCTATTCGGAGCAGCTGCGCAAGCTCGATGCTGCGGCCGACGTCGCCACGCGCGACCAGCTCGTCCTGGGTAGCAGCGCAGCAGACCAGGAGCTGATCCAGGCCGCGTTCGCGAATACGGTCTCGACGGGCCAACCTCCGCTCCGATCGGCGCCACTGCTCTTCATCGTGGCGAACGCGCTGCGTGCCACCTCCGATCGCGTCAACGAGATCGACTTCATCCACGATCTCGGCTGCCGGTTCCGGCCGGATTGCGGCCCCAACCTGCGAACGCGCGTGAGCGAAATGCATCGCCTGCTGGCCGGACTCCCCGACGATGCGAACAAGCTGCAACCGGCCCTGCTCGACGCGGTCGACGTGCCTGCCTGGCGCGACGTTTTCCAACTGATGTCCGGCGCCGTCGGCCACAGACTCTTCGAAGGCGCCGTCCTCGACGCGCTCGACCTGCCTCCCGCGACTGCGACGTCGTCCCCGTACCAGCCCGACCTGGTGACGAACGCCACCCCGGACCAGGTTCCCGTCTACGCGGTTGGAGCAATCGTCAATCCCTCGAGCATGAAGGCCGACCACTACAAGCGGACGGGCCGGTTCCGGCCGGGGGAGACCATGGCGCTCGAGACCAGCCTGCTCCAGAGCAAGCTCACCGACGTGAAGGCCGTGGCGGCCAGTGCGAAGAAATCGCTCTCGGACGACCAGGCAACGTACGACGCAAGCTTCCAGAAGCTCATCGACGATCAGCTCGCGATCGTCCGCGGCAACAACGCGCAGGCGAACGCGAACAACGCGCTGTCGATCAAGAGCGAGCAACTGCGGCAGCTCGCGGAGGATCTGGATGGGCTGCGCATCGCAGCGACCGTCGACCTCAGCCGATTCGGGGCGACGGGCGTCGAGTACGGGAAGCTGGTGACGCAGCTCGAGCAGAGCGGCCCGGGATTCACCCCGCATTGGACGCAGACGTTCGACGTCCCACCCACCGAGGCGAGATACGCAGGTGGACCCAGGCCGGCAAATGTGACCGATCTCGCGATCGCCGCTCCGCGAGCGCAGGACTGGCGCTGGCCCGTGCCACTCACCGCAGGGTCGCTGTTGCAGATCAACACGACGCCGAAGCAATGGTCGGCGACGTGCGCGATCGCTGCCAGCGCGAACAGGTTCAATCCGGCGATCAAGAACTTCCTGGGCGCATTGACCGGCCCCCAAGGGTACGGCCTCTCGTACACGAACGGCGAGTTCCATACGCAGGCGCAGTCGGGAGAAGACTTCACGATCTGGGATGCCGCGCGCGCCGTCGCAGGGACGACGAGCTCCGCCGGCGGTGCGATCGGCGCGGTGGTTGCGAGCTCCGCCGCGATCGGTGGGCCGGTCGGAGCAGGTATAGGCGCCGTCGTCGGGATGGGGCTCACGATCGGCATCGGCCTGTTCGGCAGCAGCGACCACGATACCCACTCGGACGGCACGGAGTACCGCAAGACGGCCGCGTTCAACGCCGCGTTGCGCGTACCGAGTGCGCCGTTCCCCGACTACCCTGCTGGCGCGCTGCTCGTGCTCAAGATGCCGAGCACGAAGACGAGCCTGGCCGACCTCATCGACGTGGAGGTCGTCCAGTCGCCTTCGACGACGATCGTGGCGACCAGCAACATGGACATCTACCTGGCCGTCAACGATCTGAGCTGCACGCCCACGGTTTCTGTCGGCGCGCTGAACGTGACGCTCGAGGTGCTCGAGCCTCGTTACGCTTCAGCCGTCCGCGTGCAGCAGGCGATGGTGGCGGCCGCGCCCACCATCGAATCGAAGACCAAGCAGATGCTCGTCCAAGGGCGCGTGCTCGCGACGGACCTCGAGAGCGCCCGGTCACAGGCGCTCACTTCGCTGATGACGGCCTGCGGAGAGTGCAGCGGCCCGGCCTTCGCGCCGTTCCTTCAGTATTACGAGAACTGGGTCGACATGCAGCTCAACCAGGCGGAGCGCCAGGTCGAGATCGGCAAGGTCGAGCGGCAGCTGCGCGTCGGCACAATGGAATGGGAAGCGCTCGCGACCCAGGTCGCCCAGGCGGATCGCGAAAGCCAGATCCTGCGCCTGCTCCCGTCGTGGGCCGTGCAGAACATCGACGAGACGCGCTTGAAGAGCGACACGGAGTGGCTCGTCCGCGTCGTGGACAAGTACCTGTACCCGTTCATGCGCGCGAAATATCCCGAGACCCTCCAGCCCAACTGGGGCGCGCCGCCGAGCCTCTCGACCGACCCGGTGTTCGGCGAGCTGACGACCGGCCTCGACTGGACGCAAACCTGGGGCGCAATCGCGGGGAGCACCGTCAAGGCGTTCGATGCGGTGCAACGCAAGCTCGACGAGGCGGACCTCGCCTTCAACTCGAGTCTGTTGCCGATGAGGATCGCCATCAGCATCCCCAAGCCGCTGGACAAGGTCGATCCGAGCGTCGATCGCAGTGTGTACGCGCTCGGGTACGGCACGCCTGCGGGGTATACGCCGCCCTACCGGGAACTGGACTCGACCACCTCGGCCGCGATCTGGGGCGCGATCATCGCAAGCGAAGACCCCGATCCTGCCGTCGCGGCCAAGGCCCCACCGATCAAGATCACCGTTCCGGCCGAGCTCCTCTACAACCCGGTTGCCACCACTGGATACAAGTTCGACGCGCAACTCAATTGCGGCGAGGTCCTCCCCGTCATCAAGAACATCGGAATCTTCGTCGCCAACGACGGCGGGCCGCAGAACGACGTGTTCAACGGGCAGCAGCGTTCGCTGCCGGTGCACTCGAGCGTCCACATGAACTTCATCAACGGAAGCGGACCGGAGCCGTTCTACGGAACCAACTCGGCCTGGCTCAAGTTCTCGATTCAGCCGCAGTATGGACTCGTGAAGAGCGCGACGCAGCTCTTCGTACCCACGGGCGGCGGTCAGGGTCTGTCGCCTTCGGGCGAGTTCACCATCGACGCAGGGTACAGCGACTGGCTCGATCCAATCACGCCCGATGCGAACGGCATCCTGGGCAGGCGGACGCTGGCGCTGGTCCTCGTGATCGAGGTCGAGCGCCGGACTTCGGGCGCCTCTGCGTCGTGGGTCCAGCAGTGCCACTGATCGGTCTGTAGTCGGCGCGTGCTCGCCCCGGCGGGGGCAGGGCGAGCACGCGTCCTTCGCAATCACTTCGCGGCAGCGCACGCAAGCACGTGGAGGGGTCCATGCGTCTTCATCGGGCGATCGCAGGGATGTGCTCGACGATATTGGCCGCGTGCGGAGGACCGGAAGGATTGGAGAAGACCGTCCCTTCGGATGCCGAGCGGTTCGCGCAGGCAGATACCTGCAGCGAGACGATCTACGAATGGCCGGTAGGCACGACGGACACGCAGAAGACGTGCGCCGGCCCCTGGCAGCAGCAGTGCTGCAACATGGGCTCTTCCGTCGTGTCGAGCTGCAAGCACGCCCACAGCGCAGCGCCGTACAAGTCCCCCCAGTACCAGACCGCCACTTCGTGCCACCGGGTCTGCACGTTCTCGACCGTCGTGTGCACGTCCCCAACCCGCTGCGTGAAGGTCTGCGAAGAATGGGGATACGACTATTGCAATTTCCCGGAGTGCTCGATCAACCCCGCCACGTCGCCGCCCGCGGCGGCGGCGCTGAGCCAAGTGCAGGCGATCCGCCAGGACTGCAGGATCGACGGCAATCCGCCCGCGCCTTACGTCTCCGCGGCGACCAGTGAGCTGACCGCCGTCGACAGCCGGACGTGCTGGGTCACCGTCGAGAACGCTCCAGTGGGTCACGTGAATGGCCAGCCGGACCCGAATGGCCCCCGCAATGTCTGCGACAACCTGGCCGACAGCTCGAAACTGTGCGGTTGGGACCAGACGAAGGTGACGTACGCGCTGTGCCCCGATCCGCCGACCGCGAACGTCGACGGCTCTCCGCAGGTCCCGGTCGATCCCTTGAAATGCGGCATCGCCGACGCGATGTTCTCCGCCCCGAAACTTGCGCTCTCCACCGTGAAACAAATGGGAAAGAAGGCACCGATCTGTCTCACGTGCGAGGACGTTCCGCTCGGAGCCAATCCGTCCGATGCCCAGGTGCAGGCGAAGTTCCAGTGCCTCGCCAACCGGCACGCCGATTTCGTCGCCGGGAAGCTCGCGGATGCCGCGGCGAAAGATCCCGATTTGGACAGGAAGCTGATCAAGAACGCCGAGCTTCTCTTCGAGTTCCGCGGCTCGCAGCTCAGCTCTACCCAGGTGACCACCGCCGAGGGGCTCTACACGGCGAGTCCGCTGGTGAAGCCCGATTGCGGCCAGCTCCCCGACTGGGCACCGCCCTCGGCCGGTTGCGGCGCCGCGGTCGACGGCAAGCTCGTCCTGTGCGATCGGCTTTCGGACGCGCACGTCTCTCCGGCGACGGCTTTGCTCGAGGCCGACCGGTGCGTCGATGCATGGAACGACGTGAGCGCGCTCGACCCGATCGCTTGCACGGGGAAGAGTCAGTACGCAGCCGGATGGGCGGGAATCTCGACCAACCAGTTGCGCAAAGCGTTCTCCGAGCTGCGCGACACCGACTTCACGACGCGCCGGTCGCGACTGCAGGAGCGTATGAGGCTCGCCGGCAGGTGGTACGGGAACCTGCTCGCCGCGAACGAGCCAACCGATCAGCGCTGGCGAGACACCTCCGTCGTGGCGGGCGCGATCGCGCAAGGGGCGTATTCGAATCAGCTGGGGAGGCTCGACGCAGCGCCCGACGTGGCGACCCGCGACGCGGTCATGCTCGACAACGGCGTAGCGGACCAGGAGCTCGTCCAGGCCGCCTTGTCGAACGCCGTCACCACCGGCCAGCCGCCCCTCCGGTCCGCGCCGCTGGTCTTCATCCTGGCGAACGCGCTGCGCGCCGCTTCCGATCGCCTGAACGAGATCGACTTCGTCCACGACCTGGGCTGCCGGTTCCGCCTCGACTGCGGCGTCAACCTGGCAACGCGGGTCAGCGAAATGCACTCGCTGTTCTCCACGATGGCGGACGGCACGCTCCTCTCCAAGGCGCTGCTCTCCGCGCCTGACGTGCCGGTGGGCTGGCAAAGCGCTTTTCAGAGCGTCTCCGCGGGCCACGGGGTGATCGAGGCCGCCGTCCTCGATGCGCTCGGCCTTTCTCCGGTTGCTCCTTACGCGCCTGAGCTGGTGACGAATGCGACGGTCGACCAGGTTCCCGTCTTCGCGCTCGGTTCCATCGTCAACCTCTCGCGCATGAAAGCGGACCACTATGCGCAGACCGGCCGCTTCCGCCCCGGCGAGACCATGGCCTTGGAGACGAGCATGCTCCAGAGCAAGCTCGCGGACGTCAGGTCGGTCGCACAGAAGGCGCGAGATGCGCTTGCGGCAGACCATGCTTCCTACGATGCGAACTTCCAGAAGCTGATCGACGATCAGCTCGCCATCGTGCGCGGGAACAATGCGCTGTCGAACGCGACCGACGCCGTGGCGATCAAGACCGAGTTGCTGCGGCAACTGGCGCAGGACCTCGACGGCTTGCGGGTCGCTGCCACGGTGGATCTGAGCCGCTTTGGCGCCGCGGGAGTCGTCTACGACGACCTCGTCACCAAGCTCGAGCAGAGTGGCCCGGGCTTCACGGAGCATTGGAAGTCGGGACCGTTCGAGGTGCCTCCCACCGAGGCGAAATTTGCCGGAGGCTCGCTCCCGTCGAACCTGACCGCTCTCGCGGTGACGACCCTTCCCCCGCTGGCGAAATGGCAGTGGCCCATCTACGCGCCTGCGGGCACGATGGTTCAGGTCGATACCCAAGGCCAATGGTCGGCCACCTGCGCGATCGGCGCGAGCGCAAACCAGTTCAACCCGCCGTTCAAGAACTTCGCCGGCGCGATGACGGGCCCCCAGGGGTACGGAGTGACGTTCACCAACGGAAATTACGAAACGCGGGGCCAGTCCGGCCAGGACTTCACGTTCTGGGACGGCGCGCGCGCGCTGGGCAGCATCGCATCCCAGGTCGGCTCCGGGATCGGGTCACTGGCCGGCTCCGGCAAAGTCGACTCGACGGGCGGCGCCGTCGGAACGCTGATGGCGACGGCTGGCACCGGCGCGGCCCTCGGCGGGCCTCTCGGTGGCCTCATCGGCGCGGGAATCGGCGGCGCCATCAGCGTGCTGGGCGGACTCTTCGGCGGCGATCACGACAATCACGCGAGCGGCACCGAATATCGCTCCAGCGCCGCTTTCAACGCCGGCTTGCACGTGTCGAGCGCGCCGTTCCCTGCCTACCCCGCGGGGGCGCTGCTCGCGTTGAAGTTCAAGCACCTGGGCCAGGGTTCCACGGACCTGTACGACGTCGAAGTGATCCAGTCGCCCTCGACCACGATCGTGGCTACGGTCGACACCGATCTGTTCTTGGCGGTCAACGATCGCAGCTGCGCGCCGGCCGTTCCTGTCGGCGCCCTCAAGATCTCGCTGGAGCTCCTCGAGCCACGCATCGCTTCCGCCGTTCGCGTCCAGTCCGCGATGAAGACCTCCAGCGTCGAGATCCAGAACCGCATCCAGCAGATGCTGACCCAAGGTCGGGTCCTCTCCACGGACATCGAGAGCTCGAGGTCGCTGGCGATGACGGCGCTGCTGGCGAACTGCGGGGACTGCTCCGGACCCGCCTTCGCCCCCTTCCTCCAGTACTACTCCAACTGGGTCGACATCCAGCTCAACCAAGCCGAGCGCCAGATCGAGATCGCAAAGGTGGAGCGCCAGCTCCGCGTGGCAGCGATGGATTGGGAGGCGCTGGTGGCCCAGGTAGCGCAACTGCAGCGCGACAGCGCGATCCTCGGCTTGCTGCCCTCCTGGGCTGCCCAGAACATCGACGAGAACCGGATGAAGGTCGATACCGACTGGCTCGTCCGGGTGGTGGACCGCTACGTCTACCCGTTCATGCGGGCGAAGTATCCCGAGACGCTCCGCTCCAACTGGGGCGTCCCGCCCGGTCTCGCGACGGACCCCGTGTTCGCCAAGCTCACGGCCGGGCTCGACTGGACGGCGAACTGGGGAGCGATTGCGGACGACACCGTCAAGGCATTCGACGCGGTCCAGAAGAAGCTGGACGAAGCGGACCTGGCCTTCAAGTCGCAGCTCACGCCTTTCAAGGTGGCAATCAGCATTCCGAAGCCGATAGGCAAGGTCGACCCGACGGTGGACCTGAACGTCTACGCGCCTGGGTATGCATCCGGTTCCTACACGCCTCCATATCGCGAGCTCGATTCGGCGAGCTCGGCCGCGATCTGGGCGGCGATCATCGCCGGTGAAGACTCCGATCCGGTCGTCGCCGCCCGAGCGCCGCCGATCAAGATCGCGATTCCTGCGGAGCTCCTCTACAACTCGATTGCGCCGATCGGCCCCAAGTTGGACGCGCAACTGTATTGCGGCGATGTCCTCCCGGTCATCTCCAACATCGGACTCTTCGTCGCCAACGACGGCGGGCCTCAGAACGACGTCTGGAATGCCCAGCCGCGGGGGTTGCCGATGCATTCGAGCGTCCACGTGAACTACATCGGCAGCACGGGGCCCGAACCGTTCTACGGAAGCAATGCCGCCTGGCTCAAGTTCACCATCCAACCGCAATACGGCCTGGTGAAGAGCGCGCCCATCGCGTTCGTGCCGACCGGTGGCGGCCAGGGCCTCTCGCCGGCGGGCGAATTCGTCATCGACGCGGGCTACAGCGACTGGCTCGACCCCCTGACCCCGGATGCGAACGGCGTCCTGGGCAGGCGCACGCTGGCGCTGGTCCTCGTAATCGAGGTCGAGCGGCGCACCTCGGGGGACTTCGTCTCGTGGGTCCAGCAGTGCAAGTGAACCGGTAGCGCCACCGACCGCCTCCCGCGCTTGAAAACAGACCACGGGCAGTAACGCCCGCAGCGGAGACATCAATGACGATCCGCCCGATCTCCCGGCTCCTGGCCGTCACCTGCTCGGTCCTGACGCCGGTCGCTGCATTCGCCCAGACCGCGACTTCACTCGACGCGAAGGTGCAAGCGCCGGAGATCGCAACCCCGCAGCGCGGCTCGCTCGCCGGCCAGCTCGCGAACACGACTTTTGGTCCCGCGGACGTCGCGCGCGGCGCGTTCACTCTGCCCGCGCCCTTCGCCGTGCCGCAGGACAGGGGCGCGCTCCTGGCCGAAGTGTTCCCGCGGTACTCGCCCGACGCCGGCGTGTCGGAGTGGGGAATCGGCTGGCAGGTGCAGCTCGCGATGACCAGGTACCGGGTCTCGGGCGATCTCGACTACTCGACCGACGAGCTGACGGGTCCCTTTGGACGTCTGGTCGCGGGCAGCGACGGCGCCTGGTACCCGATCGGTCTCGCCCGCGCGGTCCGTGTCGTCTGGTCGGGCAACGCGATCGTCGCCACGCTGCCCGACGGCACGAGCATGACCTTCGGAGGCGCGGCGGCGGTTACCACCGCCAAAGGAATCTACTCGTGGCCACTCGTCGAAGTGCGCACCGTCACGAATCGCAAGACGCGCATCGATTGGGCGGCAAACGCCTCGAGCCGGCCGTTCATCTCCAGCGTGTTCTGGGGCGGAGTCGGGGACGACTACCAGTACCGCGCCGACTTCGCTTACGACACGCTCACTCTCTCGTTGGAGGATTACCGATCGGGCCAACTGCTGGCGCTCGATCGCCGCGTCCGCAGCGTGACCGTGCTTGCAAAGAACGCTGCCAACGGCCTGTTCGAGGAGCGGTGGCACTACGCGATGGGCTATCAGGACGAGGGCATCGGGCCTGCGCACTATCTCGCCTCGGTCCAGCAGGTGTTCGCCTCCGGCGAGACGTCGCCGGCGGTCGTCTACACGTACCGCGTCGCGAAAGATCATCTGCCTGCCGTCCCGTTGGCGCCGGCGCCGGGCGTCGCCCAGGTACTCACCGCCGTGGGGCCCGACGCACTCCAACCATCGAGGTCGACGGCTTTCGACTCCGACGACGATGGCTTGCTCGACTTGGAGTATGCGTACGATTATCGGTTGATCCATCAGACGACCAGCGGCTTTTCCATCGAGCCGCTCGCGCCGGCTCCTCCGGACGCCTACCCCTACTGCCGGAGCGCGCCGGGAACGGCGAACCGGCCGCGTACGCTCGCCGAGCTCCGATCCAACGCCGGGGACGACGCGACGTACGTCGTCGAGTTGCACACCGACTCGCTGGGCACGTCGACTTCCTTCTCGGCGTGCAACCGGGTGGGACAGCGGCTCGGCGGGCAGACGCTCCCGGGGAACTGGGCGCTGGGCCCCACGGTGCGCCTGGTCGACGTCAATCACGATCACGGCCCCGACCTCGTCCGCGTCCAGGCGGGCGCGTACAGGGTGGCTCCGAACACGAGCACTGGATCCTCGTTCTCGTTCGGCACCGTCAAACAAGGCTCGCTCACGCCTGTGTTCACGCCCGACACGGCGTGGGTCCACGACATGAACGGCGACGGAATCGCAGACCTCGTCGCCCGGTACTCGAGCGGCATCGTCGTCTGGTACGGCAAGGGAAACCTCGACTTTGGCCCGACCGGGCGCTCGTTCACGCTGCGAACCGCGGCGGGGACCACCTTGACCGCAATCACCAGCTACTCGCTGACGTTCGTCGACGCGAACAAGGACGGGCTCGCCGATCTCGTCCTCACCAACGCCAGCACCAATCAGACGTCTCTGTTCGTGAACCGCGGGACGTACTTCCAGGAGGTAGGCGTCGCCGGGCTGCGCTCGGTCGACGCGTTCACATCCAAGCCCGTCATCGGCGATTTCTCGGGAAGCGGGAACACGGAGATCTCATACACCCGAGGCGGTCAGGGATATGCCGTCGCGCTCGACACGCCCGCAACGGGGCTGCTCTCGAGTGTGGACGATGGGAAAGGGACCGTCGTCTCGTTCGAGTACTCGCGTGCGGCGCCCTTTTCCGGCGCGCGGCAGCGCCAATCGGTCGTATCCCGCGTCACGGTCGCGAGCTCCGGGTACGACGCAATCGCCTACGACTACACGTACGCAGGACCGCGGGTCCACTCGGTCGGCAAATTCCTGCTCGGCTTCGACAGAGTCGTCCGGACGGACCCGACCGTCACCGAGACCGCCGATCTGCTGAACGAAGATCGGTACTCGGGCGTCCTGCTCGGCACCGCGACGCACGACGCGAAGGCGCTGGCCGCGGATGCGTTCACCACGAAGGCCTACGAAGAGGCGTCTGCCGCGGGAGTTCCGTTCAAACGGCTCAAGCAGGACGTGAAGGGCTTCCGCGATCCGACCGGCGCGATGGTGAGCGAGACCACCGACTACCTGGGTTACTCGTTCGACTTCTGTCCCGCGAGCGTCCGGACGACCCTGGCGCCCGGCACCCTGACGGTGACGAAGACGTACCTGCGCCCGGTCGCGTTCGCCGGCAGCCTCGCATGCCTCGTCGGCGACGCGATCGAGCAAGGGACGCATCCCGACCCCGACCATCCGAACCCCGCGCTCGATTTCACGCACGAAACGGCGATCGCGCGGAATGACGCGGGGCTGGTGACGAAAGTCGAGAGCGTCGCTCCCGAGGGCAGGTGGACGCTCCAGGAAGTCGGCTACGACGCAGAGCTCCGGGTCGCCTCGCTGGGCGCGCCGGGACGCGGCACCGCGACGTTCCAATACGAGCCCGGAACGCGGTTGCTGCGGCAGGTGACGGCGGCGACGGGCGTCGTCACGCAAGTCACCGACAGGGACCCGGTGATGGATTCCGTCCGCGCCTTGGTGACCACGCGCGGGGTCTCCTCCTGGGAGCAGTTCTTCACCTACGACGGACAAGAGCGGCTGGCGAGCCGGCGAGACGACCTGGGATCGGCCACGGCGCTCAGTCCCAACGAGAAATACGCCTACCGCTACGCGACGGCGACGACTCCAGCATCGGTGTACCTCTCGACTCTCGTCGACGCATCGTCGGCGA
>Ga0114129_10002701_pt1 | contig 24703 bp, 24 predicted proteins | sample RhiMetdeltSRZDD1_FD_80071 | JGI IMG/M metagenome (GOLD analysis project Ga0114129, IMG submission 80071) | Populus rhizosphere microbial communities from Tennessee, USA - Rhizosphere MetaG P. deltoides SRZDD1 (version 2) (version 2) | ecosystem: Host-associated > Plants > Roots > Rhizosphere >...
GCCTCGGCGGTCGCGTCGCCGGTCTCCGCCTTGAAGCCGACGACGATCGCGCCCGGACGGCGCGCGGACACGATCGCTTTCAGGATGTCGGGGTTCTCGGTCATCCGCAGGTCCAGCTCCTTGCCGGCGTCGCGCTTCTTGATCTTCCGCTCCTTCGTTTCGATCGGCCGGTAGTCAGCGACCGCGGCGGCCATGATCACGGCGTCGGCGCTCGGAAGTAGCCCGAGGACCGCATCGCGCATCTGCTCGGCCGACTCGATCGGCACGAGCTGCGCTCCAGCCGGCGCGCGCAGCGCCGTCGGACCCGAGACCAGGAACACCTCCGCGCCGGCGTCGGCTGCCGCGGCGGCGATCGCGTAGCCCATCTTGCCGCTCGAGCGATTCGACACGAAGCGCACGGGGTCGATCGGCTCGAGCGTCGGGCCCGCGGTGACCACGACGCGACGGCCGGCGAGCGCGCTCGAGACGCTCAGCACGTCCGCGATCGCCGCCTCGATGCGCTCCAGTGCCGCGAGTCGGCCGGGCCCGACGTCACCGGACGCGAGCGGTCCCGACTCCGGCTCGACGATGTGCGCGCCGCGCGCCCGCAGCGTCGCGACGTTCGCCTGTGTCGCGGCGTTCCGCCACATGTGCGTTTCCATCGCGGGCGCGAGGACGATCGGCGCGCTGGTCGCGAGCACGGTCGTGGCGATGAGGTCGTCGGAGAACCCATTCGCGAGCCGCGCCAGAACGTGCGCGGTGGCCGGCGCGATCACCACGACGTCGGCCTGCCGGCCCATCGCGACGTGACCCGCGGCGCGCTCGTCCTGGATCTGGAACATCTCGACCTCGACCGGCCGGTACGTGAGCGCCTGGAAGGTGAGCGGCCGCACGAACTCGGTCGCGGACCGCGACATGACGACCTGGACGGTCGCCCCCGCCTGCGTGAGACGGCGTGCGAGCTCGACCGTCTTGTACGCGGCGATCGAGCCGGTCACCCCGAGCACGATGAAGCGCCCGCGCAGTGCGTCCATCAGGCGTTCAGCTCGTAGAGGAGCCGCAGGCCCTCGAGCGTGAGGTCGTCGTCGACCTTCTCGATCCCCTTCGCGAGCGGCGCGATCGTCGTCGCAAGTCCTCCGGTCGCGATGACCGTCGGCTTCATGGGGAGCTCCGCGACGAGGCGCGCGAGCAGGCCCTCGACCAGGCCGACGTAGCCGAACACGAGCCCCGAGCGCAGGCAGTCGGTGGTGTTCTTCCCGATCGCGGTGGCCGGCGGCGTGAGCGGCACGCGGAAGAGGCGCGACGCGCGGCCGAAGAGGGACTCGGCCGAGACCTCCAGACCGGGCGCGAACGAGCCGCCCAGGAAGTCGCCCTCGGCGCTGACGACGTCGAAGTTGGTCGTCGTGCCGAAGTCCACGACGATCGCCGGCCCGCCGTAGCGCTGGTGGGCGGCGAGGGTGTTCGCGATGCGATCGGCGCCGACCTCCGACGGATTGTCGACACGAAGCCGCACGCCGGTCTTGATGCCGGGACCGACGATGAACGCCGGGCGGTCCACATAGCGCTCCGCGAGCCGAGTGAAGGCCTGCGTCAGCGGCGGCACCACGCTGCCGAGCACGAGGGCATCGATCTCATCGAGCGCGAGGTCTTCCTGCGCGAGCAGGCCGTCGAGCATCACCGCGAGCTCGTCCTCGGTGCGGTCGTGTACGGTGACGAGCCGCCAGGTGCGGATGAGCCGCGCCTTGTCGTACGCGCCGACGACGACGTTCGTGTTGCCGACGTCGATCGCGAGCAGTGCGCTCACGCTAATCGTTCGATTCGGTGGCGCCCGTGCGCAGGCCTCCCTGCCCCATATGCGCCTGAAGCGCCTTTGCGACGTTCTTCGGAACCAGGCCGTCGACCGACGCACCGAACGCGACGAGCTCCTTGACCCGCGACGCGGACAGGAAGAGCCACTCCGGAGCGGTCATGAGATAGACCATTTCGATCTCGGGCGCCAGCTTGCGATTCATGTTGCCCATCTCGAACTCGAACTCGAAGTCCGACAGCGCGCGGATGCCGCGGATGATGAAGCTCGCCCCGACCTCCTTCGCGAAGGTCACCTGCAGACCGTCGAATGCGCGCACCTCGACGTTGCGGCATGCCGCGCACGCGTCGCGCATGAGTGTGATGCGCTGCTCCGCATCGAACAGCGTCTTCTTCGAAAGATTGCGGCCCACACCGATAACGACGCGGTCGAAGAGCCGCGCGGACCTCTCGAGGATGTCGAGGTGGCCGTTGGTGGGCGGATCGAACGAGCCTGGATAGATCGCCACACGATCGCTCACGCCGGTCGCGCCTCCTGTATGCGGTAGTGCACGCCAGCCGAAATCGTAACCTGCGCTACGCGGCTGCCCCGGAACGATGGCCGGCGGACGACGCGGAGGGCTGCGCCTTCGGGATGCGAACGGTGACCCGCGTCCCGTGCGACGGGCGCGATTGGATGCCGATCTGGCCTCCGTGGCGCTCCACGATCCAGTGCGCGATCGGCAGACCGAGGCCGCTGCCTGACGCATCGATCCGCCGCGCGGCGTCCCCACGGTAGAAGCGCTCGAACACGTACGGAAGCTCCGACTCAGGGATCCCGATCCCCTCGTCCTCCACTCGCAACACCGCGTCGCTGCCGTCGTCGGCGATGGAGACGTCGACCGTACCGTCGGGCGTGTAGCGGAGCGCGTTATCGAGCAGCACCAGTACGAGCTGTTTGAGGCGATCGCGCTCGCCGTTGACCGTGACCGCGTCGATTGCGCTAACGCGGAGGCGCGGCCCGGCAATGCTCTGCAGGTCGCTGAATGCCTCCATCAGCACCTCGTCGAGCTGCACCTGCCGTGGCACGAAGGTGTCGACGGTATCGGCTCGCGCGAGCACGAGGAGCTCATCCACGAGACGCGAGAGCCGCTCGGTCTCGCGGCGGATCTGCGCGATGGCGACCTGCTGCTCGGCCGCGTCGGTCCCGTCCGCGGCAATGAGCTCGGCATTCCCGCGGATCGTGGTGAGTGGCGTGCGGAGCTCGTGCGACACGTCGCCAACGAAGCGCTGCTGCTGTCGATGTGCGTCCTGGAGGCTAGCGAGCATTTCGTCGAACGTCACCCCGAGCCGGACGAGCTCGTCCTCGTCGTCACCTTTGACGTGCACGCGGCGTGAGAAATCGCGCGAGCGCGAGATCTCGACAGCGGTCTCGGTCATACGCGCGATCGGACGCAGGGCGTGGCCAGAGATCGCCGAGCCGCCCGCGGCGCCGACTCCGACTGCAACGAGCGCCAGCACGAACAGCGCGGTCCGGAGCTCGGCGTTCGACGCGTCGACCCCGGCAAGATTCACTGCGGTGACGACCCGCAGGTCGGTACCCGCGACGGCCGCGACGAACACTCGCACACGTCCGCTCGAGGTGGCACTCGTGAGCCAGCCCAGTCCAAGCTCTCCGACTCGAAGGTCGGCAAGCGCCGGATCGTCGACGCGCCCAACGCTGTCCAGCAACCGGGGGCCGACGAAGAGCCAGACGGCGTGAGGCTCCTCGATCATCCGATGCAGCTCGACCAGGCGAACGTCGCGCGACGAGGTGCCGCCGGTGATCTCGACGACGACGTCGGCGATCGCCCGGTCGGTCATGTCCGTGATGGCGGCATCCACGTCGGCGTCGTGTGACTCCGTGTGCTGAACGTACGCGATGGTGAAGGCGACGGCGAGCACGACGCCAAGCAGCGCGCCGTAGAAAAGCGTGAGACGGCTGCGCAGCGTCACGACGGGTTTCTGAGCGAATAGCCCGCGCCGCGCAGCGTGTGGATCAACCGCGGCTCACCCCCGGCTTCGAGCTTCTGCCTGAGGTAACCCACGTATACCTCGCACACGTTCTCGTTGCCCTCGAAGTCGTAGCCCCAGACACGCCGGGTGAGCTCCGCCTTCGGGATGACCTTGTCGGCCTCGCGCGCGAGGTGGAGGAGCATCTTGAATTCCGTGGTCGTGAGCGTCATCGCACGCCCGCCTCGTCTGGCTGTGCGCGCGGAGACATCGACCTCGAGATCGGCCACGCGCAGGATCTCGGGGGAGGGCTCGCGGCGCCGAAGCACCGCGCGGAGACGTGCCGCGAGGACATACAGGCTGAACGGCTTTACGAGGTAGTCGTCCGCGCCGGCGTCGAGCCCGAGGATCTGATCCACCTGGCCGTCCTTCGCGGTGAGCATGAGGATCCCGATGTCCGGGCGCTCGGTGCGCACCTGTCGGCACACCTCGAGCCCGTTCTTGCCCGGCAGCAGAACGTCGAGCACCATCGCGTCAGGGCTCCACGCACGCATCGCCTGGATCGCCCGATCACCGTCAGATGCGCTCTGAACGTCGTATCCCTCGCGCTTCAGCGTCCTCGCGACGACGCTGGTGACGCCTTCGTCGTCGTCCACGACGAGCACGCGGGCCGCCCGGTCGAAGGTCATGGGACGAGTGTCAGGAGAAGCCTGACGCCCGGAAGGTGCCGGTCGGACCACTTCAGGGTGCCGAACGGTCCTTTCTCTCAGCCTGCTCTTACGCGAGGGTGCATATCAACCTGAGAGCGCGCTGAGAGCTCCGGGGAAGCGCGGAGGCTTTCCGATGGCAGGTCAGCTATCGCGAAGACAGCTCCTCGGGACCCTCGGTGGTCTCGGGACCACGGCGCTGGCCGCAGGGTTCGTGCCCCTCGCGTTCCACGAGGCGGGTGCGGCGGAGACCGGCCCCAAGCGCCAGTGGGCGATGGTCATCGACCTGCGGAAGTGCGATGGCTGCAAGGACTGCACCGAAGCCTGCCAGGAGGTCCACCACCTACCGAAGTCGTTCGAATGGATCAAGGTCTTCGAGGTCGAGGACAAGCAGGGCGGGTCCTTCTTCATGCCACGCCCGTGCTTCCAGTGCGAGAACGCGCCGTGCCTGCGCGTGTGTCCGGTCGCGGCGACATACAAGGACGACGAGGGCATCGTCCTCGTGGACCAGGAGCGCTGCATCGGCTGCCGGATGTGCATGGCCGCGTGCCCGTACGGCGCGCGCTACTTCAACTACAGCGACCCGCCGATCGCGCCGAACCCGTTCCAGCACGCGACCCCGGAGTTCCCGGTGCCGCAGCAGAAAGGGACTGTCGGCAAGTGCATGTTCTGCGTGCACCGCACGGATAACGGCGAGCTGCCGGCGTGCCTCGAGGCCTGTGGGATGCAGGCCATCTGGATCGGCGACATGGTCCAGGACGTCGCGACCAACGGCACCGAGACGGTGCGTCTATCGCGCCTGATCAAGGACAACGACGCCACCCGGTACAAGGAAGAGCTCGGCACCGGCCCGCGCGTCTACTACATCGCCGGCCACGGCCAGCACCTGGAGGCGTGACGGTGGACCGCAGAACGCTCGCTCTCTACCGCGAACGAGCGACCTGGTCGATCGGCCATGGCGACAAGAAGTTCTGGGTCAGCCTCTTCGTGCTGTCGTCCCTCGTCGCCGCGGGCGTGTACGCCTACGTCTACCAGGTCCAGCGCGGGCTGTGGGTCACCGGCCTGAATCAGAAGGTGTCGTGGGGCTTCTACATCATCAACTGCGTCTTCTTTATCGGCATCAGCTACGGCGGCGCGATGACGAGCGCGATCCTTCGACTCACGAACGCGAAGTGGCGCGCGCCCTTGACCCGTATCGCGGAGGCGACTGCGGTCGCGGCGCTCTTCGTGGGTGCCGTGTACCCGATCATCGACCTGGGCCGCCCAGATCGGATCATCTACCTGCTCCAGTTCCCACAGGTCGGGTCGCCGGTGGTATGGGACCTGGTGGCGATCAGCACCTACATGGTCGCGAGCCTTGTCTTCCTGTACCTACCGCTCATACCCGACCTCGCAACGACACGCGACTCGCTGCGGCCGGGCCTGCTGCGGCGGATCTACGGCATGCTCGCGCTCGGGTGGCGCGGCCTGCCCAGTCAGGAGCGAGCGCTCCGGCGCGGCATCGGCATCATGGCCGTCCTCATCATTCCGCTCGCGATCTCCGTGCATTCGGTTCTCGCGTGGCTCTTCGCCGTGACCGTGCGAGGCGGGTGGCACAGCACGATCTTCGCGCCGCTGTTCGTTCTCGCCGCGATGCTCTCCGGCGTCGCGGCGGTGATCATCGTCGTGGCGGTCTTCCGGAAGGTCTACGGACTCCAGCAGTTCATCACCACGAAGCACTTCCGGTACCTCTCGTACCTCCTGATCGCCCTCGGCATGGGGTACCTGTACTTCATGGTGAGCGAGTACCTGACTGAGGCCTACGTCCTCGAGGAGAGCACGGCACCGGTGCTCGAGGCGATCTTCACCGGCTCGTACGCGCCGGCCTTCTGGTCATTCACGATCCTCGGCCTCGTCTTCCCGCTCGCGCTCGCGGCGCTTCCGGGGCGACTGACGATCGCCCGCGCCTGCACCGCGTCCGCGCTCGTCATCGCCGGCATGTGGCTCAAACGGTTCCTCATCGTCGTGCCGGGGATGGCCGAGCCGATCATGCCCTGGGACTGGGGCCGTTACGCGCCGACGTGGGTCGAGATCACGATCACGATCGGCTCTGCCGCCGCGATCCCGCTCATCCTCATCGTGTTCTTCCGCTTCTTCCCGGTCATGTCCGTCCACGAGATGGAGGAAGTCGAGGGCGCGGTCGAGCGGAGCGGCGGCCTGGCGCCGGCGTACGGAGGGGGCGGAGATGACTAGGCTGTTCGCGGCGATCCTCGGAGCGGTCGCGCTGCTCGCGGTCGGCCAGCAGCCTGCGATCGCGGATCACGTCAAGCCGACGATCGATGTCGGTGCACGCGCGAGCGACAGGTCCGAGCTGGGGTACATCATCGACGCACGCCTTCGGACCGCCGACGGCAAGGCCATCGGCGACGCGGCCATCCGCTTCTACGAGCTGGTCACTTTCGTCGGGCCACGCGAGATGTTCCTCGGCGGCGCGACGACCGACAGTCAAGGCGTCGCGTCCATTGCCTACCTGCCGGCGCTCACCGGCACGCGTCAGATCGTGGCCCGTTTCGCCGGCTGCTGCGAGCACATCGCGGCGGCGGAGGCACGGTTCGCCCTCGAGGCCACCATCGCGAAGCCGGCGTTCCGACAGGAGCGCCAGCCGCTCGCGGCGTTCAGCGACCGGGTCCCCTACGTGGTCGGCGTCCTGGTCCTCGCGGTGTGGGGTCTCATCGGATTCGCGCTCTTTGCAGCGGCGCGCGGCGTCATCGGCGGCGCGCGTGGTGCATCACGAAAGGAAGGACCGGCATGACCGTACGCCTACGCGTTCTCGCATCGGGCGTCGCCGTGCTTCTGGTCGCCGCCGCATGTGGCGGCACCACCGGCGAAGTCGCCACGTCCCCGGCAGCCCCCGCCCAGACCCAGGCCGCCCCGGCAGTGCCGAAGGTACTCGTCGTCGTCGGCGACACGATCCGCGGCAACCTCGGCCTCAACGAGGTCGAGAAGCTCCTCACCGCACCCGGCATCCACTGCACGCAACAGAGCCGCTTCCCGCAGGGTGGTCGGATCGTCTGGCGCATGAAGGCGCTCGACCCGATCAGTGGTAAGTACCTCGATGACAAGCAGATCTCGTCGTTCACGATCACGTATCCCGATGGCAAGACCGATGCCCTGAAGTACGCCGGTCACGGTGGCACCAAGGAGAACCCGCAGGACTTCCTGTGGGCCGTCGGCTACACCGTCCCGCTCGACTACCCGACCGGCACGTTCAACGTGAAGATCCAGGCCAAGAGCCTCGACGGTGCCATCGGCACCTTCGATCAGTTCAAAGTCGCTGCCGCGCAACTGACCATCGTTCCCGTAGCGAAGGACTATCCGCGCTAGTCACCAAACGAAAGGAAGACATGAAGATGCCACGTCACGAGCGCTTGACACGACTGGCCCTGACGCTCGTCGCCACGGCGCTCGTGGCGGCGGCGTGCACCACGCAGACCCGACCAACCCCGACCGCGGTGCCGACGGCGGCGGCGCCGACCGCCAAGCCCGCGACCACGGCGGCCGTCGCGCCGACCGCGGAGCAGCGGATGGAGATCGTTGGCAAGTTCTCGCTCGATCCGGCCCGCGGACCATGGGACACGCCGGTGATCGCGACAGCGAGCGGACTGAGGCCCGCGACGAAGTACGACCTCGTCTGGACCACCGGAAAGGTGCGGTGGAAGCTCTCCGACGACCGGAGCAAGTTCCTCGGACGCGACGCGCGAACCGTGCAGGACGTGCTTCAGAGTGTCACGACCGACGCGGCGGGAGCGTTCAAGGCGACGTTCAAGGTCCCGCAGGGCTTCGGGTACGCGCACGACGTGATGATCGTCGACGAGACCAACGTAATACGGAACAAGAGTCTCTTCGACGTCGACATGGTCACCACGATCACGCCGACCAGCGGACCCGTCGGCACGCCGATCACCATCGAGGTGAAGGGCATTGGCTATCAGGCCTACCAGAACAGCTTCCAGCTGGCGTACGACAACGCCTACACCGGCTGGGTCTCGTCGATCACGACCGACGGTTACGCGAAGGTCGTGATCCCCGCCACCGGTAACGTCGGCACGCACATCATCACGCTCGGCCATTCCGAGTTCGGCGCACCCTACATGAACCCGAACCAGCAGCCCGTCGTCGCATCGCGGCCATTCCCGCACATCCCTTTCGTAGTCACCGAGGGTGTCGCGGTGAAGCCGACGGCCGCCGAGACGCAGGGCTTCGCACAGATCGCTGCCAAGCCGGTGGCGCAGGGGATCTGGTCGGCGCCGTACGGCGCGACCGTCGGGACCCCCGCGGTCCTGAACGGCAAGGCGCTGCCAGCGAACACCGAGGTCGAGCTCCAGTGGACGACGATGGTCGGCAACAGATCCGTCACCGGATTCGAGGAGCGGACCAGGACGCTCGCGAAAGTGAAGACGGATTCGGCCGGCTCGTTCGGCTGGGCGTTCCCGATCCCGGATGACCTCGGCGGGGCGCACACCGTGACCGCGAAGCTCGGGGACACCGTCTTCGCGAAGACGACCGTGTACATCCTCGCGAGCGCGTTCCCGCTGTCTATCGACCGAGGTCCTTCAGGGACGAAGACCACGGTGCATCTGAAGGGCGTCGGCTGGACCGAGACCGAGCAGATCTACCACGTGGTCTACGACAATGCCTTCGCCGGGTACGCATGCGCGTTCCAGAGCGCGGGCGACCTCACGATCTTCCTCACGGTCTCCGGCGCGCCGGGCTGGCACTACATCGACATGTACCCCGGCATCTACCAGGGCAGCGAACCGCGTCCGGCGAACTACAAGATGCCGCAGCTGACCGCAGTGATGGACCACCCCGGAGAGCCGCTCCCGATCTTCCGCTTCGCGTTCCTGATCACCGCTCCCTAGTCGCGTCTTCTTGCCCGGAGGCGCCGCTGGCTGCGAACGCAGCGAGCGGCGCTTCGGGGCGTCCGAACTGCGAGCTCTCGACGCGGGCTTCGGGTTACGCTCCGTGACCGATGGAGATACTGGTCCGCCCGGAGCGGTCGATCTACCGGATCGACGGCGGATGGTTCAAAGCACGCTGGCACTTCTCATTCGATCGGTACCGTGATCCGGACAACATGGGCATCGGTACGCTGCGCGTCTTCAACCACGACACGCTCGTGCCGGGCGCGGAGTGGCCGATGCACCCGCACCGCGACATCGAGGGGATCACGTACGTCGTGTCCGGGCATTTCGAGCATGCCGATAGTCTCGGCAACGGCGGCGTTCTCGAGCCCGGTGGTGTTCAGCGGATGCGGCTCGGCTCCGGCGCCGAGCACTCCGAGCGCAATCACTCCAAGACCGAACCGATGGAGTTCATTCAGATGTGGATCATCCCGTCGCAGCGCGGTCTCGAGCCGTCCATCGCGCAGAGGCAGTACACGGTCGCGGATCGGACGGACCGGCTGCTCCGCTTCCTCAAGCCCGAAGGCGCGGAAGGTGAAGGCCTCACTGTGGCTCAGGACGTCAGCATGTACGTGGCGACGCTGTCGCCGTCAAAGACGGTCGAGCACGCCATTGGCGCAGGGCGCGGCGGCTATCTCTATCTCATCGCCGGCAAGCTCGGCGTGAACGACGAGAGGCTCGCGACAGGCGACGCGGCGTACGTCCTCGGTGATGGGACTCTGCGTCTCGGTGCTACCGAGCAGAGCGAACTCCTATTAGTGGACACGCCCCTGGGTCGTTAGGGCGCGAGTCGCTCGACAAACAGGCTGTTCGCCGGATCTCTCTCGTCATAGCGGACACGGCATCGATCGCCAACGCCCCAGCCCTGCACCTCAGCCGATCGAAGGGCCCAGCTCTTTCCTTGCCGCTCGCGACCCTCCTGGTCGCGGTATGAGTAACGAATTTCCCAGTGGTCGGCGGGCACGCTCCGCCTGACGATCGCGATGATCCGCGCACTCGCCAAGAGCCCCTCCGTCGACAAGCGCCGCTCGGTGCGCTCTCTGGCCGTCTTGGCGACGAGCACGAAGAGGGCTGTCCCGCCGATGATCAGCGCGACGGCGCCGACCCACTGCGCACCTTCCCAACCGTTCTGCCCTTCCAGGCGGTTCCACGTTGCGTCCTCCGATAGGTACTGCACGCTCACGGGTGCGCCGAGTTCCAGTTGCCTGTAGGTGCTGAGGTTCACTTCCGACTCGCCGTCGACTACTCGGCGGTCCGCAGTCGAAAAGCGGTACGCGACATAGCGGCTCAGACCCCAGTTCGCGCTGTCCTCCTCGCGAAGCCTCACGACCGACCCGTTCGCGACTTGACCTGATCGCTCGTAGCGGAGCTCCACGACCGACAGCCACGCGGCGAGGGCTGCGGCGATGAGAGCGAAGACGACCAACAGCTCGACGCCGGCGATCCAGTTCCGCCAATGAAGTCTCTTGGCCAGTGGAGCAGGCAGCCCGGTGTCCATGGAGCGTCCCGCGACGAGCAGGTCGTAATCAACGAAGAAGCCGTCCATGAGCGGCTGCAGGACGACATCGCGGTCCCCGACGGGGAGCGGCAGATCGGAAAGCGGAGCGATGCGCGGGATGGAGTGACCATCGACGGTGAGCGGTCCGTTGCCAGTCCAGCGGCTGTAGCGCAGCTCGACAATGTGCGTACCGGCATCTGACGTGACGCGCCAGACGCGTTTTTCCACGCGCGGTCGGGCCGCGGTCTAGTGGCGAGGAGGCGCGGCGACCTGGCTAACGGACCTGCCAGACGCGTACACCTCGCGGACGATCGGCGCCCCTAAGCGGTATGCGAGCTCGCGCTCGTCGTCGGTGTCGAGTACGAGGGCATCGGTGCGCCGTCCTTTCACAAGCGCGCCTGTGCGCCCGCCGCGGCCCAGGGCGTGAGCGCCGTTCACCGTCGCGGCGACGATCGCCTCGTGCGGTGTGAGACCGCACAGCACCACGCCGAGCGCGATCGCCGTCGGCATCCCCTCGAGCGGCGAGGTCCCCGGGTTGTGGTCCGTCGCGAGCGCGATCGGGACGTCGGCCCCGAGGAAGCGTCGCGCGTCGGGCGGCGCGTAGCCGACGAAGAACGCGCTGCCCGGGAGCAGCACCGCAGGTATGGCGGCGCGCGCGAGCGCCCGCAGCCCCTCCGACGACGCATTCGCCACGTGATCGGCGGAGCGCGCATGTGCGCGGGCCGCGTACGCCGTCGCGCCGACGTCGTTGAGCTGGTCGGCGTGCAGCGTGAGCGCGAGGCCTGCCTCGCGGGCGGCTTTGGCCAGCGGTCGCACGTCGTCCGTATCGAACACGCCGTTCTCGACGAACGCATCGACCGCTTCGGCCAGACCCTCGGCCGCAACAGCACTGACGGCTTGCGCCGCCTCACGGACGAACCCGCTGCGATCGTCCGCGCGAGCGCTCGGGAGCGCGTGCAGCGCGAGATACGTGACGGCGACGTCGATCGGTGACGCCTTCGCCGCCGCCGCGATCACGCGTAGCTGGCGGAGCTCCTGGGTCGGCTCGAGCCCGTACCCGCTCTTCACCTCGATCGTGGTGGTGCCGAGCGCGATCGCGCGCGCGAGCCGCCGCTGGAGCAGCGCGAGCAGCTCGTCGTCGTCGGCGTCACGGGTCGCGCGCACGGTCGCATGGATGCCGCCGCCGCGTTCGAGGACGGCGAGGTAGTCCGCGCCGCTCTTACGCGTTACGAACTCATCCCACCGCTGGCCCGCATAGCAGAGGTGCGTGTGCGCGTCGACGAAGCCGGGCATCACCACGCGGCCCTCGGCGTCGATCTCCCGCGCGTCCGCCGTGCGCTGGAGGTCCTGCCACGAATCACCGCGGCCGGTCGCGACGACGACACCGTCGCGCGAAGCGAGCCATCCGCCATCGATCGCGCCGACATCACCGGCGGACGGCCCCACCCGTGGGCGCTCCTCTTTGAGCGGCGCAAGCGTGAGCAAGCGCGCGCGGCGAATGACGAGATCGGCCTCGGTCACTCCAGGAAGTGCGCCTCGATCACCCGACTGCGGTCGAAGCCGTCGAGCTTTAGCGCGTCCGCGCTGACCTGGAGCGCCGCGTCCAGGGGCAGCAGTCCGATGAGCTCTCCGCGCAGCACTTTCACGCCGGCGTCGCTCGCGCGCCGCTCGACCTCGCGCCAGACGGTGGCGAGCGACGTCTGGGACGTGTCGAGGAGGTTCATCGACACCTGCGCGCGCGGTGGATCGGTCAGCTCGAAGCCGAGAGCCTGCACCGCGGGAAGGCCGCCGGAGGATTCGCGGATCTCCTTCGCGATGCGCTTGGCGATCTTCACGTCCGCGGTGTCGAGCTCGATGTTGAAGGCGATGAGCGGCGGCCGCGCGCCGACGACGATCGCGCCCGCCTTCGCGTGGAGCACCGCGGGCCCGGCATCGGGGGCGTGCGTCGTCGCGAGCACCTCGCTGAGCCCCTCGTACTGGGGCCTCCGGATGTCCGGCAAGCGGACGCGTTCCGGCCGCAGGGCGGCGCGCGCGTAGAAGTAAACGGGCACCTCGTGTCGCTCGGCCACCTCGCGCCCGAAGGCGTGGGCCAGAGCGACGCACTCCTCCATCGTCACGCCGGCCAACGGCACGAACGGCACGACATCCACCGCGCCCAGGCGCGGGTGCTCGCCCTTGTGCGAGCGCATGTCGATCTCGAGGTAGGCGGCGGTGATGAGCGCGTGCGCGGCGGCTGTTACGGCGTCCGCGTCACCGGCGAACGTGAAGACCGAGCGGTTGTGATCGACGTCGCTGGTCTGATCCAGGAGCCGGACGCCCGGAATGTCCCTGATCGCCTTCGCGAGCCTGTCGATCACGTCGCGGCGGCGGCCCTCGCTGACGTTCGGAACGCACTCCACCAGCCGCGGCACGCTCGAAGCCTAGCGTCATCCCCCATCTGTGGGGCTTGTGGGCGCGCTCGTGGATAGGGAGACTGACCGTCGTGGAAGCGGATCGGAACGAGCAGGGGCTGAGCCTTGCCCTGCTCCAATTCCACCCGTCTTCAGTCGTCCTCCTCGACGCCGAGGGGCGTATCCGCTCCCTCAATCGGAACGCCGAACGGCTCCTGTCGACGACAGAGGCGGACGCGGTGGGCAAGAGCTACACCGACGTCTTCGGCGAGTCGCTCTCCCAGCGCGTCTTCAAGCTCATGCTGAAGGGCGGCGCCGAGGGTGAAGCGCGCGCCATCGAGGCGACGCTCCCGAGCGGTCGCCGGGCGAAGCTCCGCGCGACGGCCGGGCCCCTGAAGGACGCGCGCGGGAACGTGAGCGGCATCGTGTTCGTCGCCGACGAGGACACGTCGTCGCCAAAGATCGAGGCGCTCGCGGACAACCAGGTGCGGCTGCGGGACGCTCTCCGTCGTTACCTTGGCGACAACGTCGCCGAGATGGTCGACGCGCGGCCGTCCTTCATCGACGTCGGCGGCCAGACGCAGACCGTGAGCGTCCTGCACGCCGACGTGCGCGGGTACACGTCGATCGCCGAGCAGCTCCCGCCCGACCGCGTCGTATCCCTTCTGATGCGCTACCACGGCGCCGCCGCGAAGGCGATCCGCGCCACCGGCGGGACCATCGACCGTTTCGCCGGCGACGCCATCCTCGCGCTGTGGAATGCGCCGACGCCGCAGGAGGATCACGTTCGGCTGGCGCTCCGTGGCGCCCTCGCGATGTGCGACGCCGCGCGCGAGGTGGGGACCGATCTGGGCTACGGCATCGGCGTGCACACCGGGGAAGCGATGGTCGGCAACCTCGGGAGCGAGCAGTACCAGAACTTCACCGCGATCGGCGACACGGTCAACGTCGCCGCGCGGCTCCAGGGTCAGGCGCGGGCCGGCGAGGTGGTCTGCTCGGCGGCTGCGTTGCAGGCCGCCGGCGAAGGCGTACGGACCACGGCCCTCGGCGCGTTGGAGTTGCGCGGACGGAAGACCCCGGTCGAGGCGTACCGGGTAGAGGGGATCGACCAGTGAGCCTGCAGCCCGGGAACACGCTCGGGAACTACCAGATCGTCGAGAAGATCGGCGCGGGCGGCATGGGCGCCGTGTACAAGGCGTATCAGCCGAGCCTGGGCCGCTACGTGGCCATCAAGGTGCTGCCGCCCCAGACGGCGGGAGACCCCTCATTCTCCGAGCGCTTCGCTCAGGAGGCGAAGGCGGTCGGAAAGCTCCGCCACCCCAACATCGTGACCGCGTTCGACTTCACGCAGCAGGACGACATCGCGTATCTGGTCTCCGACTACATCGACGGCGGCACGCTCGCGGACCAGCTCGGCACGCCGCTGCCGCTGGACTACGCGATGGGGATCCTCGGACCGATCGCCGCCGCACTCGATTACGCGCACGCGCGCGGGATCGTGCACCGCGACATCAAGCCGCAGAACGTGCTGATGACGCGTGAAGGCACGCCTGTCCTCACCGACTTTGGTCTGGCGAAGATCGTTGGGCCGGGATCGGGCATGACGCAGGCCGGATCGCTCATGGGCACCGCCGACTACATGGCGCCCGAGCTCGCCGGCGGCGCCGAGAGCGCGGGACCCGCGGCGGACCAGTACGCGCTGGGGATCATCGCGTACCAGATCCTCGTCGGCCGGCATCCGTTCCCCTCGGACAATCCCCTCTCCGCGCTGATGGCGCACGTGAACAAGCCGGTCCCGCTGCCGAGCCAGGTCGGTGTCGTGCTGCCGCCGGGCGCGGAAGCCGCGCTCATCCGTGCTCTGGCGAAGAAGCCCGAAGACCGTTTCGCGCGAGCCGGGGATTTCGTTCGCGGGCTCGCCGGATCCCAGTACTCGGTGCCTCCGGCGCCGATGGCCGTGTTCGCGGCGCCGGCGCTCACCCCGTCGCAGCCTCCGATCGCGCCGTCGGCGCCGCTCGCCGAGGCGCCGGTCGCGGCCGCGTCACCGTTCGTCTCACCCTCGGACTTCGTGGCTCCGGTGGCGCGCGTCGCACCGCCGCCACCAGTGGCGAAACAGCCCATCCTCGCGCCGGCCGTCGCCGGTGGCGCGGCCGCGGCGGCGGTCATCGCCGCTCCGAGTGCGCGCGGTCCCTTCCCGTGGCGACGCGCGATCGTGCCCGGGATCCTCGTGCTCGTGCTGGCTGTCCTGGCGCTGCGCGGTGGCGGCGAACGGAACGCCGCGCTCGACCGCACGAACGCACCGCAGCGCACCGCGCAGCGGACCGTCGCCCCCACGACCCCACCGACGACCGCACCGACGGTCGCCCCGACCACCGCGCCCACGGCGGCACCGACCATCGCGCCCACGGTCGCTCCGACCGTCGCTCCGACCGTCGCACCGACCGCGCAGCCGACGGCGCCTGCCGGAGCCGAGGATCAGGGAAACACGCCTGCGACAGCGGCCGCGATCGTGACCGGCACGCACGAAGGCGCGATCGCGCCGACTGGCGACGTCGACTTCTTCCGCGTGATGGTCCCCGACAACACGACGATCGTCCTGACCCTCCGCGCGGACACGCTCCCGGGTGGCGGGCTCACGATCTTCAGCGCCTCAGGCGCTGTCGTCGCGGAAGAAGTCAACACCGGCCCGGACCGCATCGCGCGCGTGGAGCACGTCGTTCGTGAGCCGGGCGCCTACTTCATACGCGTGCGTGCCGCGCGTGGCGTGGACACGACCGGGACGTACACGCTCAACTTCACCGCGTCGCGCTGAGCCGGCGCTAGTGGCGCGCGGTGACCTCGGCGTGCTGTGCTTCGGCGTTGCGGATCCGGCGCGTGAGGATGGGTAGCAGCGCGAGCGCGATCTGCGGATGACTCTCGAGGATGCCGCGGAAGTGCCAGCGCTGGATGCCGAGCGCCGTCGTGGGTTCGACGGCGCGCGCGCTCGCTGACCGCGGGAACTCGTCGAGGAGCGCCATCTCGCCGAACACCTCACCCGGACCCAGCGTCGCGAGCTTGATCTCCTTGCCGCCCTTGTCCTGGACGATCTCCACCCTGCCCGAGCGGATGATGAACGCGCCGACGCCGGTGTCGCCCTGGCGCACGATCTCCTGGCCCGGCTGATAGCGCTGCTCGACGGCCGCGTTCGCGATCGCGTCGAGCGACTTCTGGTCGAGGTCCTCGAACCAGGAGACCCTCTTGAGGAAATCAGTGCTGACGGGCATGACGGCGGGATGGTAATGGTCCGGGAGATACTTCGCACCTGTGTCGTTCCGGATCGAGACCGCGCGCGATATCGGCGCCTGCACGGCCACGGTGCCGATCCAGGAGGAAGTGTGGAGCGGCGACGTCGTCGTCCCGCCACAGCTGCTCCTGGCCGTCGCCCACAACGGTGGCTACGTCGCCCTGGGATACGTCGAGGGTGACGAGCGGCCGGCGGGGTTCGTCTTCGGCTTCGTCGGGATCTACGACTACCACTTCCGTCACCACTCCCACATGCTCGCGGTACGGGAGGAGCACCGCGGCACCGGGCTCGCGAAGGCGCTGAAGGAAGCTCAGCGCGATCACTGCCTGGATCAGGGCATCGAGGTGATCGGCTGGACGATGGATCCGCTGGAAGCGCGCAACGCCGCGTTCAACTTCGCCAAGCTCGGCGCCTTTACGCGCGAGTACCACCGCGACTTCTACGGTCCGATGCCAGACAAGCTGAACGCGGGCCTGCCGTCCGACCGCATCTACGTCGAGTGGCCGATCGGACACGACCGCACCTACAAACGCCTGAGGGGCGAGGATCGGCCGCCGTCGCTCGAGGATGCCGAGCGCGAGGGCATCGCGTACACCCTTCGCGGCGAGGGCGAGCGTCCCGGGAAGGTCACGCCCGCGAGCGAGGAGACGCACTTGCTGTTGGAGATCCCGGCCAACTTCCAGGACTTGAAAGCGCGCGATCCCAAGACGGCGCTCGCGTGGCGCCTTGCGGTGCGTGAGGCGATCGAGCCCGCTTTCGAGCGCGGCTACGCGGCGGTCGAGTTCCTGCGCGCCGCGGACGGACGCGGCGCGTACCTACTGGTGCCGCAGCCGCGGCGCGGCGAGGTCGTCGACACGGATGAATAGGGAGATGAACACGTGCGCATAGAGAGAGTCGAGCTGTTCGTGCTGCGCCTTCCGCTGAAGCGCGCATACGAGACGAGCGGCTCGCGCGAGACGCATCAGACCCGTGTCATCGCGCGCGTCGAATCGGAGGGAGCCGTCGGCTGGGGCGAGAGCGTTGCACCGGAGCTGCCCTGGTACTCCGGCGAGACACCGAAGACCGTCTGGTACGCGCTGGACGAGATCATCATCCCGGCGCTGCTCGCGGCCGACCTGCACCAGCCGGAGGACACCGAGCGCATCCTCTGGTGGATCCGCGAGCATCGCATGGCGAAGGCGACGGTCGAGATGGCGATCTGGGATCTCTTCGCCAAGCGGGACGGCCGCTCGCTGTCAAAGGTCCTCGGCGGCACGCGCGACCGCATCCTGTGCGGCGTCGCGATCGGCATCCAGCCGTCGGTCGAAGAGCTTCTGGAGACGATCCGGCGCGAGCTGTCAGCGGGCTATCAGCGGGTGAAGGTGAAGATCAAGCCGGGGTGGGACGGCTCCGTGGCGGAGGCGATCCGCGCGACGTTCCCGAATCTGCCGTTCATGCTCGACGCGAACTCCGCGTACACGCTCGCCGACACGCCACTGTTCAAGCGGTTCGATGCGTACAAGCCAACGATGATCGAGCAGCCGCTCGCGCACGACGACATCGTCGACCACGCCGCCCTGCAGCGCCAGATCGAGACGGCGATCTGCCTCGACGAGTCGATCCACACCGGCGATGACGCGCGCAAGGCGATCGAGCTCGGCGCGACCCGGGTCATCAACATCAAGGCCGGGCGCGTCGGCGGTCTGACATCGGCGCGCCGGATCCACGACGTCTGTCGCGACGCCGAGATCCCCGTGTGGTGTGGCGGCATGCTCGAGATGGGCATCGGCCGAGCGCACAACGTTCACCTGGCTTCGCTGCCGAACTTCAGGCTGCCGGGGGACGTGGCCGCGTCCGAGCGTTACTTCGAGACGGAGATCATCGGCGAGCCGTTCCGGGTGGAGCCGGACGGCACGATGCGCGTGCCGACCGGCCCCGGAATCGGCGTGACGGTGCTCGAGAAGCTGATCCGCAAGATCGCCGTCCAGACCAAGCAGTACCGCCCGCCGCGAATGACGGCGAAGGTGCGCAAAGCGCCGGTGAAGGCCCCCGCTGCTAGCGCGCGGTCGGTGAAGAAGCGGACCGCTCGGTCGGCTGCGGGCCGCTCTCGGGCGGCCACACCACGATCTCGTCGATGACCGTTCCGAAGGCATCGAGCAGGCGCGCGTAATCGCCGCGCCGCCAGAGAAGGCGCGCCGCCGCGACCGGCCCCGCCACATACACGTGCTTGCGACCGCCGGCGAGATCGTCCGCGATCGGGTGCATCGCCGCGCGGACGCGGGATCCAGAGTGGATCCGGTAGATCTCCCCCTGACGGACGAAGGACGGCGAGCCCCAGGTGTAGACCCACTCCCACTCGACGGGCCGTGACACCTCCTCGCGCCAGAGTGCCCGAAGGTGCTGCAGGCGCCAGTTGGCGAGATCGCTGTCGAGCGTCGCCTGGACCTCGATCCACTCGGCGTTCGCATCCTCCACGGACGTGTCGGCCGGAGCAGCGCGGATGCTCAGAATGCGCGCCTTCGCTGCCTCGACGGGACGGAAATCGGCCACGCGTGGACAATACCCGACGACTAGGGAGGGACGCGTGATGAGCGGGCACACCCGAGCCCTGCTGGCGGAAGCCGCGGGCACGTTCTGGTTCATATTCATCGGAGCGGGCGCGATCATCGCCGACGCGAACGGCAGCGGTGGTGGACTTCTTACGATCGGACTCGCGCACGGCATCGCGCTCGCGGTCGCCGTGTCGGCATTCGGCGCGCTCTCGGGCGGGCACTTCAACCCGGCGGTGACGTTCGCGCTCGCGATCGTCGGCCGGCACCCCTGGTCGCGCGTGCCCACCTACGTCGTCGCGCAGCTCGCCGGCGGTCTGCTCGCCGGGTTCGCTCTTCGCAGCATCTTCGACTTCGCCCTCGCGGCCATCGACACGACGCGCCTCGGTACGCCGGCACTTGCGAATGGCGTGAGCGTTCCGGTCGGCATCGCCGTCGAGGCGATCCTTACGGTCTTCCTGGTATGGGCCGTCTACGGCACCGCGGTCTCGCCGCTCGCGCCACGCATCGCGGGCTTCGGCATCGGGCTCACCGTCGCGACGGACATCCTCATGGGCGGGCCGGTCACCGGCGCCGCGATGAATCCGGCGCGCCACGTCGCGACCGCTGTGCCAGCGATGTTCTTCGACAACTGGTACGTGTACTGGCTCGGACCGCTGCTGGGCGCGGCGATCGCGGCGCTATCGATCCGCTACGTGTTCGCGCCGCGGCCCGACCTCGCGACTCCGGTCACGTCCTAGCCTCGTTCGCGACCAGCGCGAACTCCATCCGGATCTCGTCGACGATCGACAGGACCGAGAAGGAGGTGGGAGGCTGCATGCCGAATTCCCCGAACTTCCAGCTCGGATTGGCCGTGGCGGTCGCGGTGAGCTTTCCATCCGCGCGCGTCGCGCGCACGTCGAAACTGACGGTCTTCGTCACGCCGTGCAGCGTGAGGTCGCCGATGAGCTTGAACGTGAACTCTCCGGAGCTCGGGAGTGGCAGGGTCAGACCCACCGCCGTCTTTGGCACGAGCTCCGAGGTACGGAACCGCGTGACCTCGAGCGGGTCCCGTCTGATGCTGTCCGTGCGCTGACGATCGTCGGTCGTGACCGTCGTCATGTCGACGCTGATCTTCGAGTTGGAAGCGAAGGTCCCGTCGGGATTCAGCGTGAAAGCGCCCTGCGCGCCGGTGATGTTGATCAGCGCATCGATCGGCGAAGGCAGCCGTACGAGCTGCTCGCGGACCTTGATGGTCGCCTTCGAGCTGGGGTCCACGTTCCAGGTGATCGCGTTCGTCCGCGGCGCGGTCGTGGCCGTCACCACCGGGCTGGCCGTCGGCGCGCTGGTCACCACCGCGGGGGACGGTGACGGCGACGCGGCGCCGCCGCACCCGGCCAGCAGCAGGAGCACCAGCGCCAGCGCGGCGACGCGGCTAAGGACAGGCACCTTCACAAACACGCACGACTCCTGTCATCTGCGGATGAACGCCGCAGTGATACGCGAACACACCCACCTTATCGAATGCAAGACCGGCGCTCTTGTTGCTTTCGATGCCGACGTCGAACGGTCGGCCCGCTTCATCCGAGGTGACCGTGTGGAACTCCTTGCCTCGATTCACGAACGTGACCGTGGTGCCGGCAGCGACGCGCAGCTCCTTCGGTGCGTAGGTCCATTCGGCCTCCTTGCCCGCAGGCTCGATGACCTGCACCTCGTTCGGCCGCGGCGCCGGCGTCGCGCTGCCGCACGCGGCGAGCGCGAGAAGGATCAGGCACGCGGCGGCGCGGACGATCCAGCGCGGGGTCACGAAGATCTTACGTTCGCCGCGGCCGCGCGGATGTATGCGATCAGCCCTCGCCGTGCTCGATCGTATAGTCGAGCAGCCAGATCCGGTTCCCGTCCGGATCGCGGAACCCGGCGAACTTGCCGATCCCCTCGACGGTCTCGGTCGGGCCTTCGAACTTCACGCCTTTGCGCTCGAGCTCCGCGCGAGCGTCCGCGACCCGGTCGACCTGGATGATGAGCCGCATGCCGCCGCTCTCTTCGAACACGTTCAGCGTGGCCGAGTTGTCGCCGACCCCGAATCCGACGCCTTTGTTCTCGTCCTGCCGCCAGATCTCCTCGAGGCCGAGCGTCTCCGCGTACCAGCTGGCGCTGCGCTTGATGTCGCGCACCGGCATCGTGACCGAGTCGATCTTCTTGATATTCACGCGGCACCTCCCGACCGACTTAGCATCGCACCAAATGGCACGCTGGATCACCCGACAGCATCCGCGGGTCGACCGTGTCGCGTGCCCGTGGCTGATCGAGCGCTTCGTCGACAAAGACGCGGAGTTCCTCTACGTCGCGAGCGACAAGGTCGCCTCGGAGGCGACGCGGACCGGCGCGACTCCGTACGACATAAAGGACGCCGACCTCGGCCATCACGGCGCGGAGTGCAGCTTTGACGCGTTCGTGCATCGATACGCGCTCGACAAGGATCCGGCGATGGCCTACATGGCGAAGGTCATCCGCGGCGCGGACACCGATGACAAGGATCTGACGCCGGAGTCACGCGGCGTCGAAGCGCTCCTCGACGGCGTGCGCGCGATCCACCACCCCAATGACCAGGAACAGCGAAGGGCGTCGAGGCCGATCCTCGACGCCCTTTACGCCTATTGCCAAGCGAAGGTGAAGTCCCCCTAGAGCGCCTCGGCGAGCTCGATCAGCCGCGTCGCGTCGGCATCGCTGATCGCCTTCCCGCGTTGCGCGTTGACCTGATTGATGAACGCGCCGATCTGGCCTGCCTTGGCGTTCGCGTTGCCGTGTGCCTCTGACGCCGCGGCCGCGTCGAGCTTGGCGCAGAGGGCGTTCGCGATGCCGGGATTCTCCACCATGGATTCAACCAGCGAGCACAGCGAGGCCTCCGTCACCGCGAGACTGAAGAGGGCAGCCTGAGGATCGTGATCGCTGATCTGGTCGGCGAACTCTGAGTTCGCGTGCACCGAGTCGAACTGGACGAGCGCCGCCAGCAGCCCATCGCTGACCTGCATGTGATCGAGCGTCTGAGAGTTGCCATCGAAGACGTAGCTGTAGCGCTCGTTCAGGGGCAACGTCTCGATGAGTGTCGTCAGTCCCGCGGACTCGAGGATCGTGAGCGGCTGCGAGAACTCGAAGTCGTTCAGGTCCCCGATCACAGCGACGAGCGCGTCGGCGTCGATGGCCAGGACCTGGGAAACGAAGCCCGCCAGCACGGTCGCCTGCTGATTGCGCTGGGCCTCGCTGCTGAGGATCGGCGGCTGCCGGTACCCGAACAGCGGGTCGTCGCCGCCCTTCGAGTTGAAGTGGTTCGCGACCACGAACAGGCGGTGAGCGTTGTACATGAACTCGCCGACCAGCGGCTTGCGGCTGTCGATGAATGCCGGGTTCGTCGGATCGACGCGGCCTGGGCTCACCGTCAGCTGGGGACCGCCGGGTCCAGCGACGACGCCGGTCGGCGTCGTCGAGGTACCACCGGGGCGGTCGACGAACGACACGCCGCGGTCGGTGCGGAAGAAGAAGGCTTGACGGATGTTCCCGCCCGGCTCGCCGCCGTCCTGGTCGTCCACCGGATCGATGAGCCGCCATTGGTACGCCGGCCCGCCCGCCGCGACGACCGCGTCGCGAAGCTTGGTGAGCGTGAGCGATGCGTCGACAGTGGTGTCGTTGACTGGGCCGTTGTTGTCCTGAATCTCCTCGAGGGCGAGGATGTCCGGCGATCGAAGGTTGTTGACGATCATCGCCGCTAAAGCGTTGAACTTGTCCGGACCCTCGGCCGCGTCAAGGTTCTCGACGTTGAACGTGGCCATCGCTAGCTGACCGGGACTCGCTGCGGCCGTCACCTCACGTGCGATCCCGCCTGAGGTGCGCGTGCCGACCGACGTGATCAGCAGCTTGAAGTTCCCGAAGCTGTAGTCGAGGACGCCCACGGTCGCACCTGTGAGGGTGTCGCCGGTGTTCACCGAGGGGGTGGCCGTGATCACGTCGTCGAGGATGATCCGCTCAGGGTTGTAATCGTTCGCGCGGATCACGATGCCTCCGCGCGTCGTCCGGATACCCGCAGCGCTCGTGATGACCGAAATCTCACCGAAGCGGTTGCGCGGCCCCGTGGCCTGCGCGTCGTTCAACTGAAGACGCATCGCTTCCAGGCTCTCCCAGAAGTCGATGCCGTCCGTTGCCGGGTCGAAGACTCCGGTGGTCTCAACGTTGCCGGCCGCGTCGTCCTCGATGACCTCGGTCGGCGGCGTGCGATCCACGCCGATGACGATCGTGGGAGGCAACGTGTTGCCACTGGAGAGCACGGTGAAGCCGACGCTCGGATTCCCGAGTTCGGTGGTCGTCAGGTTGATCGTGGCCGCACCACCCGGTCGGAACTCCTGCACGGTTCCCTTGGCACTGACGCTGTCACCCACGTTCACCGCGGGCGCGGTGCTTGTGAACACGAAGATCCCCTCGGATGTCGACGGGTCCGCGTCGGGTGAGGGGTCTTGGATGAAGAAGCCGTTGGATGTCTTCGCCGTCACGATGCCGGGCACGTTCAGCACAAGCGTGCCCTCGAGCGGCGACCGATGGCTCGCGCCCTGGATCGTGTGGATCCGCGTTGGCGGCGCAATGGTGCTGAAGCTGAAGACGAAGTTCGCCGCCATGTTGTCCGGCGGGTCGTCCGCGTCCTGATCGGCGACCTGAGCGGCGAACACTGTCACCGTGCAGGTCTCACCGCCTGCAAAGTCGGTCGTCGGATCAAGCGTGAACGTCAGCGGCCCGCCCGCGGCCGTGGCCGCGTGGCCGCCGCTCGCGGTGCAGTTGACGGAGTACCAGCTCCCCGACAGGCTGACGTTTTCCGAGAAGGTCAGCGTGACGTTCGCGTCCACGGCTACCCCGCCGGAGCCGTTGGATGGCGTCGTCGATCCAACACCTGGCGCGGCATCGCCACCGCAGATGTGCGTCGGCGAAAGCTGGTTCCGGGGCGTCGGGGCGCCAGCCGCAAAGTCCGCCGCGTTGTTGTCGGTGTCCTGGCAGCCGCCGTCGTTGCGGAGGTCGGCGGTGGTGTTCGACGGCGCAGGCGCGGGCGCCGCCTCGAAGAAGTTGGCGCCGCCGTAACCGATGAGGTCGACAATGCGCGCAAGAGCCGCTGGCGAACACGGCGTGCTCCCACCGTTGCATCCCAGCGTTGTCGCCTGGTTCGCCAGAGCGATCTTGCCGGCCGTTCCGCTCATGTTTATCGGCGTGGCGTCGATGATGTCGGCGGCCGGAAGTGGCGCGCCTACAGCACCGTTGCTCGCCTCCTGGATCAAGAGGTATCGGCCCGGAGCGAGTGAACCCGAGAGTTCGGTCAGCTGCCCCGAGTTGGCCCCGAAGTTCCCCGTGCCGGTCGCACTGGCGTACTGGATCGACCAGCCTGCGAGCGAAACGACGGTCGTGCCACGATTGAAAATCTCGACGTAGTCGTGCGTGTAGGTCGCTCCGGAGTTCCCGCCGCCACCGTAGACCTGGCTGATGACGATGTCGGGCGAGACTGCGACGGCAGGATTCGACCCCCCGGGAAATCCAGCGAAGATCATCGCGCAGGCGACCGCGGCCGTCAGAAAGCGGCGAATCATTCCC
>Ga0114129_10002702_pt1 | contig 24700 bp, 17 predicted proteins | sample RhiMetdeltSRZDD1_FD_80071 | JGI IMG/M metagenome (GOLD analysis project Ga0114129, IMG submission 80071) | Populus rhizosphere microbial communities from Tennessee, USA - Rhizosphere MetaG P. deltoides SRZDD1 (version 2) (version 2) | ecosystem: Host-associated > Plants > Roots > Rhizosphere >...
TAAATCGATCGCGCGATCGGCGACGTCCACTTGCGGAAGTGGCGGAACTGGCAGACGCACCAGCTTGAGGGGCTGGCGCTCGCAAGAGCGTGGGGGTTCGAATCCCCCCTTCCGCACCAGTTCAACAACTAGCTTTAAAGCGACGCACTTACTTGCTTCGCCAAAGTCGACGTGTACCTGGTTTGTACCTCTTGATGCAGAAGAGGGAGTCCGCGACGAGCGCGCGGGTGATGCGGCCGTCAATGTCGAGCAGCGCTCGCTGTCGGACGTGATTTCGTCCCTTCTCGTCCGCGGACGAGCGTCGCGTTGTGACGCACCGTCTCCACACTGATGTCATAACGACGTTGGCCTCACGACGGCCCGTGTAGGCTGAGCGGTGTCCACCCTCACAGCGCCCGGGCGATCGAGACGCGCATTGTTGGCCTGCGATTTGTGAGCCGCACAGTATTACGTCGCGTAGGCGCGTCGTGGAGTCTCAGAATCTCAGCTTCACGCCAATCTGCGTCTGCAACGGGTTGAAGACATCTCGCGGCGTTCCGAATCCGAACTGCGCCGCCGGCGGCGTATTGATGTCGATACCGCCCCAGACCGTGTTCACGTCCTTGACGTTGGTTCGATTGAACAGATCGAACAGATCGAGATTGACGTCGATCTTCACTCGTCCGTTGACCGCGAACTGTCTCGCCAGGCGGAAATCCACGGTCGCGTATCCCGGCCCCTCGTACCAGTTGCGACCAACGAAACTCGGGCGATCGGTGTTCGGGTCGCATGACGCCCAGCCTGCGCACGTTGAGGAAGATCGCGGACGCGTTCAGCGTCTCGATTCCGGAACTGCTGGAACCGCTCGCCCGCGGCGAGAGCGTTCACATCAGCCGCAAGGGGGAGCATCCCCTCGTGTCCTTCGAGGACTCGTCGGAGCGCTGGATGGTCCTCGGAGCCGGATTGTTCGAGGGGAAGATTCGAGCGGTCATCGCCACGCTGGACGGCGGAGCCGGGGGCGTGTCCTCCGGATCATCCTCGGCTGATTGCGATCGCGACCAGAATCCACGCAACGAGAGTGTGGAGTTTCACACCTGATGTGCGGGAGTCGATCGAACCCGGTTGGTTTACACTGAACAAATGCCACCGCGTGAACCAGAAGACGTTCAGAATGCCGGATCGGTTGCGGTTTGGTTGGTGCTGGTCAACGAGGACGGTTTGTTCTCGATCTGCGAGGCACACACTGCGATCCCAGCCGGGTGGAGAGCGCTCGGGCCTTCCGGTACAAGAGACCAGTGCCTCAGATTCATAGACGAAAATATGACTGACATGCGGCCCTCTTGGCGGGGAGGAGAGGTGTGATTCCGGAATAACTGGACGACTCGGAATCGCTGACCGATTGAACGATCGGACGATTTGCACATTGGCCAACAGGACGCCTCGGCAGTGGCTGTTGATGGCTGGCGCAGGATGCGTCCTCATTGCGGGCCTCGTGTACGCAGGCAGATGGAAGTTTCAAACAGGCCCAACGGTACCGCCCGAACGCACCCAACACAACGACGCTTCCGCCGGCTACGCGGATCCTGCGTCCTGCGAGTCGTGTCATGACGTAATCGCCAGAACATATCGGTTGACGGGCATGGCTCGATCCCTGTCGAAGGCGCGAGTCGATCGTGATCGACTGATCAATAGCAAGATTTATCACGCCGCGTCCGATCGGTACTACACCATGGCGGAACGGGACGGCACGCTCCTGCAGCGGCGTCACCAAATAGGGTTTGGCGGCAAGGAAACCAATGTCGCCGAGCTCACCGCCGACTTCGTGATCGGCTCCGGGAATCATGCACGAACGTTCGTGCACCGCGCGCCCGATGGCAGGCTGTTGCAGCTGCCTGTGAGCTGGTACGCCGACCGTGGCGGTCATTGGGCGATGAGTCCGGGCTACGACCGACGAGCCCATCTCGATTTTCGCCGCGTCATCGACGAGGGATGCCTGTCGTGTCACAACGCGTACCCGCGAGATCAAGTCCAGGACGATGGGACGGGGCCGAAATTCCGCCGCGCGTTGCCCGAAGGGATCGATTGCCAACGGTGTCACGGTCCAGGGCAAGGCCATCTCGATGCGCTGGCCACGGGAAATGTGGATAAGGCGCGCCGCGCCATCGTGAATCCCGCGACCTTGGATCGCGAGCGGCAGTTAGACGTCTGCATGCAGTGTCACCTCGAGCCGACGAGCAGTCCCCTGCCATTTCAAATCCGGCGCTACGAACAGCCGCCGTTTTCGTATCGGCCAGGACAGCTGCTGAGCACGGCGTTCATCTACTTCGATCACGCACCGACGCCGTCAGGCAATCGCCACTACGACGACAAGTTCGAGATCGCGAGCGGCGCGTACAGGCTTCGGAAATCCAGCTGTTTCCAACGGAGCCAGATGACCTGTCTGACCTGCCATGACCCGCACGACGTGCCGCGAGGCGAGCAGGCCGTCAAGCACTACGTCGCAGTGTGCCGGAGTTGCCACGACGCGACGCACCGACGCGGCGTCCCCCAGGTCGCGTTCGCCGGACCACGCGCGACCTGTCTTGATTGCCACATGCCGAAACGTCGCACGGAAGACGCGGTCCACGTGGTCATGACCGACCACTTCATTCAACGATTCCGGCCTGCGCGCGATCTGGCGGCCCCGCTCAACGAGGCCGACTCGCTCGCGGAAAAAGAGTATCGAGGTGAAGTCGTTCTGTACTATCCGCCAGCGCTGCCGCCGACGCCGGAGAACGACTTGTACCTGGCGCTCGCCCAGGTGCAACAGGGTTCTAATCTCGCGGCTGGCATCTCGCGCCTTCAACAGGCGATCGAGCGTTCCAACCCCGACCGCGCCGAGTTCTACTATGAGCTCGCTCGTGCCTACGCGAAGCGATCGGACCAGGCAGCCGTCATTCGGTGGTGTGAGGCGGCGCTCCGGCACGACCGCAACTTTGCCCCGGCGCTGAAGGAACTGGCTGCGGCCGCGACGGCGCTGGGGAACCTGGATCGAGCCGCCGAGGCACTGCAACGCGCGGTCGCGCTTCACACCGACGACTCACACGCGCTCGCGGATCTTGGCAACGTGTACCTGCAGCAACAGCGCGTGGACGAGGCGATGTCGACGTTGCAGCGTGCGCTCGCGCTCGACTCCAGCCTGCCTCGTGCGAGCAACACGATGGGACTGGTCATGCTCGCCAAGGCCGATCCCGATCAAGCGGAACGGCATTTTCGGGAGGCCATCCGGATTCAGCCCGACCTGGCGGAGGCGCACAACAACCTGGCCAACCTCCTGGCTCGCCGCAATGCCTACGCCGAGGCCGCGCATCACTTCGAACAGGCGCTCCGGAGCGATCCGAGCTATGCGGACGCCTATCACGGATACGGATTGGTGCTCGCGCTGACTCGGTCCTACACAAAAGCGATCGCGGCGCTGTCGGCCGCCGTACGGCTGGTACCGCGCCGTGCACGCCCACACACGGACCTCGCGGACGTGTTGGCCATCATCGGACGAGCCGGCGAAGCGGTGCGCGAATACGAACGGGCCATTGAGGTGGATCCTCGCGAGTATGACGCGCACTTCGGCCTCGGGGAGATTCTCGCGCGGCAGCAACGAACCACCGAGGCGATCGTGCATTTTCAAGCTGCCGCTCAAAGCCCCGACCCGGCGCTCCGTGACACGGCGAACGCGCGTTTGGCCGGATTGCGGTAGCGACGGCAGACCGGCGCAATATTCCATGCGGTGCGATTCTCATTGACAGGCTTCAGTAGATAATCGATTATCGAGCGTTTTTCAAGAGAACGGCGACGTGTGCACATTCGCCAAAGCAGGAGGGCGTGTGGTGAATCGCGTGTTCGTCTCGCCTCAAGTGCTGTTGTCTCTTTGCCTGCTGTTCCTGGCCGCCCCGGCCGGGAGCCAGAGCTTCTACGGCTCCCTCCTCGGCGTCGTCAAGGACGCTCAGGGCGGAATCGTCCCGGGTGCCACGATCGTGCTGACCAACGTCGCCACCGGCGAGCGGCGCGAGGGCGTCAGCGCCGACGACGGCAACTTTCGATTCGTGAATCTGGTGCCGGGGACCTACCGTCTCGAGGCCGAGCTGTCCGGTTTCCAACGCTTCGTGCGTGAGGGGATTGAGGTCAACGTGCAGTCGGCACCGCGAGTTGACGTGACGCTGCAGCTCGGCAACCTGGCGGAAACTCTCACGGTCATCGGAGAATCGCCGCTGCTGCAAACACAAAGCGCGGCGGTCGGCACCGTCGTCGGCAGTCGAGCCGTGAAAGAGCTGCCGCTCAACGGACGCAACGTGCTCAATCTGATCGCCGTCGCCCCGACAGTCGTTCCGCAGGGCGGCAGCGACGGCAGCTTGACCGGCAAGAACGTGTTTGCTGCCGGCAACTACCAGATCGGCGGTGGGCTCGCCAACCAGAGCGCTTCTTTCTATGACGGCGTCCCGCTGCAGGACACGGCGTACGGCAACATCGTCGTGCTGACGCCCAGCCCCGAAGCGGTCGACGAATTTCGCGTGCAGACGAACAACAGCAGCGCCGAGTTCGGCCGATTCACCGGCGGCGTCGTCAACATGGCGTCGCGCTCGGGCAGCAATGCTTTTCACGGCAGCGGGTTTGAGTATTTCCGCAACAGAGCGTTGAACTCGAACACGTTCTTCGGAAAGCGCGCCGGCCTCGACAGACCACCGTTCCAGCAGAACAACTTCGGCGGCGTGCTGGGCGGTCCGGTGCTCAAGAACAAGCTCTTCTTCTTCTCCAGCTATGAGGGGTACCGCAACCGCGAAGGCGTGCTGTTCCGGCGCACCGTGCCGACAGCGGCGATGAAGCGCGGCGACTTCTCCGACTATCGGAACCTGACGACAGGTGCGGTCGTGCCGATCTACGACCCATGGACCCAATGCGGCATCGCGAATCCTGGAACGGGTAGTTACAACGGGGACTGTGGGACCGTACCCAATCGGCTTCCGTTCCCCGGCAACATCATTCCGGCGAACCGCATCAGTCCGATTGCGCAAAAGTATTTGAATTTCCCGGTCTACGCCGACCCCACAGTGCCGGGCCCATGGAAGACCGAGAACTTCGAACGAAACGCCTCGGTAGGGGGCGATAACGATCAGCTCAGTTTCCGCGGCGACTACAACCTGAGCCAGAAACAGCGTCTGCTCGGCCGCTACACGCGGTTTGAGTCGAACAATCTTGCCGTCGACGTCTTCGGCAATGGCCAGCGGCAAGGGGATCCGTACTCGCCCGAGCATTTCGTCACGACCCAGGTGATGGCTGCTCACACGTACACGCTCAGCTCGAGCACCGTCTTGGATGTCCGCTTCGGGTTCTTGCACTGGGATTACGATCGCATCCCGGGCAATCTCGGCATCAACCTGGGGCAGACATTCGGTCTCCCGAAAACGCCGTACGGCGAGATTTCACAGAGAAGCGGCATTCCGGGAATGGAAACCATTCCGACGATCGCTGCCGGGTCGAACAGCTTCATCAGCACTGGGCTGCTGTTCGCTGACAACAGGTCGTACGCGGTGACGCCGACGCTGACGAAGATTGCCGGCGGCCATGCGCTCAAGTTCGGCGCCAACATCTTGTCGGCCACTGAAGACTACTTTCAGAACAACTCGACGGGAGGTACCTTCACCTTCAGCAACGCGCCGACGGCGCTCGACGGCACCAATCCGGGCGCGACCGGGGATCCGTTCGCGTCGTTCCTCCTGGGCATCCCGACCGGAGGAACGTACCAGTCCTCGGGGTGGACATACGCGCGCACGAACTATCAGGCGTACTTCGCTGACGATTCCTGGCAGGTCAATCGGAAGCTGACGCTGAATCTCGGCGTGCGGTGGGAAATTCCGGGTGTCTACACCGAAAGCGGCGATCGAATCGTGAGCTTCAACCCCGATGCCGTCAATCCTGTCCTTGCTGGTGCGACGAACCCGGTGACGGGACAACCGTACAAGGGCGCGTTCGAGCTGGTGAACAGTTCCGCGCAGCCGGAGCGTGGCCTGCGGAAAGAGGTGTTCAACCATGTCGTGCCGCGAGCCGGCTTCGCGTATCAGATCACCGAGAACACGGTTGTGCGCGGCGGCGGCGGAACGTTCATCACGCCCTCCACGGTGAGATTTCAGGATGGCGTCAACGGACCCGTCATCCTCCGCACGAACAACATTGCGACTAGCGCCGACAACAACCGCACGTTCCTTACCGACATGAGCAACCCATTTCCGACGGGTGTGGAGAATTTCCCGGGACGCGATCCGAGCTTCCAGCGAGTGCTTCTTGGCGGGACGGCCGCTCAATTCTACAGGGATGAGCCAGGATATCCGGGCTACGCACACCAGTGGAACGTCGCGTTGCAGCATCAGTTCCGGAATAACGTCTCGACAGAAGTCACGTATTCGGGTCTCGACGGGAATCACCTGCCCAACACGTTGAACTTCAATCAGTTGGGGAGCGAGCACATCGCACGGGCGGCCAACGACAGGACGATCTGCAGCTTGACGAACAACGAGATCATCCCGCAGGGCCAGTCCGGGTTCGTCTCCGCCCAGCGGGACACCTGCTACGGCGCGTATCTGCGACAGTTGGTGCCGAATCCGTTCGTCGGATTGATTCGCGAAGGATCGTTGTCAACTCCGACAATCCAGCGCGCGCTGCTGCTCGTTCAGTTCCCCGAATATTCGTCCGCAAACCGCCCGGGCTATTTCGGATCGAGCCGCTATCACGCGCTGGCGTTCCGGGCCGAGAAGCGGTTCGGCGCCGGCGGCCTCCTGAGCGGCCACTACACGTTCTCGAAGAACATGACCAACGCTGAGACGCTGACGACATGGCTCGAGTCGGGGGCCGGCAACCCCGCGGCGGGGTACCAGACCAACGATCTCAGCGGCGAGTGGTCACTGAGCAGCTTCGACGTCCGTCACCGCCTGGTGTTGAGCTATGTAGTGGATCTTCCGTTCGGCCGAGGCCACCGATTTGGCGCCGACGCCGACGGGGTTGTCGACAAACTGATCAGCGGCTGGATGGTGAACGGCGTCACGACGATGCAGAGCGGCTTCCCGCTCGCGTTCACCGCCACTCCGAATCTGATCGGATCCGGTTATGGTTTACGCCCGAATATCGATCCAAGCTGCAATAAGGAGGTCACCGGTTCTCCGCTCGACCGTTTGGATCGCTGGTTCAACACGGACTGCTTCAGCGTGCCCAACGCCGGCTTTGTTGCCGGTAATGCCGCAACCAATCCAGGGTTGCGGTGGCAGCTTGGCAGCGCGCCGCGAGTGGACCCAGATCTGCGCGCTCATGGGGTCAACAACTGGAATCTTGCTGTCTCGAAGATGACGCCGATTCACGGCCACGTGAATCTGACGCTTCGCATCGAGGCGTTCAATCTGTTCAACCGGACGCAGTTCGGCCCTCCGAACACCACCGTTACGACGGCCGCCAACAGCACGCTGGGGCGGGTGACGACTCAGTTAAACCAGCCGCGACTGATGCAGCTGGCAATACGGTTGGCCTTCTGAAGAATTTGACTGAACTGGGTTCGGCTGCCCCGCGAGAGGCACGATGAGCCGGTTGCCTGAGCCCTGGTGATTGCGTTCGTGATGACAATGGTCCGCGAGCTCACGCACCGCTCCCCGGAGAGACGCTTGGCCGGCAAGGATGATCCGGTCCAAACATGATTCCTTGATGGTCCGCACGAAACGCTCCGTAGGCATTGAGATTTCGTGATGCGCGGCAGGCGGACCACCTGCACGTCGGCGACGGCGAGCGTCTCGCGGAAGGCCAGGCTGAACCGCGGATCGCGACCTGCGCAACTATCTCGGGAGAAGCATGAGTTTAGCTGCAGAGGGAGCGAACGCGCCGAGCGCAACCGCGGACAGTAAAATCTGGCAAGTCATCCTGGCGGCGGTCGTTGGGACGATGATCGAATGGTATGACTTCTACCTTTTCGGCAGCCTCACCGTCGTCCTGGCCTCGAAGTTCTACCCGCCCGGGAATGCCACCTTCGCTTACCTGGCCTACCTGGCAACCTTTGCCACAGGCCTCGTCGTTCGGCCCTTCGGCGCGCTGTTCTTCGGTCGGATCGGCGATCTAGTCGGTCGCAAATATGCCTTTCTGGTGACGCTGGTTCTGATGGGCGGGGCGACCACTGCGATTGGCCTGTTGCCCACCTACGCGACCGCCGGTTGGTTTGCGCCAATTGTTTTGATCGCTATAAGAGCGCTGCAAGGCCTGGCGATCGGCGGCGAGTATGGCGGCGCCGCGGTCTACGTTGCCGAGCATGCGCCGGATCATCGCCGAGGCTTCTACATCAGTTTCATTCAAATCACGGGCATTCTTGGCATGATCTGCTCGCTCGCCGTAATTCTGCTCGTCCAGAACTCACTCGGCCAGGAGAGCTTCAATAACTGGGGTTGGCGCGTCCCGTTCCTGCTTTCGATTTTCCTGGTCGCCGTATCGCTCTACATTCGCATGCGCATGAAAGAGTCACCCATCTTTCGGGAACTCAAGAGCGCCGGGATGACTTCAACCAAGCCGCTCCAAGAAGCGTTAACAAAATGGAGCAACTTGAAGATCATTCTGGTTTCCCTGTTCGGCGTGACCGCCGGGCAGGGCGTGATCATATACACCAGCAACTTGTACGCATTGTTCTACCTGCAGACGGTCCTTCGGGTGAATGCGCAGTCGGCGAACAAAATCGTCGCAATTGCGCTGCTGATCGGGACGCCATTGTTCATCGCTTTCGGCGCTCTGTCAGACAGGATCGGGCGTAAGAAGATCATGATGGCCGGCTGCCTGCTGGCGGTGATCGGCTATTTCCCGATCTATAAAGCGATGGAGCGCGCCGCCGGCAATCACGTAGTGACGGCGCAATCGCGGAAGGATCCGGTGACCGGCGCGATTGGCCTGACGCCTCTCACGCAGGATGCGAGCGGCGCGCTGGCCCCGGCTCCCGAAGCACGTGCGCCGAACATACCGATGCTCATCTTCCTGGTATTCGTACTGCTAATGTTTAGCTATATGGGGATCGGACCACTCGGCGCCTACCTGGTCGAAGCTTTCCCGGCCAGAATTCGCTACACGTCGTTGTCGCTGCCGCTCCATATTGGCCACGGCATCTTCGGCGGATTGCAGCCTCTGATCGGTTTGTCAGCAATCGCCGCCACCGGAAACATCTATGCGGGTCTTTGGTACCCGTTGATCATGGCTGGGATTACGTTCGTCGTCGGCACACTTTTTCTGCGAGAGACTCGGCACGTCAAAATATGGGATGAAGTGGCTACGGCGCCACACGGATCGGCATGAAGCACGTTTCAATGAAGTGTCCATCCGCCGTCGACCATCAACACGTGACCGACAACCATATCCGAGAGGTGACTTGACAGAAACAGCACCGTCCCGACCAAATCGTCGGGCTGATTCCAGCGGCCGGCAGGCAGCATCTGGGTGGTAGCCCATTCCTTGTAGCCGGGGCGCTCGAGGATGACCTTGCGGCTCTCGGTTTCGGTGATACACGGCGCGACGACGTTGACCGTGACGCCGTGCTTCGCCCACTCGAGCGACAGCGCGCGTGAGAGATGGTGCACGCCGGCTTTGGCGGCGGCGTAGACCGACCGTGACCGGAAAGCCACGACACCGAAGTTCGATCCGATGTTGATGATCTTGCCGCGGCCCTGCGGCACCATCACACGCGCCGCCGCCTGGCACGCGAAGAAGACGCTCTTGAGCGACGCCGCCATCGTCTTGTCGTATTCGTCCTCGGTCACGTCGAGCGCCAATGCGTTGCCGGTCCAGCCCGCATTGTTGACCAGGATGTCGATGCGCCCGAACGCCCGCACCGTTTCATCCATCAGCGCCTGAACTTGCGCAACGCTGCTGACATCCGTCAGCACGATTCGCGCCTGCCGTCCCATCTGTTCGATTTCCGATTGAAGACCGCGAATCTCGTCATGCCGACCCTCAGGGTGCTTGGCGAGCACGAGGTGCGCTCCAGCGCTGGCGAGCCCGAGGGCAATGGCCCGTCCGATACCCTGAGACGCTCCCGTGACGATCGCGATCTTGTCCTGCAAACCAAAGCTCGAGTAGTCGGCAGACATGGCACCTCACATCAAATCAACCCACGGATAGTCCCGCCGATGTCCAGGCTGGCGCCGGTGATGAACCGAGCGAGCGGCGACGCCAGGAACACGACGGCGTGTGCGACATCGGCGGGGGTTCCGATGCCCATCGGCAGCTGCCGATCTTCGAGAAAGCGCTCGACCGACGCGTCCCGGTCGAGACCGTACTGTTGTACCAGCTGATCGACGATGCCGCCTGGCCGCGTCCACATTCGCGACCAAATCGGCCCTGGCAGTACGGTGTTGACGCGAACATGCGGCGCGTACTGCTTGGCCAGTGCTTTGGTCAGGTACAGAAGTCCCGCCTTGCAGGAGCCGTAATCCATGAAACCCGGCTCCGGCTGCTTGGCGAGATCCGATCCGGTAATGACGACGGCGCCGTGTCCGCGCGGCGCCATGGTCGGAACGAGCGCCCGGCACAGGCGAACGCTGCCCATGAAATTGACCTGGAACGATCGATCCCAGCGCTCGTCAGGCATCTCAGCGAAGACACCCGCGTCACCGACTCCGAGGTTGTTGATCAGAATGTCCGGCGCGCGGCCGAACGTGTCGAGGACGTATTCAACGGCGTGTGCGACGCCGCCGGCTGTCGACAGGTCGGCGGCGACCACGCCGCGCCACTTCGATCCGTGCTCCGCGAGCGCGGCGGCATCCTGGTCGGCGACAATGACCGAGGCCCCTTCCGCGGCGAGCAGGTCGGCAGTGGCCTGCCCAATTCCGTGCGCGCCGGCGCTGACGAACGCGAGCTGTCCCGTGAGCTGATAGTTCATGTCGCGATTGACAAACCAATGAGCGGGGGAACTTTATCATCGAGTCGGACAAAATCGATTATCGGTTGCCCGCGCCTGCCCAATTCGCTAACCTAGACATCCTGTGGCGACGATTCACGAAGCTCCGAAATCCCGGCGGATGGTGCGTCGTGTCCTGCGCGAAGAGATTCGAGAGCAGCTCATCGATGACATCCTGAGCGGACGCCTGCCGCCCGGCACACGCATCGTCGAAACGCGGCTTGCACAGGAGCTCGGCGTCAGTCAGGCCCCGGTGCGTGAAGCGCTCCGTGATTTGGAGTTGTTCGGGTTCGTCACGAGCTCGCCGTTCCGGGGCACGCAAGTCCGCGAGATCTCCGCGGAAGATTTGCTCGAGATCTACCCGGTGCGCGCGGCGCTGGAAGCGGTCGCGGCACGGGCCGCGGCGTCGCGGATCGACGACGAAACGCTCGCGCGGCTGGAAAAGCACGTCGGCGCGATGCGCGAGGCCGCAGCCAAGGGCGACCATCGCGCGCACGTCGACGCCGATTACGCCTTTCATCAAGCGATCATCAAGGCCTCTGGCAACCGCATGCTGCAGCATGTCTGGCAGACCATGCGCCTCGCGACGACGACATTCGTCACCCACTCGATGACGCAGTTGACGCATCGGTCGCTACAGGAGATCGGCGACCGCCACGTGCCGGTGCTCGAGGCGTTGCGCGCGCGGGACCCGAATCTCGCGGAAGCAGCGATGCGGCGACACATCGAAGAACCCGGTGAGTGGATACGGGATGCGATTGCGGCTTCCGACAAGGAATTGGCCGCTGTCGTCGATCGGGAACCGGAAGAGGGTGGCTAGTCCGGAAAATCGACGTCCTCGTACATGCGATAGTTCTCGAGACCAGTCGGCGGGGCGAAGAAGCAGATCACCTTCATCTCCGCGTCTCCGGTGTTGTGCAGCATGTGGACTGCACCTTGCGGGAAAAGGACGGTCGTTCCGGGCGCCACCGGTTGGACCTCGCCGGACACCATCACCCGGCCGGATCCGCTGATGACGAAGATGACCTCCTCGCCGTTCGGATGCGAATGGGCCGGACGCACCTTCTCTCCCGGCGGCACCCGAATGACGCACGCCGAGCAGTACGTCGCCGCAATCGTGTTCGGCTTGTCGGAGACGAGCCAGCGCAGTTGCCGGCCGGGAAGGTCCAGGCGTTCGGCTGCGTCTTCGTGCAGGATCGGTACGCTCATATCAAGCTCCGAGACGGCGCGCTATTGCGTCGGCAATCTGGACAGGCGTCAAATGAAAGGCCTCGAGGAGTTCCTCGTAGGTGCCGGAATGGATGTACTGCGGGTGACCGTCGGCATCGAGGGCGTTGATGGCCAACACGCGTCTCAGGCCGTCAGGCCTGCCGTGCCGGTGAACCAGCCTGCAGAGGTTCTGGAGGATGAAGCCGTTGTTCTGCTCCGCAAGACAGAGCAGTTTGCCCGACTCGGCGAGCGCCATCAGCAGGTCTCCGTCGATCGACGGCATGTCCACCATGCCAACGTCGAGGCCGCGCTGACGGCATAGCTCGGCCGCCGCCAGCCCTTCGTGCACGCCTCGTCCGCTGCTGACGATGACCGCGGCGGCATTTGCGTCGTCGATCAGGGTGTGGCCGCGGCCGAACTCGAACGTGCAGTCGCCGCCGTAGATCACGGCGGAGGGAGTCCGCATGACGCGGACGTACAAAAGCCCGCGATTCCCTTCCATGATCCATTTCATGAGCGACAGCATCTGCTGAGGACATGACACGTTGACGATCTTGAGGTGCGCGAGGCCGTCGAACACCGTCGCATCGTCGTTGCCCATATGGGTCGCGCCGTTGGTGCGGGTCTCGAAGTCGGCGGCCGTGGCCAGCATCGTGAGGTCGAGGCCATGCCCCTCGCTCAACCAGCCATCCGATGCCGCGATCGTCTCGAGGCGTTCCTGATGTCCGACGGCGACGCGTCGCATCACCTTCCAGTCATAAAACGGACAAAACGTGCTGACCCAGGTTTGATACCCCAGCGCCGCGAACGCCTCGCCGACCAGCAACATGTTGGCTTCGGCGACGCCGACGTTGAGCCCGCGCCGTTGATCGACCGCGGCGACGCCGGCTTCCAGGCCGCTTGTCGTCGCCAGGTCGGCATCGATCGAGACGACGCGCGAGTCGCGCGCGAACACTTTCATGGCGGCCGTCACGATGTCGCTGGCGGCATACTGCCTGGCCGGATCGATTTTCGGCAACAGCGCGGCGTCGTAGACGATGCGCTTGTCGCGCCGCGGTGCCCGCCGCGTCAGCACAGGTCCGATCGTCCCGCGGAGACTGAGCTCTCCGCCCGCTGTCCCGCCGACGTCCAGTTTCATCGACGCGGCAACGTCGAGCAGCGCGTCCTGCCGTTCCTGACCGTCGGGTTGATCGGCCAAAGAATGATGGAATCGCAGAAAGTCCGCGACGCGGTCGGCGCGCAGCGCGGCCTGCAGCGCCAGTTCCTGCTCGATGATGGCGTCGGGGACCGTCACCTTGTGTTTGTTCAAGAAATCCGACAGTGCGCCGTGTCCCTTCGTGGCGTGGCAGATGATCGCGGTCGGCTTACCGTTGCGCGGCCCGTAGCGGAACTGCTCGAGTGCCGTGTAGAGACCGTCGTACTGCGTGGCGTCAACGCTGTGGACCTGCCAGTCGAAGGACGCAAATACGCGCTCCAGCTCCGGCATCGGAAAAACCATCCGGTTCGCGAGGTCGAGCTGGCCGTTGTTGCGATCGACCATCACGCACAGGTTGTCGAGATGTTTTTGCCCGGCGTACATCACGGCTTCCCAGATCGGCCCCTCCTGCAGTTCGCCGTCGCCGGTCAGGCAGTACACGTCGAAGCGCGGTGCCGAATGTCCGGCGAGAGCGAATCCTTGCGCGACGCCGAGCCCCTGTCCCATCGGGCCGGTCGCCACATGAACGCCCGGGAGCAGCGGACCGGGGTGACCGTTGAGGATGCTGCGGTACGACCGGGAGTTGCGAAGCACCGAGGAGTCGAAGTAGCCGAGCTCGCCGTAGATCGCTGCCAGGGCCGCCACCGCATGACCCTTGCTGAGGACGAACAGATCCTGGCCGCGAGCGGTCGGATCGGCGACGTCGATGTCCATGAACCCGCCGTGGTAGAGCGTGACGAGCGGAATCGTCGCCGAAAAGGCGCCACCCGCGTGAAGGCTCTTGTCGACGGCATCTCGGCACTGCTCGAGGCACAGTCGTCGGACGTCTGAGTCCTTGATTGCCAGCAAGAGCAGAATGCCGCGGCGCAGCAGGTGCTCGGCGGAGGCGGCTGGCGAACGAAGCGCGCGTCGCGTGAGCGTCGCGGAACGATTCTCCATTGTTCGGTGGTGGACTTGTGCGGAAGAACCGCACAATCGATAATCGAGCAAAAAGGCTAACACGAATCGACTGAGCGCCAAAGCGTGTTAGAGTCGGGCGCCGACACAAGGAGCCAGTCGGGTGACACACCCCGTGCAATCCAATCCGATTCTCGACTTCGGGATCGACCGTGATTCTCTCCGTTACGTCGGCTGCGACCTCCAGCGACCCGAGTGCATCCTGGCCGAACCCGACGGCACGCTGTGGGCCGCCGACGCCCGCGGGGGTGTGGTTCGGTTGTCGCCGGACGGCACTCAGCAACTCGTCACGCAAAAACATTCGCTTCACTTCGAAGGCGCGGGAAGCGAAGCGTCGCGGTACCTCGACGGGACACTGCCCAACGGACTCGCATTTGACGCGGACGGCAATTTCCTGATTTCGAATTTCGGGACCGACTGCCTGGAACTCATGACGCGCGATGGCACGTCGCGCGTACTCGCGGACACGATCGACGGAAAAGCGATCGGCAAAGTGAACTTCGTGTTGCGTGATTCGCGGAATCGGATCTGGATTACCGTCTCGACCTCCGTCAAGAACTGGATGCACGCGCTCCGCACCGACGTGGCGGACGGCTACGTCGCGCGCTACGAGCACGGCGCCTTTCGGATCGTTGCCGACGGCTTTCGATTCACGAACGAGATCCGATTCGACGCCAACGAGGAGTTTCTCTACGTGGTTGAAACCACGGGCGGCTGCATTACACGCCTGCGGATCGACGACAAGGGCGACGTTCGCGGCCGCGAGATTTTTGGTCCCACACGCCTCGGCAAAGGCGCCTGGCCGGACGGCATTGCATTCGACAGCTTCGGCAACCTGTGGGGCACTCTGGTGTACTCGGACAAGCTGTTCGTCATCACACCAGAAGGCGACTTCCGCGTCCTGCTCGACGAGGGCGATCCCGAAAAGGTCGACGCACTCGAGAGGGCGTTCCTGGCCAATCAGGTCAGCGCGGACGTCTTGTTCGCGACCGGGCGGGGCATCGCGCCGTGGATGGCCAGCGTCACGTTTGGCGGTCCCGATCTTCGGACGATCTATATAGGTTCACTCAAGGGCCGCCGGATTCCGTTCTTCCGCGCGCCCGTCGCGGGGCTGCCGATGGCGCATTGGCGCAACGGCAGCGGGAATTAGTCTTACACGCCTAACCGATTATCGATTATAGTCGCGCCGACGCAAGCACCAGGAACCACGTCTGCTCGAACGGGGGCTCAGCAATGTCCCGGCGACTTCTGATTGGCATCGCACTCCTTCTGTTCGCGTTTGTCGCACGCGGCAGTAGCGACCAGGGCCACCATGGAACCTTTGTCGCTGACTGGACATTCAAAGGCAACATGCTGGCCGACTGGCACACCGTCGGTGACGCGAGCTGGCGCGCCGTGGACGGAGAGATCATCGGCACGCCAAAGACGCCGGCTGGCGGCTGGCTGATGCTCGACAAGTCGCTGCAGGACGTGGAATTTGGCGCGGCCTTCAAATGCACGGGCGGTTGCAAGACCGGTGTGCTCCTGCGCGCCGAGAAAACGCCGAACGGTATGAAGGGCGTCTACGTGTCGCTCACCGAAGGCGACGTCGCGGGCTACGCCGTCACGTTCGACGCGAACGGCCACGAGTTATCGCGCGAGCGACTGCGCACCGGCGGCGGGATGGTGCGATTTGCTCCAAGCGCGGCCGAAACTGCGGCCCGCGGCGCTGCGGCTGCTGGAAGAGCGGCCGCGCCGCCACCTGGCGCGACAGGCGCCGGCCCGTCCCCGGGCGCCGGTCGCGGTCGCGGCCTTTTGGCGTCGGGCGCGACGCTGCCGGTCGATCGGCCGTCGGCGGCGCTCAAGCCCAATGATTGGAACGACCTCGACATCGTGCTCGACGCCAACATGCTTCGCCCGATTGTCAACGCGGGTTTGTCTGGCGGCGGCACGGCCGACGAAGAGATCGGCAAGTTCGGGCCGATCGCGCTCTTCGTCGGCGGAACCGGCGAAGTGCGATTCAAGGATGTGGGTTATCGCGATCTCGGCCTCAAGCGGTTTGCCAAGGAGCAGCTCTCGCCCAACTTCCGCGTGCAGCGGTTGAGTCCGTTCTATTACGCGTTTTCGGCCGCGGCGGCCGATGTGAACCGCGACGGCAACCTCGACGTGATCGCGGGTCCCTTCATTTACATGGGGCCGGACTTCACGACGGCGCGCGAATTCTACGCGGCCCAGACCTTCAATCCTTCGACGGAGTTTTCGTTCAACTGGGTGGCGTTCGCCGGCGACTTCACTGGTGATGGCTGGCCAGATGTGCTGCTCGCGTCCACCTCGGGCAGCAGGCTGTACGTGAATCCGAAGGGCGAGTCGCGGCGCTGGGACATGTTCGCCAACATCATTCCGCCCGCTTCGCAGGCAGAGATCTCGGTCATGAAAGACGTCGACGGCGACGGCAAACCGGATCTCGTGTATGGCAGCGGCGGAGCGTTGCGATGGGCGAAGCCGGATCCCGTGAATCCAACCGGCACGTGGATCTCGACGCAGGTCAGCGAAGCCGGCACCTACGCCGCGCATGGTATCGGCGCCGGCGACATCAACGGCGACGGTCGCGTCGACATCCTCAATCCCTACGGCTGGTGGGAGCAGCCGGTTGGTGGCGCCGCCCAAGCGAACTGGAAATACCATCCGCAGGCGTTTGGCCGCTGGTCGGCGCGCGGCTCCGAAGGCGGCGCCGAAATGGCGGTCTACGACGTGAACGGCGACGGACTGGCTGACGTGGTCACTGTCCTGCAGGCGCACGTCTTTGGGCTCGCCTGGTTCGAGCAGAAGCGCGACGCGGCCGGCACGATCTCGTTCGCTGAGCACGTCATTTCCGACAACTTCGCGACGAAGAACACCGGCGACGTCGCGTTTTCCGAGCCGCACGGTTCGACCTCAGCCGACATCGACGGCGATGGGATCCCGGATTTCATCGTCGGCAAGCGCTACTTCTCGCACCACGAGAGCTTTCTCGATCCGGATCCGTACGGCGCGCCGGTGCTGTACGTCTACCGCACGGTTCGCAACCGGCAGGCCGCGGGCGGAGCAGAGTTTGTACCGGAGCTGGTGCACAACCAGTCGGGTGCCGGATCGCAGGTCCTCGCGGTCGATCTCAACAAGGATGGCGGCATCGATCTCGTGACATCGACGACGCAGGGGACGTTTGTTTTCTTCGGCAAACCTCGTGGGGCGATGAAATCGAAATGACTCGACCGATCGCACTACTCGGAGCGGCGTTCGCCGCTGGCTACGTCGCGCTCGCCGCCATGGCGCCGCCTGAAGAGAAGCCGTGGATCGCATACGGTGGCGGCGCGGACAGTTCGCGATTCTTCGACTCGAAGCAGATCGGCAAGGACAACGTGGCGGCGTTGCAGGTCGCGTGGGTCTATCCCTACGGTGAATCGGTGTTTCACCCGCTGATGGTGCACGGCACCATCTATGGCCGTGGCCGCAGCGGCGCGATCGTCGCGCTCGACGCCCGGACGGGAAGGGAGATCTGGATCCACGACGGGATGCAGAACATGACCACGCGCGGGATGAGCTACTGGGAGAGCGCCGACGGCCGCGACCGCCGACTGATCTTCAGCATGAACGATTTCCTGCAGGAGATCGATGCGGCGACCGGGAAGTCGATCATGACGTTCGGCACCGAGGGTGTGGTCGATCTTCGCGAAGGGCTGGGTCGCGATCCGGCAACGGTGACGAGGATACAGTCGGGCACGCCCGGGCAGGTGTTCGAGAATCTCATCTTGCTTGGCTCGGCGACGGGCGAAGGATACATTTCGGCGCCTGGCGATCTCCGCGCCTATGACGTCGTCACCGGCAAGCTCGCGTGGCAGTTCCATACCGTGCCGCATCCCGGCGAGTTTGGCTACGAGACGTGGCCGAAAGACGCCTGGAAGTACATCGGCGGCACGAACACATGGGGCGAGCTGTCGATCGACACCAAGCGCGGCATCGCCTATTTTCCGACGGCTTCACCAACCTATGATTTCTACGGCGCGGACCGGATCGGCGCCAATTTGTTTTCCGATTGTCTGCTCGCGCTCGACGCGCACACCGGGAAGCGGCTGTGGCACTTCCAGACCACGCACCACGATATCTGGGACTACGACAACAATGCGGCGCCGCAGTTGACGACGATCACGCGTGACGGCGCGAGCGTCGACGTAGTTGCGCTCGCCGGCAAGACCGGGTTCCTGTACGTCTTCGATCGCGTGACTGGAACGCCAATCTGGCCGATCGAGGAGCGCCCCGTACCAAAGAGCGACATGCCCGGCGAGGAGACGTGGCCGACGCAGCCGTTTCCGACGAGCCCGCCGCCGTTCGTCCGCCAATCGTTTTCGATGGACGACGTGAATCCGCACACCAACGTCACCGTCAAGGCCCGACAAGATTTCATGGACAAACTTGCGGGCGCGAAAAACCTGGGTCTGTTCACACCCATCACCACGAACTGGACCGTCCATGCCCCGGGGAACAACGGTGGTGCGCTCTTCGGCACGACATCGTCCGAGCCGACGACCGGGCGCGTCTACGTTGTAGGGCAGGACAATCCGTCCGTCCTTCGGCTGTACAAACCCGGTGAGGGGCCGGCGACACCGGGCGGCCCGCTGTCGGCGGGACAGGCGGTTTACCAGCGCCACTGCCAGGGCTGTCATGGGCCGGGCCGCGCCGGAACCGACGTGGCGCCGAGCCTCCTGACGCTGCCAGATCGAATGAACGGCGCGTCGATACAAGAACTGATTGCGACGGGCAAAGGCCAGATGCCGCCGTTCGCGCACTTGAGCGCGGACGAGATCGATCAGGTCACGACATTTGTCCTGTCGCCGGCGCTCGGTCGCGGCGGACGCGGCGCAGGTCCCGGCGTCGATTCGTCGGCGCCGCCGGCGGAGCTGGTCGTCGCCACCGGCGGCGCAAAAGCGCGTCCCGCTGCGGTGGTGGGCCGGCGCGGTGGACCGCCAGCGTATCCAGAGGGCGTGCCGGCACACGTCCAGTACTCGATCAACGGCGCGTACGGAACGATCGGCAACTTGATGAAACCGCCCTACACCACGATCACGGCGTACGATCTGAACAAGCCGGCGATTCTGTGGAAGGCGGGATTTGGCGACGATCCGTCACTCGCCGCTGAGGGACTCACGGGAACCGGCATCACCCAGATGCGCAACAGCGTTCTCGTGACGTCGAGCGGACTGCTGTTCGGCATCGGCGGCGACGGCCACATCCGAGCGTACGACGCCAACACGGGTCTCGTGCTCTGGACCGCGAAGCTCGGGGGCGGTTCGGGCGTGCGCGGGTCGCCCATCCTTTATGAACTGGAAGGTCGGGAATTCCTGCTCGTACCGGTCGGTCCGGCAGGGGCCGGACGCGGCGGCGGGATGACGCCGCGGGTTCCGACGCCGGCTGAGACGCAGTTGCCGAGCGGCTACGTCGCGTTCGCCTTGCCGAAGTAGGCTTCGAGGGTGTGATGGGAATGACTCGTCGAACATTCACGCGGGCGATGCTCGCGGGCGTTGGCGCCGCGTTCGTGACGGACGTGCCGCTGGGTGCGCAGAAGAAACGCTCGGTGAAGATCGGCCATACCGGGATCACATGGCCCGCTCCGCGCCCGGTCACGACCGACGCGATCGACGCCGTCTTCAAGGACGTGTCGGGTCTCGGCTTCTACGGCCTCGAGCTCTTCTCGTGGCAAATTGAGGGGATGGAGGCGAGCGGCGGCTTATTGCCGCTGGTCGAGAAATACAAACTTCCGTTGATGTCCAGTTATACCGGCATGAACCTCACCGATGCGGCCCGGCGGAAAGAGGTCGTGGACGGTGCGGTGGCGACGGCAAAAATCGTCAAGAGGAATGGCGGCAGGATTATCGTCGTCGGCCCCAACAACGTCCCACGCGCGTCGTACGTCTTCGCGGATCACAAGGCCGACATTCTTGCCACCCTCAATGACGCCGCGAAGGCGATCGTCGACGTCGGCCTGACGCCGGTGCTGCATCAGCACACCGGCACCTGCATCGAGTCGCGTGACGAAACCTACGCCATCATGGAGGCCGCCGACACGCGCTACCTGAAGTTCGGTCCAGACATTGGACAACTTCAGAAGGGTGGGTCCGACCCCGTGCAGGTGGTCAAGGATTTCCTGCCTCTCATCCAGCACATGCACCTCAAGGACTTCTCCGGCGGCGAGGAGTATGTGGGCTACTGTCCGCTCGGGCAGGGCAAGGTCAATATTCCCGCCATTCTCGACATGATGGAGACCAGGACCCTCAACGGCATGATCATGGTCGAACTCGACAGCAGCCGGAACATGCCGACGACGCCGCTCGAGGCGGCGAGCATCGCGCGAAAATACCTCGACAAAGAAGGCGTGCAGTTCAGAGCCCTCGCGTCGACGCGGTAGGCCCGCACACTCCCCGCCGCTCTCCTCGCGGCACCGTCGCGGCTTCCATCATTGAATCGGTGGCCCCGGTCAGCATAAGACAAGGTTCGCACTCGACACGGAGGGAAGGAGAGGCGGCGTGAGATTGAAGGACAAGGTGGCGCTCATTACCGGCGCAAGTCGAGGAATCGGGCGCGGTATCGCGGAGGTGTTCGCCGAAGAGGGCGCGCACGTGGCGGTCAACTACATCGGAAGCGCCGACAAGGCCGACGACGTCGCGAAATACGTGCGGTCTCAGGGCCGGCGTGCGATGACCGTGCAAGGGGACGTCGCGAAGCGGAACGACGTCGAAGCCATGGTCGAGAAGGTGTGGCGCGAGTTGGGGCCGATTGACGTCCTCGTCAACAACGCCGGAATCGAGACTATCGTGCCTTTTCTCGAGTTGACCGACGAGCAGTGGACGCGATTGACCGACGTCAACCTGCGCGGCAACTGGCTGTGCGCGCAGGTCGTGTGCCGCCGGCTCGTGGCGGAGAAGCGTCACGGCAGCATCATCAATATTGGATCCATCCAGGCGGCCAAGGTGCTGCCGGGCCGGACTCACTATGCGCCGACCAAACTTGGCCTCGAGGCGCTCACGCGGAACATGTCGGCGGAGATGACGCCGCTGGGGATTAGGGTCAACTGCATTCATCCCGGCCTGATCGACACCGACATGACCGAATGGGTGATGAAGTCGCCCGACATCCTTCCTGTCGTGCTCGCCCAGATCTCGATGGGCCGTGCTGGCCAGCCGCGGGAAGTCGGGCACGTGGTGGCGTTTTTTGCGTCCGACGAGGCCAGCTACTTGACGGGCCAGTCAGTGCATGTCGACGGTGGATGGGAAGGCAAGTGACGATCGGCCCGGCCGCGGGCTTTAGTCGATCCGGAGTCGTGTGAAATGAAACTCGACTGGTTGGAACCGCACTGGAGGCTGACATGTCCACCCGGGAAAACGTTGCGGCCGTGAACCGGCGCGAGCTGATTCGCGCGGGTGTCGTGCTGCCCTTCGCGCTGACAGCGTTCGCGTCCGAGGCCGCGGAATCCGCCGCGGGCACGCCGCCGCCGTACACGATCTCGATCAACATCGAGATCATGTTTCCTCGCACGATGTCGCGCGCCGATCGCATCCGGGCCGTCGCGGCGAATGGATTCAAGGCGTACAGCTTCTGGAGCGCGCCTCCGGAGGAGCGCGCGGCGATGGTGAAGGCGCAGCGGGAGACCGGATTGAAGTGCGTCGGCCTCGTCGGAACGGGTAACGCCGGCGGGACGACGGGATTCACGCGTCCCGGCGCGCAGGACGCGCTGCTCGCCGAGATCCGCGAGCGCATCGAGGTCGCCAAGGAGTTCGGAACGCCCGATCTCATCAGCTTCGTCGGTCAGCTTCAGAACGACATTCCGTGGGAAACGCAGCGCGCGGGCATCGTTGACGGTCTCAAACGAGCCGGAGATTTCGCCGCCGCCGCGAACGTCTCGATCATTGTCGAGCCGCTCAGCGTGAACCCGGGACAGCCGCGACGCGCGCTCGATCGCGCCGTGGATTGCTTTCCGGTGATCAAGGACGTGAATCACCCCAACGTGAAAGTCTGTTTCGACCTGTACCACCTGCAGCGTACGGAAGGCAATCTTGTCGTCAACCTCCGGAGTGGACTCGAGCAGAAGTTGATCAAGCTGGTGCAAATCGGCGACAACCCCGGCAGGCTCGAGCCCGGCACCGGCGAAATCAATTACGCGTTCATCTTCAAGGAACTCCGCCGCCTGGGCTACAGCGGCTACCTGGATACCGAGATGGGCACGTCGAAGACGCCGGAGTACGCGATGGATCTCGTCCGCAAGATGGCCGAGGAGAATTGATCGTAACCGTACTACGTGTTGCTGCGGTGGCTTCTCGAGTTGATCGCCCTGCGCCCGTTCGACCGAGCGAGTTAAGGACCTTGAGATCGACGTCGCCGAAGGTTCGTGCACCGTTCGCTTGGAATGTCTCGACCGGCGACGTTCGTGTGTACCTGTTTTGTACCTAGACCAGGGGTTTTCAGTGGTTCTAGCGGTTCTGTCGATTCATTTTGCTCGATACTTTCGCCAATCACGCTGTCGTCACGTTGCGAATCCCCCCTTCCGCACCATTCGACTCGGCGCGAGCGAAGCGAAATGGCGCGCTGGAGCGCCTGGAAGAAAGAAGCCCCGATCGCGGGCAATCTCTCGACGCTGAAACACCTCAGCAAACGCCGTAAAAAAAGCTCAGAAGATTTCCGAACGCGTGTTCATCCGACGCGAGCCGTTCTTCGCGCGGCTGCTTCGGGATCGGGGCGAATCACGTTCTCACCTTGCCACCCTGAAGCCATCGCGCATGGATTCCACATCGCGCCGGGTCGACAGGATTGCGCATATTTATGCACGCGGTTGAATGAAGGATGCACGGATTGGTGCTTCGTTTGCTGACCCTTCGCGTCATCGCGCGCGGAAGAATTCTCGAGCAAAGGCATTCCGGCGGGCCGCACGTCACTGTTGGATTCTCGTGCGGTCCGGCCGCAATCGCCGACTCGCTCAGGACACGATCAAGCCCTGTGGAAATGTGGAAAACCTGTTCAAGCTTCGTAACATCTATTAATAGCTCGTTCATTAGCAGCTCCTCGGGCCGGCGGCTCGACATGGTGCCTCTGCACCAGGCACTTTAGTGCCCGTTGAAGTCCGCCATTAGAGGTGCTCAAGGAGTACGCGGACATGCACGGCGTCAAGCCGGCTGGTCGCTGCTGATCGGCGATCCCGCCGACATGGAGTTGCTGCGACGCAAGCTTGGATTCGTCGATCCCGATCCCGAAATCGACAAGGACAAGAACGAGCACATCGGCAACGTGCGCTACGGAAACGAGGCGCTCCAGCTCTGGGCCTCGTGTCCCGGCCTGGCGAGCCCGAAGGCGATCGTGTCGTCCATCGGGTTCGTGGACTGGCCGGCGACGAAGCCAGGGCGCCGATAATCTTCCACGACCGGCCGAAAGCGAAGGACGCCCCCGTGCCGACGAGGGCGTCCCTCTCAACCAATCGTCGCGATCCGCGCTACTGCTCCGGCGCGCCGAAGTCGACGATCCACCTCCGGATGGTTTCTGCCCGCCCCGCGGGATCGGGGTTCAGGAACCCGTGCATCGGCCCGCCGGGTCTCGTCATCTGAATCAATCTCGAGTTCCCGTCGAACGGCGTGACGACCGTCATCACGCCCGGGTAGGTCGTGAAATCACGACCGGCCGTCGGCTGCGGGCCGCTGTGACACATCACGCAATTCTGCTGCATGATCGGCGCGATGTCCTTGACGTAGGTGAATTGCGGCATGGCGACCACCGTCACCGTCGCCGTCGACGTCACCGAGCCGGTCGCGTTGGTCGCAACGAGCGAGTACGTCGTCGTGCTGCCCGGAGAAACCATCTGCGATCCGTTCGCGGCGACTCCGCTGCCGTTCAGCGTGACCGACGCCGCATTCGACGTGGTCCATGAGAGCGTCGACGACTGGCCGGCTTGAATGCTCGTGGGATTCGCGTTGAGCATCGCCGTCGGCATCGGCGGCGGCGGCGCCGTCACCGTGACGGTCGCGGTGGCCGTTCTCGAGCCCGCTGAATTGGTGGCCATCAGCGTGTAGGTCGCCGTCGAAGTCGGCGAGACGCTCTGCGAGCCGCTGGCGGCGACGGCCGCGCCGTTCAACGTGACCGTCGTAGCGTTCGCGGTCGTCCACGAGAGCATCGACGATTGCCCGGTCTGAATGCTCGCGGGGTTCGCACTGATCGATGCGGTCGGCATCGGCACCGTCACCGTGACGGTCGCCGTCGCTGTTGTGGAGCCCGCTGAATTGGTCGCCACGAGCGAGTACGTCGCGGTAGCGCCCGGCGACACGCTCTGCGATCCGTTGGCCGCGACCGACGCGCCGTTCAAGGTCACGCTCGTGGCGTCCGTGGTCGTCCACGAGAGCGTCGACGACTGGCCGGTCTGAATGCTGGCGGGA
>Ga0114129_10002703_pt1 | contig 24698 bp, 23 predicted proteins | sample RhiMetdeltSRZDD1_FD_80071 | JGI IMG/M metagenome (GOLD analysis project Ga0114129, IMG submission 80071) | Populus rhizosphere microbial communities from Tennessee, USA - Rhizosphere MetaG P. deltoides SRZDD1 (version 2) (version 2) | ecosystem: Host-associated > Plants > Roots > Rhizosphere >...
CAAAGGCTCCTCGAATCCGCCCGCGGCAAACCCGAAGAGCGCGTGCTCAACCGCGTGCTCCTTCGATCGATGAAACAAGCGGTCTATCAACCGGAAAACATCGGCCACTTCGGGCTGGCGTCGACTTGCTATACTCATTTTACTTCGCCGATCCGTCGCTATCCCGATCTGATCGTCCATCGCATGCTCGACCGTGTAATGCGAGGGGACAAGCTCAAGCCCAACGCACAGGCCGACTTGCTCCGCTATCTTCAAGAGGCCGGCAAGCATACTTCCGAGCGCGAGCGCCACGCCATGGACGCCGAGCGCGAGATGGTCGATCTCAAGAAAGCGCAGTTTATGATGAACAAAATGGGCGAGGAGTTCACCGGCTTTATCACCAGCCTCACCAACTTTGGCTTCTTTGTTGAGCTGGATGTCTACTTCATCGAAGGATTAGTGAAACTCTCTTCGCTCACCGACGACGATTACGCCTATTATGAGAAAGAATACGTGATCAAAGGCCTCCGCCATGGCCGTAAGTTCCGCTTAGGTGACAATGTGCGCCTGAGAGTCGCGCGCATCAACGCGTTTCGAAGCGAGATCGATTTCGAGTTGCTTCAATGAGACGAAGTTGGTCTGTCGTAAACTCCGGTGTCATCGGCTGGTAGAAATGGGTTCAATCTGCGTGGTTAAGATTGGGCATATCTTTCTTTCATCCCACAATATCTTGGACTCAATTTTTGATAGCCGCTGAACGACGCCTTTGGTCTCTTCCCGAGGCATGACATCTTTTTTCGCCGAGATGTATCGGCAACGGCCTCTGGAATAGCTGAGCGGAAGAAAGCGGCATATTTGCTCATCCCAGGAACCACCAAAGTGATCTGGGGATAACTCTCGACGAAGTCATCGCAGGTCAGAAGTATTATGATGCGCTTTACGCCGTAGCCGCCCAACTGTCTCAATTTAGGGAACGAGCGTATCCTTGAAAGATGCTAATATTTAAAGGTTTTAGTTGCCGCTTATGTAAGCAATTTGCTGAGACCCGCACCGGTGGCTGATCTGCCCTACACTGAAGCGAGTAATCAACAAAGTTATCAACAGTTGTTGTGGAAAACTTTTTTGCCGTCGTGAAAATTATCAAACTCTTTTAGGCGGTTGGAAATCTACGCTGGGTCCAGGTACGACAGAGCTTTGATGTCGGCGGCGCCGAGAAAAAAACTCTTTGTCACGCGACCTTAGGAATTCAAAAAGCTTGTGAGCGGTCTGCCTGAGAGCTGCCGAAGCCGTTGGCAAAATAACAAAACACATTCGCGGTAAACCAACCCAAAATGGAACCCATCGCCGTCGGCCGCTAATCGCTTAGGCTAAGTTACTTCTTCAAGGGCACGAAAAGGAGGATTCCGCCAACTACTATCGCTCCCACACCAGCCCAAACTGGAATGTTAATCGTTTCCTTCTCTTTGACCGACAATTCAAGCGGGCCGATCTTGGCTTCGTGAGTCTCCTTGGTGAAGCTGAAACTGCCGTAGGCCAGCCCCAGAATGCCGGCCACAATCAGAACCAGTGCCACGATTTTGATTGCGTCCATATCTCACCTCCTGATTATCGGCAAATTTCTGAGCGACCGCTGTTTCAGTATCCGAAGAATTGTCAAACCCGGTCACTGAGCCAGTTCCCCGCGAATTTTCGTTCTCAGTCCCCAAGTCTAGCCGCCAGATTCATACCGTACCGTGTGCCAAGCCAACCGCATCCGATCACAACGGCGAACGCAGCGCCAGCCATGATTAGCTCACTCATCGATGCGGAGTTGAGAGGCATGCCTAACACTCGATCGAGTTGGTTCCAAAGGCCGGTTATGAAAATGACGAATACGCCTAACGCCAAGCCGCCGAGCAAACCGCCACCGCAAAGTAGCGCTTGAAGGACCGGCTTAAACACATCGCCTAAAGAAACTCTTTTTCTCCGCGCCATGGACCGTCCTTCCTAGACGATTACGCGCCGCCGGATTGGTGAGGCGTCGGGTCGAAAAGCCGTTACCATGGTCCCTCCAAGATTATTTTCATGTTAGTCTAGGCGCATTGCTTTCGGGAAAACAACATCTCGTCAGTGACGCCCCATGACCGTCCTACGGGTAACCCGTGTATCGATTCGTAATCCTTTGCGTAGCGCGCTCGTCCACGCAGTTAAGCCACAGTGTAAGGAACCTCGAGACCCCGCTGCGTATTCCAATCGGTGGCAACAAGGGATCGGCCCGTTATCCCGCTGGACTCATCCGACGCAAGATAAACGGCGCAAGCCCGGATGATCTCCGGACTTAGCATGCGCATGCCGCGATTGCCGGGAATTCTTTTGATCGCTTCCGTGGCGACGATTCCTCCGGGATCAAGACAATTCACTTTGATATTATAGGCGTCATTCTCCAAAGCCAGCACTTGTGTCAATCCCTCGACGCCAAACTTTGCCGCGCTATAGGGACCCCTTAGGAGTTTCCCCTTCTTTCCCTGTGGCGAAGAGATATTGACGATCGAACCCGCGCCCTGCGGGCGCATAATCTTGAGGGCTTCCCGGCTGCACAAAAAGGTCCCGTTGAGATTGGTGTCGAGAACCTTGAGCCAGACGTCCAACGGCGTTTCAGTGATTTCGAGATTGACCGGCCCGCCGCGCGGCCAAGCAAAGCCGGCATTGTTGACGACGACATCGATGCGGCCAAACTTTCGTTTGATCGCTTCGAACAAATTCACGATCTCTCGCTCTACGGCGACGTCTGCTTTGGCGCCAAGGACCTTCTCCGCCGGCAATCCCAATCTCGCTACGGCGTCATCGACGTCCGCCTGGCTGAGATCGCATATCGCGACCTTCGCTCCCTCTTGTGCAAAGGCCTGGATGATCTCCCACCCCAGCCCCCGCGCTGACCCCGTGACCAGCGCGACCTTGTCGTGAAGTTTCATTGTCAAACCGGTTTGGATGCCATATACATTAGCCGCATCTATAATTCGGCGCGCCGATCCAATGCAAGCCCGGATGGCGCGTCGCCAACAAACGGAATGGAACGGATTTTGATTCGAGCGTGATGACGAGTAAGGAATTCTTTGCAAAACATTCGGAGAAGTGTCATGCCCTCAGCTAAACACAAAAAAAACGTCAGCCATAAAAAACTGCGTTACGAAGATCTCATCTCCACGCACCCAGGTAGTCTAGCCGGAATGTTCATGCGCCGCTTTTGGCATCCCATCCATCGCGCCGAAGAGCTCAGCGCCGGCCAAGCCAAACCGATTGAGATCATGAGCGAGCGCTTTACACTCTACCGCGGCGAAAGCGGCACGCCGCACGTTGTCGCTTTCCGCTGCCCGCACCGCGGCACGCAGCTTTCCTCCGGGTGGGTCGAAGGCGATTCGATCCGTTGCATGTATCACGGCTGGCGGTTCAACGGCGCGGGCCAATGCACCGAGCAACCCGCGGAGGAGCAGTCTTTCGCGGCAAAGATCCGCATAACAAGCTGTCCGACTCAGGAATATCTTGGCTTGATCTTCGCTTACTTCGGCGCGGGCGAAGCGCCGCCTTTTCCGCGCTATCGCCACATGGAGGAGGAAGGCGTGCTCGAGGTCCTGTCGACGGAAGCGTGGCCGTGCAATTTTTTTCAGCGCATCGATAATAACGGCGACACTTACCACGTGCCCTTCGTTCACCGCGGCGCCTATTCGGCTTCTTCCGCCAACAATCGGAGCGGGTTGCCGGAGATTTCCAAAGAAGAAAGCCCCTGGGGAACGATCGGATACGCCAGTTTTGCCCAGGGCTGGCGTAACATCTTTCAATTCTTTATGCCCAACGTCTACGCCTTCCGAAATCCGTCGCCTGAGCCGGAGTGCGCATCGGAAGACCGCATGCAGTGGGACGTTCCGCTAGACGACGAGCATTCGTTAGAGTTTCGACTGCGTCGTCTACCGCTCACCGGGAATGCCGCGCATGACTACCGAGAGCGTTCTGCCGGTCCGCACACGGAACCAAAAATCTCGGTCGCGCAAATGGGCAAGGCCGTACTGTCGGGAAAAATCAGCTTCCAGGAATTGGATAATTTCTTCAAAGACAAAATATCCCTTGTGCATACACAAGATTACGTCGCGCAAGTCGGACAGGGTTTGCGTGCAGATCGAGCCCAGGAACACCTCGGCCGCTCCGATAGCGGCGTTATACTGTTTCGCAAGATCTGGGAAAGAGAGCTTCGTGCCCTAGCCGAAGGGCGACCCCTCAAAAAATGGGTTCTGCCGCAAGACGCCCAAATCAAGTTTCAGGAAGAGCCGGAAAAACTCGTCAAGAGCGCGCGAGGATGAGAGTAGGGTGTCACCCTCAAGGACCCGTAGGTTTAACTGCGGAATCCGGGTTAAGTTGACGTAAGCATCAGATCTCGGATATTGTCCGGCCAGAACGGCCCAGCCCTCTGATTGCAAAGAATGCTTTCCGATTTCTTCAATTGAGGAGGACTTTTTATGATCACGCGCCTATCAAAACAGCATCGTCTTTTACTCGCAGGAACCTTCGCTCTTCTTATCGCACCGCCAACTTTCGCGCAGACTGGAGACCAACCAGCTGGTGAACCGGCGAAGCCGCCTGCGGCTCCCGAGGCGTCGAAACCGATGCCCATTCAGCAACCTCAGCCGACCACTGTGCCAGGACGGCCCGACATTCCCAATGCGGAAGTTGCGAAGCAGTTGCGGAACGTGCCGCCGCTCCCGTCCGGCGCACCGGAAGACAAGCTACCGATCCCTCAGCTCAAGTTGCCCAAGGGCTTTAAGGTCGAGGTGTATGCCAGCGGAATCCCGAATGCGCGCTCGCTCAGACTCGGTGACAAGGGAACCGTGTTCGTGAGCAATCGGGTGCTCGATAAGGTCTATGCTATTGTCGAAAAAAACGGTAAGCGTGAGAAAAAAGTCATCGCCACCGGACTCGACCGGCCGAACGGTCTCGCCTTCCACAAGGGCGCGCTCTATATCGCCGAAGGCACCAAGATTTCCAAGCTCGAGAACATTGAGGACAACCTCGACAATCCGCCGAAACCAGTCGTTATTTATAGCGACTTTCTCAACCACCAGTCACACGGCTGGAAATTCATGGGCCTGGGGCCGGACAACAAACTTTACGTAAATGTCGGCTCGCCGTGCAATATCTGCGAGCCGCCGGCGACCAATGGCCAAATCCGGCGGATCAGCCTCGACGGTAGCGGCGCCGAAGTGGTCGCCCGTGGGGTGCGCAACTCGGTTGGTTTTGATTGGCATCCTGCAACTAAGGAATTCTATTTCACCGACAACGGACGAGACTGGCTATCGGAAGATCTTCCCGAGGACGAGCTCAACCGCGTTACCAAAATCGGCCAACACTTTGGTTTTCCCTATTGCCACCAGGGCAACTTTACCGATCGCGAGATGGGCTGGGGGCGCTCGTGCGATGAGTTCGAAAAGCCAATTGCCCTATTAGGACCGCACTCGGCCGCCCTCGGCATGCGCTTTTACACGGGCAAAATGTTCCCTAACCAGTATCAGAATGCGATCTTCATCGCGCGTCATGGTTCGTGGAACCGGACCAAGAAGGTCGGCGGCGACGTCATCGTCGTAAAGCTCAACAAGGACGGTAGCGCGAGATCGCAGGAACCGTTTCTCACCGGCTTTCTGCAGAACAACGAATACAGCGGCCGGCCGGTCGACGTGCAGGTCCTGAAGGACGGGTCGCTGCTTGTCTCGGACGATTACGCCGGCGCGGTCTACCGCGTGACCTACGGCAGTACCAAGATCGCCGCGCGTTGAGCGGAGTCGCGCCGGGCCCCTGGTGTCGCATTCAGCACGATTTCACGCACTTGTGCGCGGCGCCATCTACTCGTATCTAAGGGCTTCAATGGGATCGAGATTCGCGGCTTTCTTCGCCGGATAAAAACCGAAGAAGACGCCGACGGCGCCGGAGAACAGGAACGCGATGGCGACGATCGTCGGACTGATCAGAGTCGGCCACTGGGCCCACTCTTTGAGAACTTCGGAGCTACCGATCCCGAGAAAAATTCCGATCAAACCGCCGGTGGCCGCCATGACGACGGCCTCGACGAGAAATTGTAGCATGATGTCGCGGCCGCGCGCGCCGACAGCCATGCGGATGCCGATCTCGCGCGTGCGCTCCGTCACTGAGACCAGCATGATGTTCATGATGCCGATGCCGCCGACGAGAAGAGAAATCGACGCGACGCTGCCGAGCAACACCGCCATCACCCGCGCGGTCGTCTGCGCGGCTTCGGCTATGTCGGACAGATTGCGTATGTTGAAATCGTCTTCGCGGTCCTGACCAATGCGATGGCGCTGGCGCAGGAGTAGCGTAATTTGCTCCTGCGCCTCTGGGACGCGCTCGGCGCTGACGGCCTTGACCACGATGCTCTGCAACCACGTGATGCGCATCAGCCGTTTCTGCATGGTCGTGTAGGGAATCATCAGCGTATCATCCTGATCGGTGCCTTGGCCGGTCTGTCCCTTGGGGGCAAGGAGACCGACAACACGAAACGGAATGTTTCTGATGCGAATCACCATATCAATCGGATTGTCGTTGCCAAAAAGTTGTCTCGCGACGGTTTCGCCGATCACCGCGACCTTTGCCGCGCTTTCCATATCGCCCTCGTGTAAGAAACGGCCGTCTGCCACTTGCCAGTCACGAATTTGCTGAAACTCGGGCGCAACGCCCTGGGCTAAGGTCCCCCAGTTTAGATTGCCGGCGACCACTTGCTCCGGCCGCCGCAATACCGGCGAGGCGAACGAAACCGATCGCAACTCCCGCACGATCGCTCGAGCGTCGCTATCGAGTAATGTATTGACGTTTCCGGTGCCCAGCCTGACGCCTCCCTGAGAGTTGCTGCCGGGCAAAACGATAAGAACGTTGGTGCCGAGGCTGGCGATCTGCGCGCGGATCGTCGACTTGGCGCCCTCACCGATGGCGACCATCGCAATCACCGCGCCGACTCCGATGATAATGCCGAGCATGGTGAGAAAGGCGCGCAGTTTATTTCTCGCGAGTGCGCGCAGCGCAATGCGGAAAGTCATTAACCACTGCATTTAACCTCCCTGAGCGCTTTTTCGTCGGCCTTATCCGAAATCACGAGCCCGTCCCTGAACAGAATTTGTCTGTTGGCGTTTGCGGCGATATCCGCTTCATGGGTGACGAGAATGATCGTAATCCTCTGTTCCACGTTGAGCTTTTGAAACAAAGCCATGATCTCGCCGCTGGTGCTCGAATCGAGATTGCCCGTGGGCTCGTCGGCGAGTATCAGTGACGGCCGGTTTACCAGCGCACGCGCGATCGCGACACGCTGCTGTTGCCCGCCGGAGAGGCGGTTCGGCGTATGATCGAGACGTTGGCTAAGCCCGACCAAGGTAAGAGCTTCGATGGCCCTTTGATGGCGCTCTTTACCGTGAAACCCGTTGTACATCATCGGCAGCTCGACGTTCTCCAGGGCGGTGGTGCGCGCGAGCAAGTTAAACCCTTGGAACACAAAGCCGATGCGCTTGTTACGAATAGTCGCCCATTCGTCGGGAGAGAGCGAGCCGACTTCGTTGCCTTCCAAAAAATACTTACCCTCGCTCGGACGATCGAGACAGCCCAGGATATTCATGAAAGTCGACTTACCCGAACCCGAGGAGCCCATCACCGCGACGAATTCGCCGCCCGCGATCTTAAGGTTTATGCCTCTGAGCGCCGGCACTTCGACATCGCCCATGTGATAGGTCTTGTGTAAATTCTCGACCCGAATGACTTCGCTCATCGGAATCCGAAGCCACGCGGTTGTTGAGGTTGGAACGGATTGGCAACGCCGCTTTGCGCTTGAGCGGTGGCGCCGCCGGACATGCCGATAATCACCAGATCGTTTTCGTTGAGCGCGCCCGCGACCACTTCGGTTTTCGAACCGTCGGTGATGCCGGCTTGCACTTCCACCGGCTGCGCTTTGCCGTCTTTCACCACATAAATTTTCACCTGTCGCACTCGGCGCCCTTCTCCTGCTCCACTACTACTGCCTCGGCTGGTGCGCCGCTGGCCGACCCGCGGCGCCGCTCGCCCCTGCTCCTGCCGCAATAGATCTTGCGCCTCATTCTTGTCCTCGGGCAGTCTGAAGCGCAGCGCCATATTGGGGACCGTCAAAACATCTTCTTTCTCACTGACGAGAAATTGCACGTTGGCGGTCATACCGGGCTTGAGCAGAAGCTCTTTGTTGTTGATCCGTACGACCGCGTTATAGGTCACGACGTTTTGAATGATCTGCGGCGCGTTGCGCACTTGGTGTACCTTGCCGCGAAAGCGACGCTGCGGATGGGCGTCCACTGTAAAACTTACTTCTTGGCCTTCCGAGACATTACCGACATCCGCCTCGTCCACGTTGGTGTGCACTTCCATTTTGGTCAGATCGTTGGCGATGGTGAACAATGTCGGCGCCGACAGCGACGCCGCCACCGTTTGGCCAACATCGACGTTTCGTGAGATCACCATCCCGTCCACCGGGGAACGAATGACGGTATAGCCAAGATCGATGGCGGCCTGATTCATCGCCGCCTGAGCCTGGCCCACTTGTGCCTGCGAGACGTTCAACTGCGACTTGGCCGCGTCATAGGCTGTTTGCGCGGCATCCAACTCGCTCTGCGAAACCAGGTCTCGTTGCTTGAGCTCTTTGATTCGCTTCAAGGTGCGGTCGGCATCTTCCACCGCCACCTTGGACTTCGCCATGGTCGCCTGTGCGGCTGACAAATTAGCCCGGGTCTCATCCACCCGCGCTTTGAACTTGGATTGATCGAGTTCCGCGACGACCTCTCCTTTGGTCACTTTCGTATTGAAATCGGCATTGAGTTTGCCGATCGTACCCGACACCTGGCTACCGACTATAACCGTCGTGACCGCTTGCAAGGTCCCCGTGGATGACACCACCTGCCGAATATTGCCCTTGCTAGCCGGCACGGTGAGGTAGGGCAACTCTTGGGTCGAATTGCCCATGCGCCAGTAGGCAAAGCCGGCGCCGCCGACCAATAACAGTGTAACAACCGTAAATACGAGTTTCTTCAGTTTCATGATGCCCCATGCAGTAGACGAAATACTTTGACCGAAAAGTCATTCGGATCGCGCTCGGACATGCGCCGATAGGTCAAGCCAGTGGTAACTTCTGCGTTGGGTTCCTGATCTTCGATCAACTGATCTAGCGTAATTCGAAAGCGCGACACCGGCGCGGCGCCGGTCATTTCATACTGCACCTCCTGAACGCTGCCTTTCAGGTAATAGTTCATGCCCTGGTCGCTCACCATAAGAGTGATCTTGCCGGTCTTTCTCAAGTTGTTAGCCGTCGAGCTATTTTTCCACAGCGCCATATCGAGGATCGATGAATTCTTCGCCACCACTTCATAATAAGAGAGCAACGCTGGATGCGCCCAACCGGCGTCGTCAATTGTAAAAATCGGGATGATCTTGCCCTCATAAGACTCGACCTGTGATCCACCGAGTCGTTCCAGCAACGCCGGAGTCAATTCCTTGCCTAGCACTTGCGACATAATCGAAGCCTACCTATTCCTTAGACGCTTTAGAATCTATTCGAGCTGACCATCGAGCGCCAGTTCCTGTCGTTTACCAAAACCCTGTCGGTTATCGATATAAAATAGCTTCTCCGGCACAACACAGTAAAATTTGACCTTGAGAAACGCTTTATAAAATACTCCGCTCTTTGGGTCGCTAAAGAGCTTAATGACTTCCGGGTACTTGCGGGCGTAGATGGTCATGGCTTTCCCTTTCTCAAGCACTCCGTCGACGAGCACAACTTTACCCTCGAGCTGAATGCCCTTAATTTCGCGCCAGTCTTTATAATCTTCTTGCACCGTCACCGCAACTCGCGCATTAGCCGATAAATTTTGACAGTGGCGCGAATCCGGCGCGGAAAAAAAATAGAGGCGCAGATCGTCGCTGGCGTAAAAAACCGTCGCCGCCCAAGGACAGTCGCCGGCGGACGTTGCCAACGTCATGGTGTTGTGGCTTTGCAAGTAATCGAGAACCTGCCGCTTTAGGTCCTTGGACATGGAAGTTATGCGAATCGTTATGAATGCGCAGCGAACGCGAAACGGAAGGTCCGAAACGCAGGTCCGTTAGATGGCATTACGTACCAGCGCCACCTTGCGCAACTCGGCCAAATTCGCCGCCCCGACGCAAAGCATACTAACTTTGAGCTCATGGATCACACCGGCCAAGAATTCTACCACCTTGTCCGAGGACTCCAAGGCAGCAGCGAGGAGCGGCTGGCCGAAGGCGGCGATGTCAGCGCCAAGGGCGATCGCCTTGGCAATATCTAAACCGGTGCGAATCCCCCCTGAGGCGATCAAAGCGATGTCGGGCAGCGCTTTGCGCACGTCGACCAACGCTTCTTCCGTCGGTATTCCCCAGTTGGCAAATGTCATATCTGGTTGCCCACCGCGCTTCGCCGCGCGCTGCGCCTCCACCGCCGACCAGGACGTGCCGCCCCTACCGGCAATATCGATTGCGCTCACGCCGGCGTGTGCGAGCCTGAGTGCCGCATCGACCGAGATGCCGTTGCCCACCTCTTTGGCAACCACCGGAACTTCGAGGTCACGGCACACGGCGGCGATTTTTTCACCCAGTCCTTTGAAGTTTCGATTGCCTTCCGGCTGTACCGCCTCCTGCAGCACGTTCAGGTGAAGAATCAGACCATCCGCTCCGATCATCGCTACGGCGCGGCGGCAGTGCTCGACCGTGTAGCCATAATTCAGTTGCACGGCGCCCAAATTACCGAACAGCAAAATATCCGGCGCTACGTCTCGGACCTGGAAAGTACCAGCGGCCGAAGGCTCCTCGATGGCGACTCGCTGCGAGCCAACTCCCATGCCAAGGCCCAGTACCTGGGCAGCCGCCGCCAAATGGCGATTGACTTTGCGCGCCAGATCAAAGCCACCGGTCATCGAGGAAATAAGAATGGGCGCGCTCAGCCGCTTGGCCAAAAAAATCGTGCTCAGATCGATTGCGTTGATGTCCAATTCGGGAAGGGCGTTGTGGACGAAGCGGTAACCTTCGAGCCCGGTGCCTAAAGAGCTCGTAACGCGTTCCGTGTCGAGACAGATTTCGAGATGCTCTTTTTTGCGCTTTTGGGTTTTGGTGAGGGTGTTTTTAACCTTGCGGGTCGGCATGATGGGGAGGGCGGGCTCACCGTTGCTTTTTGGCGGCTCGCCGTTCTTTCGCCGCGGCAAGGGTTGTGGTTTTTCCGGCATCGGGGTGGCGGCTCATGCCTTCGTCGTCCCAACGATGGAAAAGTTCGACGTCGATCTCGAACTGATCGAGTATTCGCGTCACGGTTTGATTGATGACCTCGTTCAAGGTCTTGGGACGATGATAGAACGCCGGAACTGGCGGAAAGATCACCGCGCCCATGCGGGTTAGCGTGGCCATCGCTTCAAGATGGCCGAGATGAAGCGGCGTTTCACGAACCACCAACACTAGTTTTTTTCTTTCCTTTAGAACTACGTCGGCGGCGCGGACGAGCAGGTCACCGCCGAGCGAATGGGCGATGCCGCCCATCGATTTCATCGAGCAGGGCGCAATGACCATTCCTTCCGTGCGGAACGAACCGCTCGAAATGCTCGCGCCGACATTGTTGATGTCGTGCACGACGTTGGCCATGGCTTCGACGTCCTTGACCGAGAAAGGAGTCTCCACTTGGATTGTCATCCTGCCAGCTTTCGTCAAGACGAGATGAGTTTCGATATCCTCAATCTTGCCCAGGATTTCGAGCATACGCACGCCATAGATCGCCCCGGTCGCGCCGGAGATACCAACGATCAATCTCTTCTTTTTATTCAATTGAGGAACTCCAATGTGAGCGGGTCGCCGTCGCTGATGCCAAGATGGTCTTTCAAGCGCATCGGCGCGACAATTTCGATCTTGTCGTTCGGGTAATCTTTCACTTCCGGAAGGAGTACTGCCCCGTCGATTTTTTCGCTCGCTTGACTTGCCGGAGGCAAAATATCGATTCGATAAATCCGCGCGCTGCAAAAACCGCCATCCAACGGTGGTAACGGCAGAGCGATCAACTCGTGCCGCGCGCGGCGCCACACGCCCCTGTCTTCGGCCGACTTGGGGCGAACGTTGAGCGTCGCGGGGAACGGCTTGAAGCCGAGGCATTGCTTTAACGAAGCTTGTACCCAGCCTAAGGCCATGAACGATGCTGCTTGCCCCAAATCCGAAAAGACAATTCCGGTCATGCGCACGGTGCACTGTTGATCCGAGCTACCTGCCCGGCTTATTCACTCACGACCAGCTCCGATTCCGACGTTGAACTTTGAACCTTGAACCACGTTATTCAATGTCCCGAAAGCGAGGCCGCCTTGCCGCCGCGCCTCACCTTGATGACTTCGCCAAGAATGGACAGCGCGATCTCGGGCGGCGTCTCGGTGCCGATATCGAGGCCGATGGGCGCATAAATTCTCTCGATCAGCTCCTCACCGATCTTATCCTCGTTGCGAAATCTCTCAAAACAGGCCTTGATGCGCCGTCGACTGCCGATCATTCCGATATATTTCGCCTGACTAGGGAGGATCACGCGCAAGCAGGGTTCATCGTAAGCGTGCCCGCGGGTAATCAACACGATGTAGCTTGACGGCGTGATCGTCATCTCTTTAAGGGTCTGCGCCATGTCGCCGACCACTACTTCATCGGCGTCTGGAAATCGCTCGCGGTTGGCGTAGAGGAGCCTATCGTCGATCACGGTCACATAGAAGTCCAAGACCTTGGCAATTTTGACGAGCGGCACGGCGATGTGACCGGCGCCGACTACGATCAACTTCGGCGGCGCGGGCATCACTTCGAAGAACACTTCCAGCTTGCCGCCCGCCTCGGGAACAGTCAAAGAAACCAACTGTGATTTTTCCGCGCGCAGCCGCGCCGTGCTCTCTTCAAGGATCGCTTGGATTACTCGCGCATCGCCAACCGTCTCGCCGAGAACCCCGCCGTCCCGGACCAGGCATTTTGCGCCCGGCTCGACCCGGACGTTTCCGTTCACCTCAACAACGGTGGCGAGGACGGCCGCGGCGCCTTGCTCGCTGATCTGGACGAGCTCTTCGGAAAGCGAGCTCATTTTACGTTGGTAATCTCCTGGTCGCGTTCTTTCCACCAGGGATCAATGAAAACGTTCATGATGCCGCCGCAAACCGCCGGGCTGTCCGATGAAATATCGTCGAGCAAATCGACGCGCACCGTGCGCGGCTTGCGCGTGCGGATCACTTCGATGGCTTCCCGTTTGACATCGGCTTCGCCGCAGCCGCCGCCAATCGTGCCGAGGATCTCTCCCCACGCCGTGACGACCATTTTGGCGCCCACTTCGCGCGGCGTCGAGCCTTTAGTCGACACGATGGTCGCCACCGCGAGGGTCTCGCCCTTATCGAGAAATTCTTTTACCTGGTGGTAGATCGATTCTCTTTTTCGGCCTTCCACATCGGCTTCGTTGTAACAAGCGCCGGGTCCCGCCATTGTTCCTCCAAAATTGAGCTCAATTAAAACCACTTTTCGTCGAGGATGGAGGATGGAGAATCGAGGATCGCGCGTCAATCCTCAATTGACAATCCTCCATTCTCTATCCTCGATCCTCGACCCATTTCAAGCTTCAAGCTACCATCTTCTGTAACGTCCGTCCCAAAGAAACCAGACTATTGACGTTGTGCACCGACAAAAACAAATCGAGATAGGGCAGCGCGGCCTGCATGCCTTTGCACAGCGGTTCGTAATTCTCGCTGGCGAGCAAGGGATTGAGCCAGATGATTTTCTTGCAGCGCCGCTTGATATCCTGCATCTCGCGCTCGAGCAGGCTCACGTCGCCGCGGTCCCAGCCGTCGCTGATGATTACCACCACGGTTCGGTGCGTGACCATGCTCGGTGCGAAGTTACGGTTGAAGGTGTGCAGCGAGCGGCCGATGTTGGTGCCACCGGACCAACCGAGAATGCTGCCGGAAATCTTTTCTAGCGCGTTACCGATGTCTTTGGTGCGAATTAAATGAGTGATCCTGCTGAGCGAAGTGCTGAAAACAAAAGTCTCGACGCCCCACAACTCGTTTTGCAGGCCATACATGAATTGAATCAAGAACCGGCTGTAGCAATCCATCGAACCGCTGACATCGCACAGCAAGACGACTCGGGTCTTTTTAATGCGCTTTTTGCGGTGGACGAGATCGATGATTTCGCCGCCGTATTTCATGCTCCGGCGCATGGTCCAGCGCGGATCGACGGTATTGCCTTTGCGGCCGATTTTTTTTCGCCGGCTGATCTGCGTCGCGATCTTGGTGGCGATCAGCAAGATGGCGCGGGCGATCGCGCGGCTCTCTTCGACGCCCATTTCGCTGAAGTCTTTGCGGTTCATCAGCTCCTGCGGGCTGTACGTTGGCACGGCGAATTCATCGAGATTTTCCAGCTGCAGGTCTTCTTTCGGAATCGACTCTACGGCCGCTTCTTCGAGACCACCCTCTTCGTCGCCGCCTTCCTGCGCATGCGAATCGGCCGGCGTGCCCTGGATATCCATCGTCTCCATGGGCACCCGCTCGTAACTCTGTTCGCGCCAAAAACGATCGAACAGCATGTCGAATGTCGGAAAATCTTCTTTCTGCAAAATCAAATTGGAGCGCAATACGGCGCGAAAATCGCTTTTTTCAGCGATATCGACAAGATCCGCCGAGCGAGACGCGTCGAGGACCTGACTGAGGCTTACTTTTACCCCGAGTTGCTTGAGCGCGCGCGCGAACGCCATCAAGTTTGGCAGGGTTCCCTTGCCGCGCGCCGAGGCGACGCTGTTGACCGCCGCCGCAACCGTTTCCTGGGTAACTTCCATAGACCGTTAACTCACCATCTCGGGTGAGGCTCGGAGCAGGGCGTCCAAGTTGAGCTGCCGGCCCTCCATCTGCTCGCGCAAGTGATGCAAGTCCTCGCGATATTTAAACACGCAGCCCATCGTTTCGACCACGGTCTTGTCATCCAAGTTCTTGCGGTTGAGCGCGATCAAGGCGGAAGCCCAATCCAAGGTTTCGGCGACGCCGGGTCGTTTGTAGAAATTCATCTCGCGCACCTTCTGCATGAAGGCGCAGATCTGGCGCGCCATCTTGCTTTCGACTTCGGGGAATTTCGTCGTGATGATCTCGTATTCTTTTTCGAAGGTTGGATACTCGATCCAGTGATACAGGCAGCGCCGCTTGAGCGCGTCATGGATTTCCCGCGTGCGGTTGGATGTCAGAAAAACATAAGGCCGATGCTTCGCGGTAAGGGTGCCGAGCTCGGGAATGGTGATTTGAAAATCCGACAGCACTTCGAGCAAAAAGGCTTCGAACTCCATGTCGGCGCGATCGATCTCGTCGATCAAAAGCACCGGCGGACCAGCACCGTCGGTTTGAATCGCCTCGAGCAAAGGCCGCTTGATTAAATATTCTTGGGTAAAAATTTCCGTTTCGACTTTTTCCTTGTCGCCGTGCTCGACTTCTTCGAGCTTGATGCGCAGCATTTGCTTGGGGTAGTTCCATTCATAGAGCGCCGTGTTGGAATCCAAGCCTTCGTAACACTGCAGCCGAATGAGCTTGGCATCGAGCACTTTCGCCAACACTTTAGCGATCTCGGTCTTGCCTACCCCCGCTTCGCCTTCCAGCAGCAGCGGCTTACCCATGATCAGCGACAAATAGACGACCGTCGCCAGGGCACGGTCGCAAACGTATTTTTCTTTGAGCAAGATCTCCTGAACTTGTTCAATCGTGAGTTGTTCTGGATTCACAATCGCCTCATGCCTTATTTAAATTGATGGCCGGTCACGTGGCAGGATGTTTAAGTCTCTGGCACGAATGGAGGATCGCCTCGACCACTCCTCCGCCGATGGCCCTCGCCTTGTCCGAAATCGTGTAACAATACTCCCTTTCCCCACGGGGATCAATGTCGCCAACCTTGCTGCCCGCTTCGACGTGAACCGCGTCATGTAACATGCCGCGGATCACTCCGGAGAGCCCGGCGGCGAGCGGCATGCTGTCCACTTCCGCCACGATTTCCCCCTCTTGCACTATATCACCAATATCGCGGATAGCCTTGAATAACCCGTTTCTCGGTGCTCTGAGAACACGGCTTTCCGTGTAACCAGCAACCGGCGCAGGCACTCCCGTATCCGGTTCCGCTGCGCCATGCCAAATAACCCGGCCGAGATTATAGCCGCGATTGGACTCGACCACGGCGTGCGCATTTTCACCAACGACGAATCCGGGTCCAACGCCGACCACCAGCGGCGCATCGGACATTGCCGTGTTGCCGACTTTCTTGGCCATGATCGCGTCGACGATCACCGCAGGCCTAACTTCGCGCCGTACAGTTGCGCCGGGATCAACAAAAATGGGGATAATACCGCCATCCCAAAGCTTCTGCGCTTCATCGACCGTCGATACCCTACGTGATTTGACGTCTTCGACGGCGTGGCGGCCGCGGTAGATCGCCTCAGCAAAGGCAACGGTTCTACGCACCGCCGTTGGCGCGGCGATTTCCGTAATCAGCACCCTCATGTGGCATTGATGCAACCGGTGCGCGATTCCGGATGCCATCTCGCCGCCGCCGCGGATTAAAACACATATGTCGAGTGGAACGGGGGCCATTATCCTTCTTCAGAGCTTAACTTAATCATAACAAAGGCGCACAAATTAACAAAATCCAGCCCCAAAGCTTTTGTCCGAGGGTCTCTGGACTCCTAATAGAAGCGTCCGGAAATGACAGACTTTTAGAGTTGCGGTTGGAGCGTCGAGGCTGGGGACAAGGGGTCGTTTTCTTGGATCATCGGGGCGACCGTGGTCGGTCGCCCCGATGATCTAACAGCCGAGCTATTTCGCTGCAATGTAGGCTTGCTTGAAAGGAGTCGCGCTAACCAAAGTATTCTTGAGCTCGCTGGCTGCTTTCGTATCAGCTAACTGGCCGACGCGAACCCGATGCCAGGTTTTCTCACCAAGTTGGATGGTGACGACGTAGGCGTCATAACCTTTTTTGCGCAACGTATCGGCGATTGCTTCCGCGTCTTGTCTTCCGGCAACTGCCGCTACCTGCACCGCCCATAGGCGGCTCAGCCCGCCCTGAGCAAGTCGTGCAATCACATTGCGCGCTGGCGCAACCGGCGCCGGTGGCTTGTGCGCGAAAGACAGCGCGTACGCTGGTTTTGTTCCTACGACATCACCGGACTCCGTAAGCGTTGGCTCTGCAATGGGTTGAGTATTCAAACTGCTCGGGGACTGCGGCATTGGCACAGTTTCGGTCGTCTCCCCTGCCGATCGAATCGGCGTCAGCGCCGGGCCCTGGCTGGAAAACGGATTCACGACACCCATCGTCGGCGTCAAAGGGGCCCCGGAAGTCGCCGGCGCTTTACTTGGCGCTGGCCGCGGCATCTCGATGCTCGGCTCAGGCACAGGCGGCATTTGTACCGGCGGCGGCTTGGGCAGGTTCTTTGCTCTCTCCCGCGCGATCCGTTCGAGCTCGTTTCGCACCGCTCTCATCTGTGATTTGAATTCCTCGCTGACAATCTGGGCCTCATCGCGACCCCGAATGACCCGAGGCGTAATCAACATAATCAGTTCAGTACGTCGCGATTCGTCCGTTGTCGTACCAAAAAAACGACCGACGACCGGTATGTCCATCAAGTATGGAATGCCCAAACGGGTTTTACTTTTTCGCTCGCCGATCAGCCCGCCGATGACCAGCGTCTCGCCGTCGTGCACCACCGCCGTAGTTTCTGCGTCCTGTGTATTGAACGCCGGAAATGTATCCGGTCCTACGGTAACATCGTCCCCGCGAGCGCTGACCTCTGCCTTAATTTGCAAGTTGACCAATCCCCTTGAATTCACTTGAGGCAGGATGGTCAGTATTCTCCCCGTATTTCGATATTGGATAGACGTGCTTTGTGCCACGCCACCAACGGCCTGAGTAATTGTTCCGGTAGGTATCGGTTCCTCACTGCCGACTTGAATCCGCGCGGGACGATTATCCGCCGCGAGCACGCTCGGTGACGATATCAGCTTTACCCGCGAATCCGTCATCAGCGCATTGATGATCGCTTGAACATCCTTGCCGCCGAAGATACCGCTAAGACCGCTGCCGGAACCAAAAGTAGGAGCTATGGGCAAGTTATCGCCAAGGGTGCGCAGCCCTCCCCTGGAATTAAAGGTTTGGCCGAAGATGGTGACCCTGCCTCTCCTTAAAATCTCAATGTCCACACCGAGGGATTCCGTGTCATTGAGATCGACTTGCAGTATCATCGCCTCGATCAAGACCTGGCGCGGTATCGCATCGAGCTCCTTCAATATATTTTTGATATTCTGGAACTCCTGCACCGTGCCGTAAATGATCAGCGAATTGGTCGCTGGATCCGGCACGATTCTGAGCTGCTCGGGCGGTTGTTGCGCCTGGGGAGTCGGCACTGGCGGTCGCGGCACCGTCGGCGCTGGCGGCGTCGTGGGCGGCACCACGCCTGGTGGCGCTATCTGAGCCGGCGCGGGAACTGCGGCATAGGCGCCTAAAGGCTGGCTCTGCTGGCCGAAAGAACTGGGAGTTCCAAATGACCCCATCCCTGTGGTCCCCCGCCCCGGCGTCGGATTTGTCCCACCCGGGGTCGAACGATGCAACTCCTGAAGCGTCCGCGTGGTGTCTCGCCGGCCGGTTGCCGGCTGGCCTAAAGCCTGGCTCAGGACGTCGGCCAACTCAGTCGCTTTGCCATTTTCCACCGGGTAGATAAAAATGCGCCGGCCCGGTCCTTCGGCGACGATATCGAGCCGATCGAGCCAGCGCTTGGCATACGTCCAGGCCGCTTCGCTGTAGCTGATCACCAAGAGCTGGTTAATCCTCGGCAGTGCGATAAATTGCGCCGTGTAGCTCTCGGCTTGCGCCGACGACGACGCGAACGACTGCATCACCTTGGTCATTTCCTGCGCCAGCTCTTCAGCGCTCGCCACTTTCGGCTGGTAAATCTCCATGCGCGTTCCGGCAAACACTTGCACATCAATCAATTCAGCGATTTCCATCAGCCGCTGAATATTCGACGGTAGATCCATGACGATAAGAAAATTACCGCGCGGGTTTTCGACGATCTCAGCGCCGGGTTGAAGAAACGGTGTGAGAACTCGTTTCATTTCCGCCACCGAGAAAAACCGCACTGGAATCACTTGCAGCGCAAAGCTGTCTTCTCTTCCCTGCCCCATTGGGCGAGCCAAACCTTTGCCGTCCTTGATCGGCATGATGTGATACAGATTTCCCGTACGCACCGCCACCGCGCCGTTCATGCGCAGCAGCTGATGAAAAATCGGCAGTAGATCTTCGGAACGCAGCGGCTCGGCGCTGTTGATCGTCACCGTGCCTTTCACTTCGGGATCGATCGTGTATGTGAGACGCAGCTGCTGGGCGATGATATGGATAATTTCGACCAGATCCGCTCGATTAAAATTGAGTGAGACCATACCACCGGATGGCATCGTCGCCGGCGGCACTCTTCGCTGGGGACCTGGCGGTGTGGGCCCAACTTGTGGCGTTTGAGCATCTTCGGGCGGCGTGGCGGCAGCAGATCCTGGTTGCGGTATGGCTGCCGGCCCCGGTCCCTGAGGTTGGGTCGGTTGCACGGGTACTGGGGTGCGCCGCGGTATAACCGGCGGCCTTACCGCAGGCGGCGCGCCAGGCTCGCTCGGGGCTGCCGGTTGAGTTGGCGTCGGTTGAGACTGTTGTGCGGCGAGGGGGACGATTAATCCCGCCGCCGAAACGAACACTGCCAATCCGATTGTGCGCTTTTCCAACATCTGCATATGCCTCCTACAGTTTACGAATCGGGGGCTGGGTTCCCCGGAGTTGGAATTCTTGTCCGTCGAGGCAAGTTTGGCACGACGCGAGGAACTGGAGCCGTCCCCGGCGTACTGACCTGGCCAGGAGGCAATGCCCGCGGCTGCGCAACCTCAACCTTACGGAAGTAATCCAACAACACTTCGACCCGCGAAGTATCTCTGGTAAATACGACTCTCTTATCGGCAATCTCGGAAAGCCTGAAACCTTCGACGTTGTCACCGAGCTTTAAGCGCATGGGTGCGGCAGGTTGAGCGGTTACGGCCGGGCCGACGCCCGGATTGGCGCTGTCTTGCATAATCGCCGTCCGGTTATTTCCGATAATGACTGTGCCGATAAGAATCATGTTGCGAACCCTTTGAAACGCGCGAGAGTTTTCTTCAGCTTCCCGAGTCGCTCCCGCTCCCCGTTCCGGGTCAAAGAGATTTTTGGTCACGATCACGTCCGTGTTGATTGGAACTCTCGGCGCCACCGGCGCTTGCTTCTCGGTCGCCGCCACCGGGCTGATTTTGGACGGGCCGGGCAAATCCCACGGACCTTCCGTCCACGACCGATAGATGCTCCAGCTGACGAAACCGATCGCCACTGCGATTAGAACACTCAGCAGCGAAGCTCGTGTAAGAATCGCTCTCTACCTCCGGCCTTCTGTGTGTTTAGAACGTCGATTTTCGCTTGTTCAGACCGACTATCGATCGGCTCCCGCGATTATACAAGGGTGGCGTCAAATTTGAAAACATATAATAAGCTGGGGCCGTTCTGTTCCAAAGGGCGACTAAAACTGAGGGCAGTGGCACAGCCCGGTCCAACGTTGAATCATCACGGGTACCCTGGTCTGTAATTCGATTCTCATGTCAATGTTAAGTCCACGCGAATCGATCCGCCATCGAAGGATCACCGGCTCTGATAATGTTTTTCGCTGATCGCCGGCGGGATGTAACTCGTGAAGGCATGCGCCCGGCGCAGTTTAAGTGCCCGCTCTGGACTGATCGTTCTGATTCTCCACTTTCGGTGACGACGGACCTTGAGTCCGCGCAAACCCTGCCACCGTGAGACTTATGCGCAAATTCTGCGCGGGGACTTGCGGCACTCCCTGGGGTTGAGGAAATCCGATCGGGCGAAACAGCGATCGCACATTGATCTCATCGATGACCAGCAACTTCGGGGCGGTTTCGATGCCTCTGATAAGATTGGCAATCTGCTGAATTTGCCCGCCAATTTCCAATTGAATGCCGATTTTGGAAAATGAACCCGCCGTTTCCGGATTGAGCACCCGGGTGGTGATAACTTGCGTCCCTTCCCGGGTAGCCATTGCCTGCACTGTCTCTTGAAGATCCGACGCGCTTACCGACGGCGTGTCTCCCGTCAGCAGCTTCGGCTCCCGCATCTTGATCTGTGCGCGTGCCGTTTCCAAAGCGCTGAGCAATGCCTCCTTTTGGGCGAGATAGCGCAGGTTCCTTTGCAGGAGTTGTGGCTGGCTATCGAGCTGATTCTTAACCCACTCGCGCCGTTCGAGAAATGGCGTTATGACCGCGTACTTCGCGATAAAGACGAATAGGATGAGCGCGGTCAGTATAGCTAGGCCGCGCTCTCGTTTGGACAGTCGACGCCAGAGATCGCTCATGGTTTTGCTTTATCTTTGGTCGGTTGCGTCGGCTTTATTTTAGTCGCCTCTTGAGCATTCACTTTCGGCTTTTCAAGATCGGCTTTCAATGAGAAAGTCTCCCGGTTGTCGCGGCCGCGATTGGAGGGTGCGTTGAAGCCAACGTTTTCAAAAAGAGCTGACCGCTCCAAGAGTGGAATCAAAGCCGAGGCATTTTCGGCGTTGCCCTGTACCTCTAATACACCGGCGCGATAGCGCAAGTTCGAAAGGTAAACATTGTTGGGGACGACTTTGGAGAGCTCGTCCAGCACGCGCAGGACCTCGCCCCGGCGCTGATCGAGTTCGGTCAGGTAGCTCGTTTCCTTGCGCAGTTGCTGAAGCTGCAAGTCTTCCCGGCGCAGCGCTTGGATGGACGGCTCGATTTTTTGATTTTCTTTTTGCAACTGGCGCAACCGTAATTCATCCTTCACCGGGAAGCTTACCCCCCAAGCGATCAAGCCAATCACAAGCAGACCCATGAGCACAGTATGCAGCAATGATAACGTCTTGCCTTCTCGGTCCGTTCCTTCATGGCTCAAGAAATTCACGGCCAGGGAAGCGTCTCTCACGCCGCGCAAAGCCGCGCCGATCGCCGGCAGTGTTTCCGCTCGAGAGTTCTGTTGAGATCCTTTCAAGCGCGGATTGCCGAGGGCGGCAATGTCCTCTGCTGCCGCGACCTTGCCAGCCGCGAGCCCGTTTAGCACGTCCAGGTCACCGCAACGATAGAACTTCGGGACTTGGCTGAGACATTCCTGGAGCAGCTCATTGCCGCTACCCTGCGCCCACTCCGAAGCAGGAAATTGGTGAGAGAATAACAATTTCGAGGTTGGCTTCCAGCTATTTGCGTTGGCTTGGACGCCAATCATTTCCCAAGTGCGCCCATGTCCCGCAACCACGGCGGCGCTGCCGCCCAGCACTCCCTCGGAGAAGAGCAGATAATTTGCCAGCGCCGTAACCGTCGTCTCGACGCCTCTTGGCTTGATGCCGAAGGACTGCAGTAAACTTAGCAGGCCGTCGAGAGGCTTTTTTGGAATGGCGAACACATAGAGACCAAACTTTTCGCCTCTTTTTCCAGCCGGTAAATAGTCGTAGTAGATATCCTCGCGTTTGAACGGCAGCTGCCGTTCGATCTCGTATTCGAGCACTTGCTGGAGATTATCTTGCGCCGCCAGCGGCAAGAAAACCTGATGCACGATCGCCTGCTCCTGCGGCACACAGAGATAAACCGCATCCCGCGCGGCGTTAAAATGCGGTAGTAAGGAAATGATTGCTTGCCTCAGCGCGCGTTCACGCGAATCGTTTTCCGCCTTGAGCACGATTTCTCTCACGTCCTCGGCCACCCAACCGGTGAGCTCGGAGATCGCCTGCCGATTGTCACCCTCCGGCAGCTCTCGCTCCTCTTGCTCGAGCACCGACACCTTGAGAAAGCTCTTGCGTAATCTGACCATGACTAGCCGGTCGCTCAATAGATAGAGTCCGACGCTGGTCAAAAAATCCGCGCGGGAAACTTCCTGTAGATGCCGTAGGGTGATCATTTCTCTAGTATCTTAGCATTTGTTTGGCCGAATGGTGAGTGAATTATTTTACCCTATGAGTTAATCCCGCGGTAGTCGCGATCCAACCAACGCAGGATCTCAAAGCCCTGCGCGCCGCCGAGCCGGACGATTCCTTTGACCCGGCGCGACAGGCGGGAATCTTTGAGCCGCCCTTCCGCTTCCACGGCGACCACCGATGGATTGGTAAAGACGAACATTTGCAGCGCCGTGTCGCCGGTGCCGATGCCCAGGAGAGGCAATAGGTCGCCAAGTGTTTTTTCCGAAAGCTTCTTTCGCTCCTCGGTAAAGGATTGGCACTTTTCTAAGGCAATACCCGTCAACGCCTGAATGACTTCGGCTGACGCTGTTCGCAAGTTGACCCGGTCAATCGGGCTTTCGACGGTGAAAATCTCCCGCAGCGGGACGCGACGCGGGTTGTCCGCTGCTTGGCCTTTTTCCTCGGCATAACCAAAAAACAAGCCGGGCGTCATGCCCCTGATCCAAAGCAGTTCCTCGACGCTATCCAGCGGACCGTTCTTCGGCGTGTATCCCGGCGACAGCGATGCATAGTAATCACTCTCGGCGCCGTTGGTTCGGTGCAGGTCGTCAGGATCGCGCCAGTCCATGATCGAATCGACCAAAATGTCTCTCCGGGCGTCATCGATACCAAGATTCGATAGGACGCGGCGCAGCGTCGCGTCGCTCACCCGGTTGATGTTGACTTTGCCCCCTTCATCGATCAAGCGAACGCGAGACACCCCGGCGCCGACACTTTCCTCGTGCCAACTGCCGTCGAATAAATCGCTTTTCTTCTCATCCTGCTGGGGCTGCCGAGTCCCTGTCGGTTGTTTCAGAAAATCATACAACCCGCGCTCAAAACCGGCCAGGGCGAGATAATAGCCCTGGGTCTCGTCGCTGAAGCGATGGGCGGCGGCGGCCTCCTCGCGCGCGGCAGTGCTGAACTCCAAGGCCACGACGAAAAGAAAAATAAAAATCCACAGCACGACGATCAGGGCGACGCCATCTTCGCCGGCGAGTTTAGCTCGTAATGGACGTTCTGTCTGCGGTTTCATGGTGCCAGCACGCTTTGCATGATCGGAAAAATCCAGCGCACTTCTTTGCCGCGGTCGTCTTGATAAGTGAAGCGCACGGCCCGCGGCAGCACGCGGCGCTCCCTGCCGTCCCAGCGATCCTCCCAGGTTTCTTCTTCCGCCTGAGGATCCAAGTAGGCTAAGCGAAATTCCTTGATATTGTCATGAAGAACAAGGCTGTGCGTCTGCCCACCGCTGCCTAACTCGCTGTTGATGCGCACCGGAGCGGTTTCGTCCAACTTTACAGTCACCCGCCCCTTCTCGTCCTCATCCTGAGTTATTTGAATCTTCGCCATGCCGCGCCCGCCCATTCCCTGAGAGTAAGCTGACACGAAAGTAAGATTCTCGGAGTCGCCCTCAAAGAAGATGGTTTGCTCTTGCGGCGACTCACGATAAGGAAAGGTCGATCGGACGTAGCTCCCGAGCAGATCGGCGACTGATCGTTGTTTCTGATTTCGCGTCAAATTCAGCTGCGACTTTGCCACGGCGCTGTGACCAAGAGAATAGGCTCCGTAGAGGATCGCTCCCATAAGAGCGAAGATCGTCAGCGCCAAAACGACTTCGATCAGCGTGAACCCGGCC
>Ga0114129_10002706_pt1 | contig 24690 bp, 26 predicted proteins | sample RhiMetdeltSRZDD1_FD_80071 | JGI IMG/M metagenome (GOLD analysis project Ga0114129, IMG submission 80071) | Populus rhizosphere microbial communities from Tennessee, USA - Rhizosphere MetaG P. deltoides SRZDD1 (version 2) (version 2) | ecosystem: Host-associated > Plants > Roots > Rhizosphere >...
CCGGCCCGCGTGTCGGGCGCCAGCAGCACCGAGACGTCGGCGTTATCGAGCCAGAGGTCGCGGATCTTTCCCATCGGCAGGTCGTGACTGAGCGCGCGCGCCAGCATGGTTCCGTTGATCCCGCCCGCCGACGCGCCGGCGATGATGTCGACCACCACGCGCAGCTCGGTGTGGCGGCCGATTTCGCGCAGGAGGTCGAAATAGACCACCTCGGTATCGTGTTCGGGATCGTTGCGATCGAACCGGCCGAAGAAGGATGCCTTGGCGCGCTCGCTGCGGTCGGCGATGCCGTGTACGGCGCTGGACGCCCGCACCAGCTTCAGGATTTCCTTGCTGATGCCGTGCATGTAGACGGCAAGCGAGACGCCGCCGAAGCACACGAGCGCAATACGAAGCTCTTTCTCGCGCAAGGCCGCAGCCCCCAGCCGGGGTGATTCGCATTTTCCCTGTGATCATGCGTCATTCCGCGCCGCGGGCGAAGCCGCGCGAGCCGGACGGGGAGAGATTCACTCTATGGCGGTGGCCGCGTCGATCCGCACCGGCTGGTAGCCTTCCGCTTCCAGCGCACCGAGGATTTCCTCGCCGTGGGCGCGGTCGCGGGTCTCCACGGTGACGTCGAGCTTGGCGCCCTTGGCGGGGACGTCGAGAAACAGCCGGCGATGGTCCACTTCGAGGATATTGGCGCCGAGCTGCCCGAGCCGTGTCGCGATCTGCCCGAGCACGCCGGGGCGGTCGGGGATGGTGAGCCGGAACGAGACGATGCGGTCGTCGCGGCCGAGCTCGCGCACCATCACAGAGGCAAGAATACGCGGATCGATGTTGCCGCCGCACAGGATCAGCCCGACCTTGCGGCCGCGGAAGCGCTCCGGCTCGACCAACATCGCGGCGAGACCGGCCGCGCCGGCGCCCTCCGCCATCGTCTTCTGCAGCGTCAGGTAGGCGTTGACGGCGCGCTCGAGATGCACCTCGTCGACCAGGACGACGTCGGCGACGAGATCGCGGACGATCGGCAGCGTGAGCTTGCCCACGTTCTTCACCGCGATGCCTTCGGCCAGCGTCGGCCCGCCGAGCGGCAGGTTCGCTCCGCGCAAGGCGTTCCAGAACGACGGATAGAGCGCCGCCTCTGCACCGATGATCTCGATCGACGGCTTTTTGGCGCGCGCCGCCACCGCATTGCCGGCGATGAGGCCGCCGCCGCCGATCGGGATCACCAGCATGTCAAGGTCCGGCGCCTCCTCCAGCATTTCGAGCGCGATGGTGCCCTGGCCGGCGATCACCAGCGGATCGTCATAAGGATGGACCCAGGTGAGGCCGCGCGCGCGCGCGATCGCCTCGGCACGGAGCTGGGCATCGGCGATGGTTTCGCCGTCGAGCACAACCTCGGCGCCGTGCGCCTGTGTCGCCTCTACCTTCACGAACGGGGTCGTCACCGGCATGACGATGGTCGTGGGGATGGCGAGGCGGGCGGCATGGTAGGCCACCGCCTGCGCATGATTGCCGGCCGACATGGCGATGACGCCGCGAGCCCGCTCGTCGCCTTTCAGCGAAATGAGCTTGTTGAGGGCGCCCCGTTCCTTGAACGAGTTCGTGACCTGCAGGTTCTCGTACTTCACTCGAACGGACGCGCCGGTGAGCGCCGAGAGCTTGGGCGCCGCCAGCATGGGCGTGCGCACCACCTGGCCGGCGATGGCGCGTTGCGCCGCCTCGATGTGTGCCAGCGTGACGGTCATCGGCTGCCTATTCCCCAAATCCGTCCGAGGTTCCCGGCCGCGATCTTATGCCTTGCAATTGGGCGATGCGCCTTGCCTCCGGACAGTCTACTCTCCATGTGCCGGAGGATTCGACGCGAAATAGTGGGGATTTCACCCATGACCGACAGCGAACCGAGACGGATCGGCGTGTCGATCGAGCTCAAGCCGCACGCCTACGACCCGGTGGCCAACCCGGAATTGTTCGATGGCGTGCTGGCGCGGCGGCTGGTCGCCTTCTTCATCGATGTCTTCATCATCGCCATTCCGGTGCTGTTCGTGGCCATGTTCGTGTTCATCTTCGGGCTGGTGACGTTCGGGCTGGGCTGGTGGCTGTTCTGGCCGCTGCTGGGGCCGGCCGCCATTGTCTGGGCGGTTTGCTATTACGGCTTCACCTTCGGTTCGCCGGCGAGCGCCACGATCGGTATGCGGGCGATGGATATCGAAATGCGCACCTGGTACGGGGCGCCGGCTTATTTCGTGCTCGGGGCCGTGCACGCGATCGTCTACTGGATCACGATCTCGGTTTTGACTCCGCTGATCCTGCTGGTCGCTTTCTTCAACGAGCGGCAACGGCTGCTGCACGACATCCTGGTCGGTACCGTGGTGGTCAACAATCCGGTTCGCGCACAAGTCCTGCGCAGGCCGCGGCCATAAAGAGGTTTGACGGAAGCCGCCGAGCGAGCGATCCTAGGCGGCGGAAGAGCAGCCCAGTCGTGACCCAGCATTCGCGCAACACCCCGCAATTCTATCTGACGGCGCCCTCGCCCTGCCCCTATTTGCCGGGCCACGAGGAGCGCAAGGTGTTCACGCACCTTGTCGGCGAGCGCGCCGGCGAGCTCAACGACCTCCTGACGCACGGCGGCTTTCGACGCAGCCAATCGATCGCCTATCGGCCGGCCTGTGAGAACTGCCGGGCCTGCGTCTCCGTGCGGGTGATTGCCGAGGACTTCGAGCCCACGCGCAGCATGCGGCGCATTCTCGAGCGCAACGCCGACCTGACCGGGGAGATGCGCACGGCCGTGCCGACGTCCGAGCAGTATTCGGTGTTTCGCTGCTATCTCGATTCGCGCCACCGCGACGGCGGCATGGCGGACATGACTGTGCTCGACTACGCCATGATGGTGGAGGACAGTCACGTCGAGACGCGGATTGTCGAATACCGGCGGCGCGGGCCGGATACGTCGATCAACGGCCGCGGGACCGGCGACTTGATGGCGGTCGCGCTCACCGACGTGCTCGGCGACGGGCTGTCGATGGTCTATTCGTTCTTCGAATCCGACCAGGGCTTCCGCTCGCTCGGCACCTTCATGATCCTCGACCACATCGCGCGCGCACGCCGCATGGGACTGGCCTACGTCTATCTCGGCTATTGGGTGCGCGGCTCGCGCAAGATGGACTACAAGGCGCGCTTCCTGCCGCAGGAGCGGCTCACCGCCGACGGGTGGGTACGGGCGGAGCGCTGAGGGGCGTCAGCGATTAGCGCGGCGCGACCCGCCTGATCCAAAAGATACTGCCGGCGAGGATCGCGGCCGCCGCGATGCCGGAAACCGCCGCCACCGCCAGCGGCGCCTCCCCCATCGCCTGATCGAATATCAGCTTGATGTTGAGCCCGATGATGATCGCGGCGACGATGACCGCAAGCGTCGTCATCCAGAGGCTGGCGACCAGCGCCCCCATCTTGCTGCGGTCGGCGGTGAACAGGACGAGCGGCACGATCGCAAACGGCAGCTGCAGGCTCAGGATCACCTGACTGAGGATAAGGAGCTGGGCGGTGCCCTTCTCGCCGTACCAAATGGTGACGATCGCGGCCGGGACGATGGCGATGGCCCGCGTGGTCAACCGCCGCCGCCACGGCGGCAGGCGGATGTCGAGAAAGCCCTCCATCACGATCTGGCCAGAGAGCGTGGCGGTCACCGTCGAGTTGAGGCCGCAGCACAACAGCGCGATGCCGAACAGCGTCGGCGCCATCGCCGAGCCGAGCAGCGGCGCCAGGAACGAGTGCACCTGCTCAAGCTCGGCAACGTCGGTCTGGCCGCGGGTGTTGAAGGTAGCCGCCGCCAGGATCAGGATCGCAGCATTGATGAGCAGCGCGAACATCAGCGCGATGGTCGAATCGATGGTCGCCAGGTTGATCGCCTCGCGACGGTCCTCGACCGAATCGCCGAAGCGCCGCGTCTGCACCACGCCGGAATGCAGGTAAAGATTGTGCGGCATCACCGTGGCGCCGATGATGCCGAGCGCGAGATAGAGCATTTCCGGATTTCTGACGACATCGGTGGTCGGCGCGAAGCCGCGGATCACCGCGCCCCATTCCGGATTCGCCATCGCGATCTGGATGGCGAAGCAGACCGCGATCACCCCAAGCAGCGTGACGATGAAGGCCTCGATCCAGCGGAAGCCCAGGTTCTGCATCCAGAGGATGAGGAACACATCGAGCGCCGTGATGAGCACCCCGAGCTCGAGCGGAATCCCGAACAGCAAGTTGAGGCCGATGGCGGTGCCGATCACCTCGGCGAGGTCGGTGGCGCAAATGGCGATCTCGGCGAGCACCCACAACGGCATCGCCACCGCACGCGGGAACGCGTCGCGGCAGGCCTGCGCGAGATCGCGGCCGGCGCCGATGCCGAGCCGCGCGCACAGCGCCTGCAGCAGGATCGCCATGATGTTGGAGAGGAGCGCGATGGTCAGCAGCGCGTAGCCGAACTTGGATCCGCCGGCGAGCGAGGTCGCCCAGTTGCCCGGATCCATGTAACCGACGGCGACGAGATAGCCCGGGCCGAGGAATGCGGCGAGCTTCTTCCAGATCGAGCCCGTGGGGCGGGTGGCGATCGTGCCGAAGACCTCCGACAGCGACCGCCCGGTGCGCTCGCGCCGCCAACCGGGTTGGGAAACGACTGATTGGTCCTGCGTCACCGAGGTCAGCGCCATCCGAGAATCCCCTACTCTACCAGCCTTCCTTTCCTAACCTTGTTGCGACTAATTTGCAATTGCATTGTGGCCGCGCATGAAAGATGCGGTGTCAAAGCGGCCCTCGAGGAATCGGCAATCACCGAGCGGCCGGGGTCAGCCTTCGGCGCCGCCTTTGCCGTTGTCCGGGGCACTGCCGAACTTGTTGGTGCGCGGGAAGCCCTTGGGCGCGAGCCGGCCGGCATCGGCGCGGTTGCCGCGCCAATCGGCGAACTCCTTCCCCGTCAGCGAGAAGGCCCGGCCGGCGGTATCAATCCAGCTCAGCCCGTCCCCGCCCTTGAAGGCCTTCACGTCGGAGAGGCCGCCGTCCCTGTAGCGCTGCAGGCGCACGCCGCGCCCGCGCGCCATTTCCGGCACCTGATCGAGCGGGAAGACCACCATCTTGCGGTTCTCGCCGATGGAGGCGATCAGCTCGCCCTCCACCACCGCCAGAGCGCGCGCCTCGTCCGGCGCCTTGACGTTGAGCACCTGCTTGCCCTTGCGGGTGTTGGCGACGCACTCGTCCTCCGGCACCACGAACCCGCGGCCCTGCGCGCTTGCGATCAGGAATTTGCGTCCGCCCTGGTGGCGGAACACGGCGACAAGATCGCCCTCCTGCTCGAGCTCGATGAACAGGCGGATCGGCTCGCCGTGGCCGCGTCCGCCCGGAAGCTTCGCCACGTCGAGCGTGTAGAAGCGCCCGTTGGTCGCGAACACGAGGCATTTCGAGGTCGTCTCCGCCGGGAAGGCGAACTTCAGCGCGTCGTCGGCCTTGAACGCGATGCCGGACAGGTCGCTAACGGTGCCGCGCAGCGCGCGGATCCAGCCCTTCTCCGACACGACCACGGTGACCGGCTCGCGCTCGACCAGCGCCTGCTCGATCGCCGCCTCGTCATGCTCGGGCGCCTCGGCGAATCCGGTGCGGCGCTTGCCGAGCGGGGTCTTCGGGCCGAAGGTCGTGCGGATCTGCTTGATCTCGTCGGCGACCTTCTTCCATTGCGACTTCTCCGACCCGATCAGGTCCTTGAGCGTCTTGCGCTCGGCGCGCAGATCCTTGTCCTCCTGCTTGATCTCCATCTCCTCGAGCCGGCGCAGGTTGCGCAGGCGCATGTTGAGGATGGCGTCGGCCTGCACGTCCGACAGCTTGAAGGTCTTCATCAGCACCGGCTTGGGCTCATCCTCCTTGCGGATGATCTTGATGACCTTGTCGAGGTTGAGATAGGCGACGAGATAGCCGCCGAGCACTTCGAGCCGGTGCTCGATCTGGCTCAGGCGGTACCGCGAACGCCGCAGCAGCACCTCGCGCCGGTGCGCGAGCCATTCGTTGAGCGCTTCGGCGAGGCCGACCACCTTGGGGATGCGGCCCTTCACCAGCACGTTCATGTTGAGCTGAATGCGGCTCTCAAGCTCGGTGAGCTTGAACAGCGATTCCATCAGCAGCGCCGGATCGACGCTGCGCGAGCGCGGCTCGATCACCAGCCGGATGTCTTCGGCCGATTCATCACGCACCTCGGCAACGAGCGGCAGCTTCCGCTCGTTGAGCAGCTCGGCGATCTTTTCGACGAGGCGTCCCTTCTGCACCAGCCAGGGGATTTCCGTCACCACGATCTGGTAGGTGCCGTGGCCGGTCTCCTCCTTCTCCCAGCGCGACCGCACGCGGAAGGAGCCGCGGCCGGTGGCATAGGCCTCGGCGATCACCTCGCGCGAATCGACGATCAGGCCGCCGGTCGGCAGGTCGGGGCCGGGCACGAATTTCAACAGCGTGCGGCTGCGCGTGTTGGGATTGTCGATCAGATGCAGCGCCGCATCGCACAGCTCGGCGGCATTGTGCGGCGGGATCGCGGTCGCCATGCCGACGGCAATGCCCTGCGAGCCGTTGGCGAGCAGGTTCGGGAACGCGCCCGGCAGCACCACCGGCTCCTCCTCGGAGCCGTCGTAGGTCGGGCGGAAGTCGATCGCATCTTCGTCGATGCCGTCGATGATGAGACGCGCGACCTCGGTCAGCCGCGCCTCGGTGTAGCGCATGGCGGCCGGATTATCGCCGTCGACATTGCCGAAATTGCCCTGCCCGTCGATCAGCGGATAGCGCTGCGCGAAATCCTGCGCAAGCCGCACCAGGGCGTCGTAGACCGCCTGATCGCCGTGCGGATGGAATTTACCGATGACGTCGCCGACCACGCGCGCGCATTTCTTGAACGCGGCGCCGGGGTCGAGCCGCAGCTGCTGCATGGCGAACAGAAGCCGCCGGTGCACCGGCTTGAGCCCGTCGCGCGCGTCCGGCAGCGCGCGATGCATGATGGTGGACAGCGCATAGGCGAGGTAGCGCTCTTCCAGCGCGTCGCGCAGCGCGATTTCTTCGATTTCGCCCGAAGGCGGTGGAATCAGCTGTTTGCCCATGACCGATGGTTACTGCCGGACGGAGCAATGAACAAGCGATGAACGTATCCGTTACCGCCGGCGCAGCTTCCGGGCGCAATGATGGCGGCCGGCTAAACGGCCGCTAAATGCGCCGGACATCGGGCGTTCGACGACGCTGTGGTAGTTCATACGCACTACGAGAAACGCGGGGCGACGCGACCTCGACTCCCAAGGAGGAGAACATGCGTAAGCTCTTGTTGGCCCTTGCCGGCGCGGCGACGATTCTGTCGACCGGGGCGTTCACCGACCAGTCGAATGCGGCAACGCTGTCCCGCTCGGCCGGCCTTCGTGCCGCGATCGTGCACGGCGGCGCCGTCACCAAGGCCCGCCTCGTCTGCACCCACTTCTGGAACGGCCGCTATCATCGTCGCGTGAACTGCATCCGGGTGCATCGGCATGGCCACCATCACGGGTATTACCGCTAACTGCCGCGTGAAATGGCAGTTGCGTTCCTGGGCGGCCGTGAGGCCGCCCTTTTTTCGGTGTGACGCGCCACGCGATCATGGGCTTGCAACGATTTTTTTGCAGTGCGGTGCAACGGTTGCTTTTGTCCGTCATCGCTCGCGACTGAACGGTCGATGAATGCGCCAGACATCAAAATGTTTGAATTTCTCCTGTATTGTAGGAGTATTGAGCCGGGCCGCCTGTTATTGAGGGCATGCCCCTTCATGGAGGAGACAATATGCGCAAAGTCTTGCTGGCTGTTGTGGCCGCGGCGGCGTTTCTTGCCGCCGGTTCTCTGGCGAACCGCGCCGACGCACTGACCGTTGGCAATACGGGCATCCGCGCCGCGATCGAAGACGTCAGCCCCGCCCAGCAGATCCACTGCCGTCCAGGCTGCCTGCATCACCGTTGGCGCTATGGCCGTCCGACTTGGGATGGCTGCGGCGTGGTCGGCCCCGCCCTCGTAGTTCCCCCAGTGATCATCGGGCCGCGTCGGGGCTGGTGCCATGGCCGCTTCAGCGGATCGTTCCGCTGCTAGTCAAATTCGACTGACAACGAACGTTCAACAGCGGCAGGCCGGACTGCGAAAGCCGCGAGATCATGCGATGGAAGCGCCACCGGCCGGCGCCTTCTGTCGAGGAAACAAGGAGGCAAAGATGCGCAAGGTCCTGATCGCGATGCTGATGGCGTCGGGCGTCGCCCTCATCGGTCCGTCCACCTCGTCCGCCACGCCGGCGGCCGGCGGCCCGATCGCAAACGCCGCGACTGACATCTCGACGACCGAAGTGGTGCACTGCCGCCGGTGGTGGCACCGCCATCGCTTCCATCGCCGTTACAGCCGCGTGATCGTATTCGGGCACCGCTGCGGCCGCTGGTATTGACGGCCTCACAATTGACGACGCGACTGCGGCGACGGATAGCCGCCGCAGTAGTCGTCAACTCGCGCGTCCGCTGCGATAGGCGTTGAGGACCGCACCGACAAAGCTCGCGCGCGCATCCGGCAGCGCGAGCCCGCGCGGCTCGAACACGTGGCGTGACAGAAAAAACCCCGTGACCGCAAAGCCGTCCGCGAGTTCGTCCACCGACGGCTCCCCCGCTTCATCCCCGCCCAGAAAGCCTGGAAGCCGCAACAATTTGTCCTGCCAGGGCTGGCCGGCTTCGCGCGACACCGCGCGGCCGCTCTTCGGCGACACATAGGCAAGCTCCGCGGTCGTCCCGGTTGCCGCACAGCGGTCGAGATCGAGACCGAAGCCCAACTCCGACAGGAGTTGCAGCTCGAAGCGCACGATTTGCGGGCCGGCGACGTGCGCATCGGTCAGGTCCACGAGAATGCCTTCAAGGGCGGCATGAATCTGCGGATGCGGATCGCGTTCGGGCAGCAGCCGGCAGAGCGCGCCGAGATGCGTGACCCCGTAGACGGCATGCGAGGCGGACAGGAAAGAGCCTGCCGCCAGGTTGAGCCCCTCCACCGTGTAGTGGCCGAGGTGCTCGTCGAGCCGGGCTCGCCAGGTGGCGCTGACGCGATTGCCGGGCTGCAGGACCGGCCGCAGGCGCGAGCCGGCGCCGCCGCGCACGAGCCCGAGATGACGGCCGTGCTCGCGCGTCATCAGCTCGAGGATGGCGTTCGCCTCCCCGTGACGCCGGATGCCCAGCACGATGCCTTCATCGGTCCATTGCATGCGCGACGATATTCCCGCTGTCGGTACACACGATCAAGCCGACGCCACCTACTTGGCGGGGCTCGCGCGCTTGTTCAAGCGCGGCGAACGCCTCTCCTCGCCGCTCGGGCTGCCGTCATCCACGAAACAACGGTAATAGGCGGGGCTTCGAACCTTTCCGGCCGCGCAAACCTGCACCGGCAGGAGATCCCGATGCTCCCGGTAGACCCGATAGGGATGGATGGCATAGCGATCCTCGCGATTGAGGTAATGACCGAGGCGATCAATGCGGCCCCGGACGGAAGGGTCCGATTCGATGATCGCCTGCCGCAGCGTCTCGCCTTCGATGAAATTTTCCGGAAGCTGGTCGAAGGGCCCGTCGAAATAGGTATTCAGGCGCGAATTGGGCTCGAAGACTCCGATCAGGATTTTCCGGTCGAGTCGGTGGTCGCGATAGAAGGCAAATCCGGTCCGCTTGCCGATCAGGATGCGGTCGGCGCGCGCGACCGGGAAAAATTCATCGGCGACTTTCATCGTCTCGTCGAGCACGTAATGAAAGATCTTCAGCTTCGCGTTGAAGACGAGGAAAAAACGGATGCCTGATTCGTCGAAGATCGGCCCGATGAATCTTTCATCCGGGCCGACCACGGACGCAGGCGGCTTCACCTGCGACACGTCGTTGAGGCCAAAAACAACCGACGTCTGCCCGTAGGTGATCCGATAGGTAAGACGATCGAGGCGCTCCACGCGCACGTCGTGCGACGCGTCGAGGATCAGAAACTTCTCCAACCCCTCGCCTTTCCAGTCGGCCCAGTCCTCGTAGTAGCCGAACTCCACCTTGCCCTCGTCGCGATTGCGCGGGTCGAGCCGGATGTTGCCGGCATAGGGCGTGCCATTATGGATGAAGCGGAAGTAGTAATAGTTTTCGGTCGGGTACACGGTCACGCGTTCGGGCAGGCTGCCGAGCACGAACGCCAGCACGGCCATCGGATCGTTGATCGAAAGCGTGGCCGGCCGTGCGATCTCTTCCAGATATCCCTGATTGGTCTGAAGCTGAGGCCATCCGGCAGTCTGCCCCACGGCACCTTCGCACGCGGCCAGCACCGCGAGGACGGCAGCGACGATCGGTACGAGTTGCATCGCGGCGCTACTCCTTCGGAAAGTCGAGCCCCATCTCCCGGTAGCGTTCCGGATCCTCGCTCCAGCCTTCGCGCACCTTGACGAAAAGAAACAGGTGCACCGGCTGCTCGACGATCTGCGCGATCTCGCGCCGCGCGTCGGCACCGATCGCCTTGATCGTCTGGCCGCCCTTGCCGAGGACGATCTTGCGCTGGCTTTCGCGCTCCACGTAGATCGTCTGCTCGATACGCACCGAGCCGTCCTTGAGCTCCTTCCACTGATCGGTCTCGACCGTGGACTGATACGGCAGCTCCTGGTGCAGGCGCAAATAGAGCTTTTCGCGCGTGATCTCGGCCGCAAGCTGCCGCAGCGGGGCATCGGTGATCTGATCTTCCGGATAGAGCCACGGCCCTTCCGAAACATGCGCCGCGAGCCAAGCCTTGAGGTCGGCGACGCCATCGCCGGTGAGCGCCGAGACCATGAAGGTCGCCGCGAACGGCGCTCGCCCGTTCGCGGCCTTGGTGAGTGCAAGCAGCGCCGGCTTTTCGACCAGATCGACCTTGTTGAGAACGAGGATCCTGATCTGCCGCACCTCGGCGACCCGATCGAGCAACGCCTCCGTCTCCTCGTCGAGCCCGCGTTTGGCGTCCACCAGCACGCCGACGATGTCGGCATCATGCGCACCTGCCCACGCCGTCGTCACCATGGCGCGGTCGAGCCGGCGCTTCGGAGGAAAAATCCCCGGCGTGTCGATAAAGATGATCTGCGCGTTGCCTTCGGCCGTGATACCGCGCACCAATGTGCGCGTGGTCTGCACCTTGTGCGAAACAATCGCGACCTTGGTGCCGACAAGCGCGTTGATAAGCGTCGATTTTCCGACATTGGGCGCGCCAATCAGCGCGACGAAGCCGCAGCGCCCCCCGGCCGGCGCGCCGGCGGCAGGCTCAGCCATCGAAGCGTTCCGCTTTCACGCCCTCGCGCGTGAGCATGGCAGCGGCGGCGGCCTGCTCGGCGGCGCGCTTGGAGCGGCCAAGGCCCTCGGCCGGCGCGCGGTTGGGCAATTCGACGGTGACGCGAAATTCCGGGTCGTGATCCGGCCCTCTGCGTTCGACCTCGCGATAGGCGGGCGTCGGCAGGCCGCGTGCCTGCGCCCATTCCTGCAACACGGTCTTGGCGTCGCGCAGCGGCCGCGCCGGGGTGCGCATACGCTGGTCCCACAGCTTCTGGATCATCGCGGAGGCGGCCGGATAGCCGCCGTCGATGAACACGGCTCCGACCAACGCTTCGCAGACGTCCGCGAGGATGGCGGTGCGGCTGCGGCCACCGGCGTGGTTCTCGGAGGCGCCGAGCCTGATCGCCTGGCCGAGCTCGATCGAGCGCGCCACGTCGGCACAGGCCTCCTTGCGGACGAGGTCGGCGAGCCGCCGCGACATCTCGCCTTCGTCGGCCTTCGGAAACGCGCGATAGAGCATGTCCGAGACGATGAGCCCAAGCACGTGGTCGCCGAGGAATTCGAGGCGCTGATAGCTTCCCGCGCGGTTGCGCACGCCCGTCAGCGCCGAGATGTGGGTGAGCGCCTGCTCCAGCAACGCCGCGTCCTTGAAGCGATATCCGATGCGCTTTTCGATCTCTGCCGGCGGGCGCCGGCGAGGCTTCGACTCTTTCGGAGGGCGCGTTGCGGGAGTATCGCCGCGGTTCTTGGAATCGCCGGCAACGGACGGCTCGGGTGCTGGGGAAGCCGGAACGCGCTTTCCTTGTGGCCTGCGGCTCATCGGACGATCGTGAACAATCGACTCCAACGGACCGACCACGGCCACCGCCACACTTCCCAGGCGCGCTCGCCTTCGTAAACCGAAAAAAAGATGATCTGCGCGCGACCAATTATGTTTTCGAGCGGCACGTAGCCGACTTGGCTGAGCACACGGCTGTCGGTGGAATTGTCGCGATTGTCGCCCATCATGAAATAATGGCCGGGCGGCACCTCATAGACCGGAGTTTTGTCGTAGAATCCGTTATCGATCAGGTCGAGCGTGGTGTAGCTCACGCCATTGGGCAGCGTTTCGCGCCAGCGCTTGATGCGGGTCGCCCCATAGCCTTCCTCGGTCTCGACGAAATCCTCGATCCGCTCGCGCTTCACCGGCTGGCCGTTGACGTGGAGAAGACCGTCGATCATCTGGATCTTGTCGCCGGGAAGGCCGATGACACGCTTGATGTAATCGGTTGAATCATCCTTCGGCAGCCGGAACACGACGATGTCGCCGCGTTCGGGCGTGCCCGACCAGATGCGACCGGAGAACAGCGGCGGCGAGAACGGCAGCGAGTAATGGCTGAAGCCGTAGGAATATTTCGAGACAAACAGGTAATCCCCGACCAGCAACGTCGCCTTCATGGAGCCGGAAGGAATGTTGAATGGTTGGAACAGAAAAGTGCGGATGACGAGCGCGATGATCAGCGCGTGAAAAATCACGCGCACGCCCTCGGCGACGCCGCCTTCCTTTCCTCTTGCCATCGATGGCACGCTCATCTGCTTTTTTATCCCGTCCGCCGAAACGCCCCGCGAGCCTTCTAGCCGCTGGGGCGGCGGGGTGCAATCAACCGCACGGATTTTTGTACGGTCGTGCGGCTTTGCGGATTTCTTCCGGGTTCCAAGCGGTTAATCCCCTTTTTTAGGTCGTAAATGGAAGCTCCGAATCGCTTCCCTTCGAGCCGCGCGGGACCGCCGAAATCATTACGAAAGCCTGGGCCAGCGGACCTTCATCGGTAATGGTCACGTCGATTTTGGCGTCGCAGCCCGCTGGCGTAATGGCCTGCAGCCGGGCGAGCGCCCCGCCGGTCAGCTTCATTGTGGGCCGCCCCGACGGCAGGTTGACCACCCCCATATCGCGCCAGAACACGCCCGCGCGCATGCCGGTGCCAAGCGCCTTGGCACAAGCCTCCTTGGCCGCAAAGCGCTTGGCATAGGTTTCGATTCGGTTGGCGCGTCGCTCCGCCCTGGCCCGTTCCGTCTCGGTAAAGATTCGCGCCAGAAAACGTTCGCCGTGCCGGGCGATCACCCGCTCGACGCGACGGACATCGATGATGTCGGATCCGATGCCGAGGATCATGACCCGGCTTTCGCCCGGCCGCGATCCATCGCGGCGCGCATCGTTTTGATAACCTCGGTAAGCCCGGAATAGACCGCCTCTCCGACCAGGAAATGGCCGATATTGAGTTCGACGATCTCCGGCAGCGCGGCGATCGCCTCCGTCGTCTCGTAGTTCAGCCCGTGCCCGGCGTGGACCTCGAGACCCAGGCTGCGGGCGAGCCGCGCGCCGTCGCGGATGCGCATCCACTCAGCCTGTGCGTCCGCGCGCCTTTCGGCGCAGGCATCGCACCAGGCGCCGGTGTGAATTTCGATCGCCGGTGCGCCGATCGCGACCGCCGCTTCGATCTGCGCCGGTTCGGCGGCAATGAACAGCGACACCTGGATGCCAGCCTTGCCGAGGGCGGCAACCGCGGGCGCAAGCTGCTTGCGCTGCGCGGCAGCGTCGAGCCCGCCTTCAGTGGTGCGCTCGGTGCGCCGCTCCGGCACCAGGCACGCGGCATGCGGGCGCGTCTTGAGCGCGATCGCGACCATCTCATCGGTCGCCGCCATTTCGAAATTGAGCGGCTTGTCAATCTCGGCCTTGAGGCGCGCGATGTCCGCGTCGGTGATGTGACGCCGATCCTCGCGCAAGTGCGCGGTGATGCCGTCGGCGCCGGCCGCAATCGCCACTTTGGCGGCGCGGACGGGATCGGGATGCGCTCCGCCGCGCGCGTTGCGGATGGTCGCGACGTGATCGACGTTGACCCCAAGTCGAAGATGAGGAATCGCTGCCAACTTATTGACTCACAATATTTCTTTGATGCCCGCAGGCGGGCCCTAGGCGTGCACCCGCTCGGCGTTCGCCACAACGTCTTTGGCGCGCAATTGCGCGATGATCGAGGTGAGGTGCTTGAGGTCGTAGACTTCAAGATCGATCGTCAGCGACGTGAAATCGGGCGACTGCCGCGTCATGCGGATGTTGTCGATGTTGCCGTCGTGCTCGGCGATGACCTGGGCGACCTGCGCAAGCGTGCCGGGCTCGTTTACCGTTTCAAGCGCGATGCGCGCGGGGAAGCGCTGCGGCGTCGTGGCATCGTCCACGTCCCAACGCAGATCGATCCACCGCTCCGGCGTGTCCTCGAACTCCTTCAGCGCCGACGACTGAATCGGGTAGATGGTGATGCCCTCGCCCGGCGTCAGGATACCAACGATGCGGTCGCCCGGGATGGCGCCGCCGTCGGGCGCGAAACGCACGGGGAGATCGGTGTTGATGCCGCGGATCGGTATCGCCGCGCCGGTCTCACCGCCGGTCGGCAGCTTGAACTTGACCGACTTGGCACGCTTGAGGCCGAACCAGCCGCTGCCGGCCTTGGGCTGCTGTGCCAGCGCCGCTGCCCGCTCTTCCTTGTAGTCGGGATACATGGCGCGCACGACGTCGGCCGCGCGCATCTCGCCTCGCCCGACGGCGGACATCACCTCCTCGACCGAGGCGCGTGCCAGCCGCGGCAGGGCGCCTTGGAGCTTCTCGTCCGAATAGAGCATCTTCGCCCGCTGGCACAGCCGCTCCACGATGCGGCGCCCGAGACCGGCATATTGATGGCGAACCGCGACACGGGTGGCGCGGCGCATCGCGGCACGCGCCTTGCCGGTGGTTACCAGCGATTCCCAGGCCGCGGGCGGCGCCGTCTGTGCCTTTGAGGTGATGATCTCGACTTCGTCGCCATTGGTGAGCTCCGAGGCCAGCGGCGCGATCTTGCCGTTGATCTTGCAGCCGACCGCCGTGTTGCCGACGTCGGTATGCACCGCATAGGCGAAATCGATGGCGTTGGCGCGGCGTGGCAGCGCGATAAGCTTGCCCTTCGGCGTGAAGCAGAAGACCTGATCGTGGAACAGTTCGAGCTTGGTGTGCTCGAGAAATTCCTCCGGGTTGGAGCCCTCGGCAAGCAGTTCGATGGTGCGGCGCAGCCAGGCATAGGCGCTCGACTCGCGCGAAAGCATCTCGGTAGGCGAGCCGGCGCCGTCCTTGTAGAGCGCATGCGCGGCAATGCCGTACTCGGCGATCTGATGCATGCCGCGGGTGCGGATCTGCAGCTCGACGCGCTGCTGGGCCGGACCGATCACGGTGCTGTGGATCGAACGATAATCGTTCTGCTTGGGCGTCGAAACGTAGTCCTTGAAGCGGCCGGGCACGACCGGCCAGGTTGTGTGCACGATGCCGAGCGCCTGATAGCACTCGGCCAGCGTCTTCACGACCACGCGGAATCCGAAAATATCGGAAAGCTGCTCGAAGCCGATCGACTTGCGCTCCATCTTGCGCCAGATCGAGTAGGCCCGCTTGCGGCGGCCGGAAACCTCGGCGTCGATCCCGCTGTCGGCGAGTTTTTTGGTGAGCTGCTGCTCGATGTCCGCGATCAGCCCGCGGCTGCGTGCTTCAAGCGCGTCCAGGCGCTCGCTCACCACTTGGTAGGCCTCGGGATTGAGCTCGCGAAAGGCCAAATCTTCCAGCTCCTCGCGCATCTCATGCATGCCCATGCGTCCGGCGAGTGGGGCATAGATGTCGATCGTCTCCTCGGCGATGCGCCGCCGTGCCTCGGGCGGCACATGCGACAGCGTGCGCATGTTGTGCAGGCGGTCGGCGAGCTTGACCAGCAGCACGCGCACGTCGTCGGCGATGGCGAGGAGGAGCTTGCGCAGGTTCTCCGCCTGCTTCGCCTCCTTGGTCACGAGGTCGAGCTTCTTCAGCTTGGTCAGGCCGTCGACCAGCGCCCCAATGTCCGGGCCGAACATCTGGTCGATTTCGGCGCGGGTCGCCGCCGTATCCTCGATGGTGTCGTGCAGGAGCGCCGCCGCGATGGTGGCGTCATCGAGCTTGAGGTCGGTCAGGATCGCCGCGACCTCGAGCGGATGGGAGAAGTAGGGGTCGCCGGAGGCGCGCTTCTGCTCCCCGTGCGCCTTCATGGCGTAGACATAGGCGCGGTTGAGCAGCGCTTCGTTGGTCTTGGGGTTGTAGCGCCGTACCCGCTCGATGAGATCGTATTGCCGCATCATATGCGGCCGTACCGGCTTCCTGCGTTTTTCAGGTTTTTCAACAGCTTCGCCGGCGATCTCAAGACCGCGCTCGAGCGGCGGGCGAGCCCGCGCCTGGGTCTGCATAGGCGGTAGATTGGTCGATGAGCGCGCCATGGGCTCCATCTGCCGGCCGAACGGCGGTCGGCCGGCTGTTCACCATCAAGATATCACGGCGATTCCGGCCTGCTACAAGGCGCTGAAAATATGGTTGGCCAAAAAAACACGGCCCGGACGGGGTCCGGGCCGTTGCGCCGACCGGCAAAGCCCGGCCGCCTTATTCCTCTTCTTCCGGCTGCTCCTCCGGCGGGGTGAGCCCTTCCAGGCCCTTGAGCAGCTCTTCCTCGGTCATGCGGTCGACCGCGACCTCGGTGTCGTCGGCGTCCACGGTTCCGCCCGGGGCCCCGATCAGCGGCACCGTCGCGGGCTCCGGCTCGTCGACCTCGACGTATTTCTGCAGCGTATGGACCAGCTCTTCCTTGAGATCGTCGGGAGAGACGGTCTTGTCGGCGATCTCGCGCAGCGCGACCACCGGGTTCTTGTCGTTGTCCCGCTCGACCGTGATCGGCGCGCCGGACGAGATCATCCGCGCCCGGTGACCCGCGAGCAGCACGAGATCAAACCGGTTCTCGACCTTGTCGATGCAATCTTCAACGGTGACACGGGCCATGGTCGCTCCTGGTCGCTCCTGGCAATGGAACTTTGTGGCTGAATCTGGTGCTTGGTATCGTCCTTGCAAGCGGTATGCAAGTACGAAATTTTGCACGGAAATTTGTCTTGGCGGGGCGGCGGCCCTCTGTTAGGCAACCTGCGGGAACCGCCGCACGACCGTGCATTATGCAAAACGGATTGGTCGTGACGGCGCGCGTTGTCGGCCCATATTGAAAGCCACACGCGATCCTTACGTTCCCGATAACGACGATCCAGCGAACCGGTCCGGCTGCGGCGAGCGACCAGGACACAGGAGCGGATCTCAAGTTTCGATGACGAGAGAGAGATCATGAACTCGCAAACGGAAAAAATCGCGCTGTTCATCGATGGCGCCAATCTTTACGCCACCGCCAAGGCATTGGGCTTCGATATCGACTACAAGCGCCTGCTGCGGGAGTTCCACACGCGCGGCTATCTGATGCGCGCCTTCTACTACACCGCGGTGATCGAGGATCAGGAATACTCCTCGATCAGGCCGCTGATCGATTGGCTCGATTACAACGGCTACAGCGTGGTCACCAAGGCCACCAAGGAATTCGTCGATCAGACCGGCCGCCGCAAGGTCAAGGGCAACATGGACATCGAGCTCGCCGTCGATGCCATGGAGATCGCCGGGCACATCGACCACATGGTGCTGTTCTCGGGCGACGGCGACTTCCGCTCGCTGGTGGAAGCGATGCAGCGCCGCGGCGTCCGCGTCACGGTGGTGTCGACCATTTCGACCCAGCCGCCCATGGTCGCAGACGAATTGCGCCGCCAGGCCGACGTGTTCCTCGATATCGTCGAGTTGCAGCCGAAGATCGGGCGCGATCCTGCCGAGCGTGCGGCGCGCGAAGCCCGCGAGCCGCGTGAGCCGCGGCACACGCCGCAATTCCTGCAGCGGAGCGCGGCGCCGCAACGCGCCGGCGCCGGTGCCGACGACGATTTCGAGGACTGAAGCGCGCGAGGCGCCGATGCCCCGCGCGTCCCCCAAGCCCGGCCGCAACTGCCCGCGCTGCCCGCGTCTGAAGGCGTTCCGCGAACAGTGGCGGCGGCGCGAGCCGACCTGGTTCAATGCGCCGGTCCCCTCCTTCGGCCCCCTCACCGCACGCCTGCTGATCGTCGGTCTGGCGCCGGGACTCCAGGGCGCAAACCGCACCGGACGTCCGTTCACTGGCGATTATGCCGGCGTCCTTCTCTACGACACGCTGTCCCGCTTCGGCTTCGCGCGGGGCGCCTACCAAGCGCATCCGGATGACGGCCTGGAGCTGGTCGATGCCCGCATCACCAACGCGGTGCGCTGCGTGCCCCCTGAGAACAAGCCGACCGGAACCGAAATCGCGACCTGCCGCGCGTTCCTCAAGCCGACAATCAGGGAGATGGGCAACCTGCGCGCCGTTGTCGCGCTCGGACGCATTGCCCATGACAGCGTCGTCGCGGCGTTCGAGCAAAAGCCGAAATCCGCGACCTTCGGCCATGGCAGCGCACATCAGCTTGGCAACGTCCGGCTGTTTTGCAGCTACCACTGCTCGCGCCTGAACACGAACACCGGCGTCCTGACGCCGGAAATGTTCCGCGGCGTCTTTTCCGAGGTCCGGGGCTATCTCGACGCCTTGACCCAGGCGACGACCTCGTTGGCGTTCTTGTCCGGGGGAAAGACCGGATAAAAGACCTTGCTGACGACGCCGTCGTCGATCACAAGCGCCATCCGCTTCAAGAGCGTCATGCCGGCGATCGTGAATGTCGGCAGCTTGATCGCGCGCGCAAGCTTGAGCGCGGCGTCGGAGAGCACCGGGAACGGCAGCTTCAGCCGGTCGGCGGCCTCGCGCTGGTAATCGGTATCCTGCGTGGACAGGCCGTAGAGCTGCTTGACGCCGAGCCCCTTGAGTTCGGCGAAATGATCGCGGAACGAGCAGGATTGCGGCGTGCAGCCCCTAGCACCCGGGATCGCGTCCCAGCCGTCAGGCGGGTTTTCACCTGGGCGTCCGGTGCGTGGATAGATATAGACGACCGTGCGGCCGGAAAGCTTCGACAGATCGACCTGCGATCCGTCGGTCGCAGCAAGCGCGACGGCCGGCAGCTTGAGCCCGGTCAGGTGACGCGCCGCGCCATCGTCCTGCGGCACCGGAATGTCTGCAGGCAGCACATTCGGATTGTGGGCAGTGGTCATGGGCGGTCTCCCTTTGCACGATCATAGGAAATGAATTCAAGCAGCGAGCCATCGGGGTCGCGGAAATAGACGCTGGTACCCGGGCCGCCGGCACCGAACCGCTCGATCGGGCCACGTTCGATCGATACTCCGCAGCGGCCAAGATGCGCGGCTGCATCGGCAATGGGCCCCTTCCATTCGAAGCACAGGTCGCTGTTGCCGGGCTGCACGGGCAGCCGCGCGACTTCAACCGGGGTGAAGCCAGGCCCATGCAGATTGAGCTGCGCGTCGCCGAACCGATAGGCCCAGCCCTTCGGCCGCCGCACGAGTTCGGCGCCAAGCACGTCGCGATAGAACGCGTTCGACCGTTCCCAGTCGGAAACATGAATGACGCAATGATCGAATTTGACGGGCAGCGACATCGGCGTCCGACCCCGGGCTTTCGCCCGCATCATTGCGAGAACCGGGGCGGGGTCAATCGGAAAAGCATTCGTCCCGCGGGCGTTGCCCGCGGGACGATACGCAGCACCACCGCAATCGCCCTCAGTCGATCCAGGCGATGTCGGTAAGCGTGCCGGACAGACCCTCGATCTTGCCGGCCATGGTGGTCTTGCCGCTCTTGAGGTCGACCGAATAGAGCGTGCCATTGGCGACGAGCCAGGCATCGTTCTTGTCGGGCTGCGAGGCGACGATGTTGAACGCCACCGGGCCGGTCACCGCCATGCCGAGCGAGCCGACGGTGTTGAGGACGCCGTCGTTCGGCGGGGCCTGGGTGACGAGCGAGCCGGTCGCGGCATCGATATTGTACAGCGCAGTCGCCTGCGTGCCTTTCCACGAATTGCTGTAGGCGCCGGCGACGACCTTCGGGGTCTTGCCCGCATTCGGATCGCCTTCCTTGAACTTATGCGAGCCGTCGACGGTCGCCTTGCCGTCGTCGACGTTGACGCGCAGGCTGGTGCCGTCGGACCCCATCACGCGCAACCGGTCGGCGACCGGATTGAAATCGACGGTGGCGGTGACACCGGCCTTGAGCATTTCCGACAGCTTGCTCTTCACGGTGGCCTGGCCGGATTTCACGTCGATGGTGACGATCGCACCATCCGATGCAACGCCATACAGCATGCCGTCGGCCGGCCGCACATCGATGCCGACGATCGTGGCGGCGCCACGGATATCGGCCTTGCCGGTGACTTTACGGGATGCCGGATCGATGGTCACGATCGACTTGCCGTCGACCAGGCCGATGATCCAGCCCGCTTGCGCCGTGGTCGCGGCGAAGGCCGACGCAGCCACCGCGCCCGCAAGCGCGAATGTCTTCACTGTCCTGAACATGAATGTGCTCCCTTTGATGGACCGCGGATGTCGGCGCGGCCGCGACGGCCAGCCCCGACGTCGGGGAGCTACGGAGGGCAAATGTCGGAGGTTGCAGGCCGCCGGCGATTTTTCACCGCGGGCGTTCACGACTCCGTGAAACATGGGATGCGGAGGAAGCTGCGTCACCCCTTCGCCCGCAACAGGCGGCCGCGCTCGCGGTCCCAATCGCGCTTCTTCTCCGTTTGGCGCTTGTCGTGCAATTTCTTGCCGCGCGCCAGCGCGACTTCGATTTTGGCGCGCCCCTTCTCGTTGAAATAGAGCTTGAGCGGGACCAGCGTCATGCCCTCGCGCTCCACCGCTCCCGCGAGCTTGTCGATCTGACGGCGATGCAGGAGCAGCTTGCGGGGACGCTTGGGGGCGTGATTGAAGCGACCGCCCTGCAGGTATTCCGGGATATTGGCGTTGACGAGCCAGAGTTCTCCGCCACGCGCATCGGCGTAGGATTCGGCGATCGTCGCCTTGCCCTGACGCAGTGATTTCACCTCGGTCCCGGTGAGTGCGATGCCCGCCTCGAACACCTCGCCGATCTCATAATTGAACCGCGCCTTGCGGTTGGCGGCGACGACGCGCAGCTTGCGATCCGGTTTTGCCGCCATTGCGCCTCTCCACCGTCGAATCGGCGGCCTTCTCCATCGCATCACCGGCCGGCGGACGCAATGTCGGAGAGGCGCAGGGAGTATGGAATGGCGGTCAGCCGCGGGCGCCGGCGGTGACGCTCTCGATCTGGCGGCGGATGGCGCGATAACACTCGCAGGCCCTCGCCTCCAGGCCCGGCCGGTCGAGGATCTCGATGTGTCCGCGATGGTAGCGGATCAGACCGGCGTTCTGCAGCATTTGCGCCGCGACGGTCACGGTCGGCCGCCTGACCCCGAGCATTTGGGAGAGAAATTCATGGGTGAGCCGGATCGTGTTGCCATCGACCCGATCGCGCGCCTGCAGGAGCCAGCGGCTCAGGCGCTCTTCGACGTCGTGCAAAGCGTTGCAGGCGGCGGTCTGCTGCACCTGGATCAGCAGCATCTCGCCGTAGCGCACGATGATCTCCCGCACCGGGCGGCTCTCGTCCGCAGCTTTGCGAAAGCGCGAAGCCGAAATGCGCAGCGCCGATCCGGCGACCTGGACGATCTCGCGCGTATACGAACGTCGCGGGCCAAGCCCCGCCAAGGCGCCGACAGCGCCTTCGCGTCCGACCGTGGCGGTCTCCACCGCGTCGCCCTGTTGCATCACGGTCAGCAAGGAGATGATGCCCTCGATAGGAAAATAGACCTGATCGATGCGGTCGCCCTGCTCGTGAAGAACGAGGTTCTGTTGCAGCGGCGCTGGTTTCAGGTGAGGCGCCAGCAGCGCAAGGTCTGCTGGCGGCAATGCTGCCAGCAAGCGGTTGCGCCCGCTCGATTGGGAACGACCAAATTGCACCGCGGCCCCTTTCTAGTCGCCCGAGCCCACCCGCAACGGTGACTGAAGGGACGCCCCCGAAGGCGCGCCTATCGGCAGCCGGCGGCGAGAAAGTAGCCACCGGTTACTTCTTCGTCTGTGCGGTATCCGACAAAAACGCTGCGGTTGGCGTTGGCTGAAAATGCCCGCAGCGCCGTCAATGGGCGTCGGAATTAACTATCGTCTTGCTGAAAATGCGAAGGCGCTTGAAAGGTTCCCATCTTCCTGCACGCAGACGGAAACGTAACGTGGCGTAATGTTGTTTTTGTAATGGCTGTTGCGTCGCGCCTTATCGATTCGTTTCATCGCTCGTTTTTTCGGATTTCAACAAATCGCGAATTTCGGTGAGCAGCACTTCCTGCTTGGAAAGTGCCGGCACCTTCTCCGCCTCGGCGCGCATCATCCGGTTCATCAACTTGACCACGAGAAAAAGGACCCAGGCGACGATAATGAAATTGATCACGATGGTGATGAAGTTACCCCACGCCAGTACGGCGCCTTGCTTCTTCGCTTCCACCAGCGAGTCGGCCGTCACTTTGGGCGATAGCGGGATGAAATGGTTCGAGAAGTCGAGCCCGCCGCTGACTGCGCCGATCATCGGCATCAGGATGTCCCCGACCAGCGCCTGTACGATATTTCCGAAGGCAGCGCCGATGATGACGCCGATCGCAAGATCGACGACGCTGCCGCGCAGAGCGAATTTCTTGAATTCCTCGAGCATGACGCTTGACTCCTCCCGGTCGTCAGCAACGCCGCAGCAACGGCGGAGACGTGCAATGTCTCACCGCCCCTGGCCGCAGATCGCTATTGAGGAAGCCTAATTGATCAAGCCGGCGTGGACCATCGCCGCCCGTACCGCGGCCTTGGTCTTCTCGGCGAGCGTGACCATGGGCAGCCGCACCGTCTCGGCGCACCGCCCGAGCACCGACAACGCGTATTTCGCCGGCGCCGGATTGGTTTCGATGAAGAGCGCGGTGTGCAACGGCATCAGCTTCTCATGCAGCGTGAGCGCGGTAGCGTAATCTCCCTTGCCGCAGGCGCTCTGGAATTCCGCACAGAGACGCGGCGCGACGTTCGAGGTGACGGAAATGCAACCGTGGCCGCCGTGCGCCATGAAGCCGAGCACCGTCGCGTCTTCGCCCGAGAGCTGATTGAACCCCTCGCCCATGGCGGCGCGCTGCTGCGTGACCCGCACGACGTTGGCGGTGGCATCCTTTACCCCGGCGATATTGGGAAGCTCGAACAGCCGCGCCATCGTTTCGACCGACATGTCGATCACCGAACGCGACGGGATATTGTAGATGATGATCGGAATGCCGATCGAATCGTTGATCGCCTTGTAATGTTGATAGAGGCCTTCCTGGGTCGGCTTGTTGTAATAAGGCGTGACGATCAGCACCGCGTCGGCGCCGGCCTCCTCCGCATGCTGCGCGAGCTCGATCGCTTCCTTGGTCGAGTTCGACCCGGCACCGGCTACCACCGGCACCCTGCCCTCGGCCTGCTTGACGCACCATTCGACGACACGCTTGTGCTCGTCGTGGGACAGCGTCGGGCTCTCGCCGGTGGTGCCGACCGGGACCAGGCCATTGGTGCCCTCGGCGATCTGCCAGTCGACGAGATCGCGGAAGGTCTTTTCGTCGAGCGCGCCATTCTTGAACGGGGTGACGAGCGCGGTGAAAGACCCCCTGAAGCTCGTCTTGGCACTCATGACGTGATCCTCTGCCTGATGCGGGGCTGCCGGCAGGCCCGCGCGGCGGCTCATTTAATATCGGCTCGCCGGGGCGGTTGAAAGGCCGGGAAGCCGGGTTCCGCACCGCCCCGTTTTTGCCGCGGTCCCGGTCAAGGCTTGCCTCTGTTGCGGGTTAGTGCTTCGTCAATCTTATCAATTGAGAACTGTCAGGGGTAGCGCCGGCTTTGCTCGCGCCCGGGGAGAATCAGGACATTGACCAAGCCCGCCATCGGACTTTTGACAGGATTTGTGCTCGCAAGTCTGGCCGGGCTCGGCCCGGCCGCTGACGCGGCATCGCCGGCAAAGGTCCCGATGCCCCGCCCCCGGCCTCCGGAAGCGGGCGGCGCGTCCTCAGCGGCCGTGGCTCCAATCCGCGCAATTCCCGCAAAAGCGGCGGCACCGCTCGCCTTCGCGTCCACGACAACGACATCCGCAGCCGACGTGGCAGCCGTAAAACAGGCCATCGCGGCAGCGCGCGCCGGCAAGACCGGCCACGCCACTGACCTGGAGCACAGCATCAGCGATCCGGTCGCGCGCAAACTTGTCGAGTGGGCGATTCTGCGCAGCGACAATAACGGGGCCGAATTTTCGCGCTACGCCGCCTTCATCGCCGGCAATCCGAGCTGGCCGAGCATCGGCTTCATGCGCCGGCGCGCCGAGGCCATGCTGTGGCAGGAACGCGGCTCACCCGCGACCGCGCTTGCGTTCTTCGCCAAGGAACAGCCGCTGACCGCCAAGGGCCGCTTCGCGCTTGCGCGCGCGCTGCTGGCGCAGGGCGATCGCGCCCGCGCGCAGGCGCAGGTGCGCGAAGCCTGGCGCAACGACGCGTTCTCCGCGGACCTCGAATCCCA
>Ga0114129_10002709_pt1 | contig 24665 bp, 22 predicted proteins | sample RhiMetdeltSRZDD1_FD_80071 | JGI IMG/M metagenome (GOLD analysis project Ga0114129, IMG submission 80071) | Populus rhizosphere microbial communities from Tennessee, USA - Rhizosphere MetaG P. deltoides SRZDD1 (version 2) (version 2) | ecosystem: Host-associated > Plants > Roots > Rhizosphere >...
GTCTTCGCCGTCGACTACCAGAACTACGGCCGCTCCGATCACCACCCCTGCGGCCTCTGCGTCACCACGCAGGTCGCCGCGAACGACGTCAACGCAACCATCGATTACATCAGCAAGCTCCGCGGCGTTGACAAAGTTCATCTGCTCGGTTGGTCGTGGGGCACAAACGTAACAGGCCTCTTCACCATGCAGCATCCGGAGAAGGTGAAACGACTCGTTCTGTACGCGCCGCCCGTGTGGAGCGCGCCAAGGGGCCAGGCGCCGACCGAGGAGTTCCGGACGGTCACGCCGGACAATGCGCGTGGTCTGTTCGAGCCCGCGGCGTCCGACGCCACCGCGGTGGACACGTGGGTCAAGGAGGTCGCGCAGTGGGGTCCGAAGGCGCCGAACGGTGTCGTCCTCGACCTCAACACGAAGATGCCGCTGACGGATCCAAAGAAGATCGCCGCGCCTACGATGATCATCCTCGGTGACCTTGATCGGCTGACGCCGATCACCCAGCCGAATCTCCCCGGGTTCTTTGCCGAGCTGCCCAACACCGACAAGCAGCTCATCATCGTACCGGGCGCCGGCCACGCGCTTACGGTGCAGAAGCCGCGCCTCCGCTTCTACAGCGAAGTCGCCAAGTGGTTCAGCGTCGATTAGGCTTGAGGTCGGCTCTCACCGCCGTGGTGCCGGCGGCGTCAGAGATGCTGAATTGCGGGGGATAGCGGTTTACCGAAACAACTCGGCCCAAGGAGTTCAGTTGGGTTGGGACCGGAGAGAGGCCCGGAGACTGCGTTGTGCATTTTCCACATCAAACGGGACGCGACCCCGTCTCCTCCGCGCAGCCCTTGGTTTACTGTCGCTTGAGCCGCGCGACCCCGGCTGCGACGGCTCCACGACTGCTTCGATACCTGGCGCGGCATCGGCGATGTGGTCGCCGGCATGGCGCGCGCGGACTACGACCTTGAGTTGCGGCGCTACAACGGCCGGGGCTGGCGCGCGATCTTCTTCCAGAGCGGTTTTTGAGCATTTCCTCACGTCGCATGCCGGTGCAGCGTGGGCGCGGAGCCCGTGGGAAGCGGTGCAGCGCGCGGCCGAGGATGCGTTGCGAAAACTTGAGAGTCCAGATGCTGCGGCGCATGACTGGGCTACGACTGACGAATCACCATGATAAGTGCGCGAACGAGGGGCCGATCCAACGCTCTCCGCTGTCTGCGGCCGTGATCGCAAACGCGGCGGCGATCGGGCCACGCCGCCGCGTGAGCGCATCTGCGGTTCAGCGAGTGCTACGTTTCCTCAGGCCGCGCCCGAGCCCCAGCAGGCCAATACCCAGCAGCGATATTGTCGCGGGTTCAGGAACAGTCGTTGATGCCGCGACGAACTCGCCCGACTGAGAACTCGTCACCGACCCAGTGGCGAGCAAACCTTGAATTTGGGCCGGCGTCTCCCCGGTGAACGGACTTTCCAACTGCCCAGACCAGGTTGAACTTCCGACACCATCCGTAGCGGTCCCGAACATGCCGAACGACACGTTAGTCCCCACTGCGGTTTTCGTCAGCACCAATGGTGAACCCGGAAAGGGAAAGGGTGAGCAGGAATCGCCGACATTCACTGCGCCGGCGCAGTTGGTATTCGCGGAACCGGGACCGATTGCGGTCACCGTGAACAAGAGATTAGCGTGCGAGGTCCCATTGCCCGCGAACTGCACGAACGGGTTGTTGGCGGCCAATACTCCGGTTATCGGTGTGTTTTTCGCGAACTCAATCGCCTCGTTCGGCGAGTTTGGAGAGGCGTCCAGGCACCCAGCAGTTCCGAGGACTCCGCTCGGGCATCCCGCAAACATCAAAGATGTCCCATTCGCGACCTCACCATTCCACGGTGGCCCTGCAGGATTCGATGATGGGTCCGTATTGATCGTTATCGAGGTAGCAGTGTACGTGATCGTCCCGCCCGAGCCGGTTTCCAGAGTGCCGATAATCACCGCCGACGCAGGCATCGCCGAGGAGAACAGCAGAACCACTGCCGAGCCAAGCACCGCGGTCCATCGCGCTGTGGATAGACTCATAGGTGTCAGGTCCTCCCGCGACGCCATGCAGCATCAACCACGCCAAGCGCGTCCGCATGCGCTCGACAGGGTGCGACGTTTACGAAGCGTTAAGGACACCGACACACCGAGATGAATTGCTAGTGTTCTGCGCGAACGAATCCCGCTACAAAAGGCGCGGTTTCTCGGAGCCGTTTACAGTGGCGCGCCAAGTGTGAAGTGGTCTTAATGCTTCGCTTCGGATCTTGCTATTTCGCGGGTGCTGCTGGCGTGGACGCTGCGCAGTACCGGATCGCGCAGCCGATCCTCAGTCGCGCTGCTGAAGCTGGAGGAGACCCAATGATGACCGACGCATACACGAAGGCCGTGCTCACTGTCATCGCGTTGGCGCTGACGGTGTTGGCAGTCCGGCCGATAGTCGAGCCTCAACGCGTACAGGCAGAGGGGCCGACCTCGGTCGAGATTTCACAGCGACTCGGCAAGCTTGAACACAACACCGAAGTCATGCGCTCGGCTGGCAACAAGAACGCCCAGCGAACGAACGAGCGGTTCGCCAAACAGGGCGGCGGGGTTGATGTGGTGCTCGTTGAAGCGGACGCCGTAGGGGTGATGGGCGCGCGGTCGGAGCCTGCGATCCCTGCGATCTTCCCCCCTCAGCCTCCGCCGAACCCGTTCTGATTCGCGGCGATCTGAATCTTTGACATGTGACTGAGGGTCACAGACCATGCCCCCACGACGGATAGGGCGAGTCTTGAAAGAACGACGAGAGGCAAAGGCATGAGCCAGGTCAGGCTCGTGAAGGCCGCGCGCGTTGGCCGGACCTACATCGTCAAGCTGGAGAGTGGCGAGAAGAAGAATCCTTCACTCGAGGTACTTCAGAAGCTCGCCAAGGCACTCGGCGTGCCGGTGGCGGAATTGCTGGAATGAACGGAGAAACCACATGACGAGGGACGGATTTAACGAGATCCCGACCGATGAGTACAAGGCCCTCTACGGCGTCTATTTGGCCTGCCTCGATGCGCGGGTGCGCGGTGAAAAGCTGCCCAAAGGTGTGAGCGACGCGATGCCGGACGTAAAGCAAGCGTACGCCGCGCAGGGTACCGACGAGTACGGCACCGCAGCTCGCTGAGGCCCTGGCCTGGGACGAGCTCACCAAGCTGCCCACGTTCAAGATGGCCAAGGAAGAGGGCAAACAGCGGTTCCTGAACGAGACGAGATCGCGAGGCTGCTCGATGCCTCCCGCGAGTCGCGTAACAAGCTGCTGTTGGCGATAGTCGTGGTCGACCTGCATACAGGACTCCGCAAGGGCGAGCTGCTCGGGCTGACGTGGGAGCAAGTCGACTTCGCGCGCAACGTGATCGCCCTCGGCCGGCGTACCAAGAGCTGGAAGGGCAGGGACGTGCCGATCAATCAGGCGGTCTACGATGCGCGGGCGCCTCTCCGGAAAGCGGCCGGCGGCCAGGACGTGACGGGCAGAGTGTGGGGCGAGATCCGGAAGATCGACACCGCCTACAAATGCGGCGCTCCTGCGCGCCAAGGTCCTAGACGTCGACGTGAACTTCCACACGCTTCGCCATACCTTCGCCAGCCATTAGGTGATGCGCGGCGGCTCGCTGGTGAAGCTGCAGGCGATTCTCGAGCACGCCAGCATCCGCACGACCCAGGTGTGCGCGCACCTCGCGCCGGATCACCTCAGTGGCGCGACGAGCATTCTCGAGGGGCTCGGAACCTCAAAAAACACAGCGCATGGACAGCGCATGGCGTCCCGACGGCGACTGTGACAGCGAGCGGTGTGGTATAAGTATGCGTCCTACCGAGGCACGGCGGCGTACCCAAGTGGTTAAGGGAGCGGACTGCAAATCCGTTATGCGCCGGTTCGAATCCGGCCGCCGCCTCCAATTTTTCATTTACTTCCGAAGGGTCTTCACAACCGCTGTGCCCATTTCGGCTGTTTTTGTGCCCATACGCTCTACGTTGGCAGTGTGCGCTAGCTTCATCGCCGCCTCTCGGAGATCTGTGTCACTGACGATCGCGTAGCGTCGATACACGCTCTCGGTCTTGTGGCCGGTCATCTTCATGGCGACCGAGCGCGGCACGCCAGCGCGCTCGAGGGCGCGGACGGCCGTGCGACGGAAGTCATGCGGGATACGCGATGCAGTGATGCGGACGAATAGGGTCTGTCGCTACGGATATAGGAGGGGCGGCCAGCCGAGGACACGAGTACGGTGCCGAGCATAGCGGCGCCGAGCGCTCCGACGACCTCCCGGGCCGCGTAGGGGGGTCGACCTCGAGCTCGCAGCGCCGCGACGCAGATGACATCGTCCGATCGTCGAGCGGCTGGGCGGCTTGGTGCATGAACAGCGACGCCTGCCTGGGGGCACGGCCGACGATCTCGCGCGTCCCACTGAGCGAGGCCCCGGTGGTCTCAGACGGGCACAGTGCGGGCACAGACGTCCGCTAACCCGCCGATCTCATGAGGGCCGATCGACGCACACCGGATTGGTCATCCGCGACGCGACGCCGCCCGGAAGCGTCGACGCCGCGCGGAAGCGTCGAGCACACCTGAAAACTACGTCGCGCGAGGCACGGCGCAGCGGGCGAGTGACGATGTATTCTGCATACACGGCGTTCTGAGAATTCCACTACTTCAGCGCTCTGGTCGTGGCGTGGCCGTCCATTTCGCCCGCAGTCTCAGGGTATCGCCCATATCCTCGTCCGGGTCGCTAGGGGGCTCGGCGAACAGATTCGGCCGGCCATGAGCGCCGGAGCCTTCGGCGAATGATTCCCCTAGCGCAGCTTGCTACACAACAGCATCAAGAGTCCCGCAAACGAGACCAGCTCCCAGCCCATCAGCTGTGTATCTCCAAGGAGGGCGCTGAGCTGCGAAGGAACGGTCGGCATCTCGAGTCGTGTGAGGTGCTCAACGAACGCCGTTTCACTGACGATAAACGCAATACCCAGTGCAACCCACACAAGTCCGATTGTCCAGGCGATCAGCCTGGAAGCATCCATCCGTGAGGTCTCCTTTCAATGAAGAGGCCGCGAGCGGCCTCTGTTCTCTTCGGCAGCACAGGCGTCCGCGCGTGCTACTTCTCAAATTGTGAGTTGCGTATAGAGTGCCAAGCTATCTAGAGCTTGAACATTTCGGAAAATCGATGACTTCAGATAAGGCTGCCCATCGGCAGGGCATCCTGACACGCATGTTCTCCCCTCGCTACACAGATTGACCTCGCCTCACACCTTTCGCCCTGGCATATCCACTGAGAAGTGTGGATTGCGGTGGACAAGGTGGATGAACTTCTCATTGCCGTCATCGGCCCCTGGGGTTACTGTCGCGGCGCCGTGACGTCGCTATTATGGCCGACGATCTCCGAGCTTGTCAGGGCCGCCCATGGCCCTATCTGCTGTGTCTGTATCGCATCAATTCTGGCATTGCCCGGCAGACTCGTGACCATGGCGACGCTTGGCCTGAGCCGGCGCGGCAGCTTTGAGGTCGGAGACGGAGCATGTGTGCGATGCCGGCTCCACGGGCGGGTGATCCGCTCTTTTCATGGACCGGTCGGCGCAGCCGTCGCAGCCCCGTTTGAGGTTCAGGCCGGCGACGACCCGAGAGACAACTACTACTCATAACGACGGTTCGATGCAGTGATGATACGGGTGCGCGTCTAGCACCCTTTCTGCTATAGTCCTCGCCGCCTTCACCCTGGCCTCAAGGGCTGACGCGCGCGCGCCGCGTCGAGACCCCGGTGAATTGGGCTCCTCGGCCATTTCGGCCGGCCGCGTCACCCGGGAAGTCTCATGAAACACCTGGCGCCGGATAAGGCATCCCTCATCGCGCTTCTGCTCATCGAGCGCCCCATGTGCCTCGACTGTATCTGCGAGAAAGTCGGGGTCTCCACGATCGAGGGCGATCGCTACCTGACGACGATCGGGGCGGCGCTGGCACTGCAGCGCAGTGAGGAGCAGTGCAGCAGATGCGGTAAGACGAGCCCCGTCTACTCGCTGAACCACCCAGAAAAGTGACCGATCGCTGTCGTGCCTGCGGCAACTCCACCAGCTCCAAACGCCGGGCATCCCACTGACTGCCGGTGCGTTGCGCCCCTAGATACGGGACACTTCTCGCCCGGGCGCCATTCCTACCTATGGCGCGGCAGGCGGGATAGTGACGCACCGCGGGCGTCGGCGGCACCGCCGTTTCACCCAAAGAAGCGAAGCCGACTGCGCGGTGAACGCCGCGGAGTCATTCTTGTAGAATGCCCGGCGGTGTTCACCGGCCTGTCTCCCGTCGTGCCGATGCAGCCCACGCTCGTCCGCCAGCCATTCCACCGGCCCGGCTGGATTTACGAGGAAAAGGTTGACGGTTACCGGATGCTCGCGTAGTCCTCGCGATCGGCCAGCTGCCCGTCTCGACCGTCGTGCTCGACGGCGAGCTCGCGGTGTTCGATGAGCAGCTACGCTCCCGCTTCGAATGGCTGCGGCATCGCCAATCTACGCAATCTTCAATTTAGCCGCTGTCGAAAATTGATCTGAATGCCAACCAGCGAGCCGAACATAAGCCTGACGCCTCGCTATGAGGCCGTAGCTGCGATTCTCGTCGTCGGCAACCGTTATGCCCTTCAACATCGTGATAACCGTCCGGACATTGCCGAACCGGGACGTTGGGGCCTATTCGGCGGGTCCATCGATAGTGGTGAGGATCCGCATCGCGCGATACGCCGCGAAATACTCGAGGAGCTGTACCTCGACGTTGCGACATTTTCCCCGTTGTGGCGCGTACTGTATTACTCGCCGTTCGGCGACGCAATCGTCCGCACGTTCGTCTTTAGCGCCGATCTATCGAACGATTGGCCCCGCCATCGGCTCGGCGAGGGCCAACGGACCGCGCTGTTCCCCATCGATGATCTGCCATTAGATACTGTGCCGCTTGCGCAAGCATTGCTCGAGCGCCATGCCTCTGCGATGCGAGCAGAACGGTGATCATGGCGTGACCGTTCCCCAGGCGCCATGCCGACGCAGATCGAAACAGGTAAGGCGGACTATGCGGCTCGCTTGCCCGCCCAACGCTTCTGCGGTGTCTTCCCGCCCCGTCCTGCTGCCTTAGCGGGCTCCTTCCGCTCGAGGCTGGCCCTCAAGCGCCTTCATGAGATTGGCGACTGGACAACGGCGTTCCTCGCACGGTAGCTCAAGCTCCTTGCCCTCGACCATCGATCGCCTTGCGGAGCACTTCGGTGTAGGTGTCTCGCGCCGTTCTAAATCTTCGCCAGCGCATCCAGCAGCACTGACAGGACGACGACCCCGCCGATCGCGAACAGGATCGCAACGACGCCGCGGACCATCATGTTCACCAGCCGCCTGGCCAAAGAAACGTAGTCGTGCCCAAAGAGCTGTAGCTCGCGCTTGCGTGCCTTTTCGTTGTTCAGCGTGTGCAGGCATTCGCGCAGCGGCAGTCGCAGGAATCGAAACATCCGAGCCCTCAAGGAGTCGCGCACGCTTCCGGCCAGCCCGGAGGTACGAGAAACGCGCCAAGTCTTATCCTACGGCCACGACGACTCCCAGACGAAAAACTATCGCGCGGATAAGCGGGTTCGCAGCGGCCCCCGGTCGTTCTTGTCACCTATCCTCAGCAAACATCCGCCGTTGCCAACGGTCCTCCGGGATGGTCCAGTCCTTCTGCTTCACCTTCAACCAACGCTTCGTCAGCCTGCTCTCGTACACGCTGGCCTCGTCCTTCGCTACCAGCCCCTCACAGCCGCCACTTGATGAGCGGACGGGCCCAGTGAAAGACAACTACGCCGACGATCAGCAGCAGCCACGTCGCGGGCTCAGACACGGAAGACGGTGGCGCACCATCCCGACAAAAAGTCAGAAAACCCAGGTCGCGACTTCGCTGACGAACGCGTGGCGGCAGTACCTACTCGGCTGCCTTCGCGGTTCCGAGTGCGCAGCCTGCTCAGCCCGTTTCGCTGTGCCCGCGTTTGTGCCCGCGACGCTCTGAAATCGTCTCTTTTGGACCAACTCAAACCAATATCGCAAGAGAGCGTTTACGAGGTAAAGTCATGGTCCGCGCACAGTTGAGGGGAGGCAGCGACCGGGACTGCAAATCCGTTATGCGCCGGTTCGATTCCGCCGTCGCTGCTGCTGCGAGGGGACTAGGTGATCGAGTGAGCCGACGCGACCGTGGCGAGCTAGCTTATCGTTTCCGCGAGAACCTGCTCGAGATGAAGTAAGTCGAACGGCTTCGGCAGATACCCGTTCGCGCCGCGCTTCATCGCCTCGAGGGCGACCTCCTTCGAGTCATAGCCCGTCATCATGAAAATCGGCGTCTGTACCCCCAGGTCGCGGAGCTTCTCCAGCAACGTGAGGCCATCCAACCCCGGCATGCGGACGTCGATGAGAATCGCGTTGGGCTTGTGCTCGACCACGGCGGTGAGCGCTGACGCGGCATTGCCCACGGTGTCGACGGTGTAGTCCTGTCGGAAAAACTCTCTGAGGACGTCTTGAATGACCTCGCTGTCATCGACGACGAGTATCCGCTTGGTACGCTGCGCGGCCGTCGTTGCGCGGCTCATCCTACTCGTCCGTGCCGATCGATCCAGTGCCGCGCACAAATCGCGCCGCTCTGCTCGGCAACTTCCGCGGTCGGCTTCCGTCGATTCAGGTGTCCCGCACACAACGTTGTTCCTGATACGCGGCGGCGAATCCTGACGTCGGCGTCCCAGCCGTCGTCGATCTCGAACGCGATCACTTCGATTCGGTAACCGCGGTAGTCCGACTCAATGATCATCGGCCCCTCCCCACAGTCGTCCGTCTAGTGGGGATATCGGCAAAGACCGGACCAGGTGCGGTGGCGTTGCCTAACCGACTGGAATCACGTTCATTTCGTTCGGTGGTCTGGTTCGAGCCGAGCAGCAATCACCCAGGGCGGCGTGACATGTGCTGGCTTCATCCTGATCACGCCTCGGCTTTGTCCTCGGGGGTGCTCTTCAACGCCTCGATCAGCTCACCCGGTCACCGAGGAACTCATCTGGTGAGCGTGGTCAGTTCCAGCGGGGGCTCGACGTGCGCGAGCTGCCGGCACACGAATGTCCCGGGCATGAGCCGGCGCTCGCGACAGTGTGATCGACGAGTCTCGCGGGGCGTCTGCCGAAATTTACCTCTGGACGCGCTTCAGCTGGCCTCGTGACAGAACGTTGAAGGTAGCGCTCACAGTGAGCGAACTGTTTCCGACGATCGTGCATGCGCCGGTTCCGGAGCAGCCGCCGCTCCAGCCGACGAATCGTGATCCCGATGCCGCGGTGGCGGTGAGCGTCACGAGCGTTCCGCTCGGGTAGCTGACTGCGCACCCACTACCGCACGAGAGGCCCGTTGGATTACTGGTGACGGTTCCATCGCCGCTGCCAGATTTCGCGATCGTGATCGTGTAGCTGGACGACGTGCTCGGCGGCGGCGGCGCGACAGGCGGCGGGGGAGGCGGCGTGACAGCTGCCACCGCGGCGGCACCGCATGCCTCGTTGGAGTAGGCCGACGTGCCGTACGCGTCGAACGCCGAAACTCGATAACAATACGTTACGCCCTGCGCAGCGCTCGCATCGAGGTATGTCGTCACGCCTGTTGGGACGTTGGCGAGCGACGCGTATGTCGTATCGGTCGAGAGCCGGCGCTCGACGCTGAACGAGGCGGCGCCGTTCGAATTGTCCGTCCAGGACGCGGTGAGTTGTGCAGCCGCCGCAGTGACGTCGACGACAACGGCGGCCATCACGATGGCGAGAATCGCAGCGATGTGGCGACGCGAAGACATGACAGGCCTCCCATCGACGAGAGCACCATCGCCCTGGGAGCTGTCTCCCTCCGTTCGGCGGCCCGGCTGTCAGGCGCGCTGCCTGACCCGTGGCTTTGCGTCCCCGCCTCGCGACGGGTTTGCCATTTATCGGGGAGGGGCTTTCGTCATACTCCTGAGTCAGCAACGGGCATACCAGACGCCGGGGTGACGAAACCGGCTGGAATTACGCCCGAAACAATGCTGACGAGAAACGGCACAATCGCACGACGTTGACCGAGTGACAGCGAGCGTGGACATCGTGACAGAGCTGTCACCGGCGTCCGTTTTCGCGCGATACAATGCACCGGACGGGGGCGTGGCGTAACGGCAGCCGCCGAAGACTTAAAATCTTCTGTCCGAAAGGACGTGCAGGTTCGACTCCTGCCGCCCCCACCAATCTTGCTTCGAAGTAGCGGCGAAAATTCGTGCGTGCGGTAGGATTAAGCCGATGTTCGCCTCGCCCGGCTCGATTGCCTTTCAGATCCCGCAGATCCTCGGCATCGGTCCGTTCCCTGTCCGCTGGTACGGCATTCTCATGGCCACGTCGATCGTCCTGGGCCTGTGGTGGGGGCACCGCCAGGCGCGTCGCGATGGCCTGCCCGCCGACGACATCATCAGCGTGGGGCAGTGGGCGATCCTCGCGGGCATCCTCGGCGCCCGCGCGTACGAGGTTATCTTCAACTGGGACTATTACGGCCAGCACCCGTCGAAGATTCCCGCGGTGTGGGAGGGCGGGCTTGCCATCCACGGCGGTCTCATCGTGGGGCCGCTAGTCGGCGTTCTGCTCGCGTGGAAGTGGCGCGTCCCGATCCTTCGCGGGCTCGACGTCACCGGGCCCGCGATCGTGCTGGGCCAGGCGATCGGTCGCTGGGGGAACTTCTTCAACGAGGAGGCCTTCGGCCGGCCGATCGACGTGCCCTGGAAGCTGTACATCACGCCGGGACATCGTCCGGCCGGCTTCAGCCAGTTCGAATACTTTCATCCAACGTTCCTCTATGAGTCGCTGTGGGACTTCGCGGTCTTCGTCGCGCTGGTGACGTGGCTGCGCCCGCGGCTGCGTGAGCATCCCGGCGCGCTCTTTTTCTGCTACATCGGTCTCTACTCGATCGGGCGATTCGCGATCGAAGCGTTGCGACTCGACAGCTTCTGGATGGGAAATCTCCGCGTGCCGCAGCTCGCGAGCGTGGTCGGCGTGATCGTCGCGGTGATCGGGCTGGCGTGGACGCGACGCCGCTCGACGCCCGTCACGGCCAGCTGAAGCCGACGCTCCGGTGAGCGATGCACGTCGAGCAGATCGCGCCCTATCTCTGGCGTATTCCGCCTGACGCGACGCCCGGCATGCGCGTGCCGGGGCTCGTCGTTGCCGACGAGCCGCTCATGCGCCAGATCCGGACCGAGCTCGCGCTGGCGCAGCTCGCCAACGGCGCCACGCTTCCCGGCATCGTTCGCGCCGCACTCGCGATGCCCGATATCCATCAGGGCTACGGGCTGCCGGTCGGCGGCGTCGTCGCCACCGACGCACGCAGCGGCGTGGTGAGCCCGGGCGCAATCGGATTCGACATCAACTGCGGTGTGCGGCTCGTGCGCACGGGGCTCGAGGCCCCGGCCATCGCCGCGGAGCTGCCTGCGCTCGTCGAGGCCCTCTATGCCGCGGTGCCGACCGGCGTCGGCGGCCGTGGCCTGGTCGACCTGGACGCGCGCGAGCTGGGCCGCGTGATGACCGACGGCGCCAGGTGGGCCGTTGGCCGCGGGCATGGCACCCGTGAGGATCTGCAGGCCATCGAATCGTCCGGCGCGATTCCAGGCGCTGATCCGGACGCCGTCTCGCGCCACGCGACCGAGCGCGGCGTGCGGCAGCTCGGCTCCCTCGGCTCGGGCAACCATTTCGTCGAAATTCAGACCGTCGACGAGGTATACGACGAGCCCGTCGCCGAGCGTCTTGGCTTGCGCGCCGGCGGCGTGACGCTGATGATCCACACGGGCTCGCGCGGCATTGGCCATCAGGTCTGCACGGACTTCATCAAGACCGCGGGCGTCGCGATGGCGCGGTACGGCATCACCGTCCCCGACCGCCAGCTCGCATGCGCACCCCTGGGGTCTCCGGAGGCGCGCGCGTACCTCGGCGCAATGCGCGCGGCGGCGAACTTCGCCTTCGCGAATCGGCAGGTCCTCGCCGAAGCGGCGCGTCGCGTCTTCGAGCGCGTGCTTGGCGTGGCGCCGAGCGCGCTCGACATGCGCGTCGTCTACGACGTCGCTCACAACATCGCGAAGGAAGAAGAGCATCAGGTCGACGGCGCGATGCGCATGGTGCTGGTGCACCGTAAGGGGGCGACACGCGCGTTCCCCGGTCAGCCGGTGATCGTGCCGGGCGACATGGGTCGCTATTCCTTCGTGCTCGTCGGCACGTCGACGGCGATGAAGGAAACGTTCGGCTCGACGTGTCACGGCGCGGGCCGCGTCATGAGCCGGACCGCGGCCGTCAAGACCGCGCGCGGACGCCGCCTCGTCGAAGAACTGCGACAGCGGGGTGTCGTCGCACGGGCGGCGGGCCATCAGTCGCTCGCAGAGGAGATGCCCGAGGCGTACAAGGATGTGCGCGAGGTCGTCGACGTCGTCCACGGCTTCGGCATCTCCACACGCGTCGCGCGGCTGAGGCCGCTGGGCGTGATCAAGGGCTGAGCCGAACGCGTGATAGACTGATCCGGATGTCGTGGAAACTTAAGCAAAAAGCACAAACGCTGCTGGCCGCCGAGCAAGGCACGGTGTATCGCGACTGGGGCGGCCGCGTCTCGATCGCGCTCGTCTATCCCAACACCTACGCCGTCGGGATGTCGAATCTCGGCTTTCAGACGATCTATCGTCATCTCAACGCGCTGCCCGACGTCGTCTGCGAGCGCGTGTTCATGCCCGAGCCCGCGGACCTGGACGAGATGCGGCGCACGTCGACGCCACCATTCTCGCTGGAGTCGCAGCGTCCGCTCTCCGACTTCCAGCTGATCGGCTTCTCGGTGACGTACGAAGGCGACTACGTCAACGTCCTGCGCCTGCTCGACCTCGCGAAGATCCCGCTGCGCGCTGGCGATCGGCGGCCCCACGACCCGCTAGTGCTCATGGGCGGCGTCTGCGCGTTCTCGAATCCCGAGCCGATCGCGCCGTTCATGGACTTCATCGTCGTCGGTGAGGGCGAAGAGCTCGTTGGCGAGCTGATGCAGGCCTATCGCGAGGGCTATCACCAGCGCGAAACGTTCCTGGATGGTCTGATGCGCCTCGAGGGGATTTACGTTCCCGAGCGGCACCATGTCGTGTACGCCAGGAACGGCACCATCGACGACGTGCGGGCCGAGCGCGGCGCACCTGCGATCGTCGTCAAGCGCCGGCTCAAGCAGGTCGACGCGTTTCGCACCATCGCGGCCGTGAAGACGCCGAACGCCGAATATGGACACATGGCGCTGCTCGAGGTGGGCAAGGGGTGCGGACGCGGCTGCCGGTTCTGCCTCGAGGGCCAGGTCTATCGGCCGGTGCGTCACCGCAGCGTCGCCGCGCTGCGCGACACGATCGCCGAGCTCGCCGCACAGGGTGAGAAGCGCATCGGTCTCGTCGGCGCGTGCGTGTCGGACTATCCGTGGATCGGCGAGCTGCTGAAGGTCGTCGAGGACAACGGCATGGAGCTCTCGATCTCGTCGCTCCGCGCCGACAGCCTCACGGACGATCTCGTCGCGTCACTCGCGCGCGGCGGCCATCGGACGCTGACAATGGCGCCGGAGGCGGGAACGGAGCGGCTGCGGCGCGCGATCCGCAAGGCCATCACCGACGAGCAGCTCATGGCGGCCTGCGATCTCGTTCGCGCGCGCGGAATTCCGAACCTCAAGTGTTACTTCATGATCGGTCAACCGACGGAGACGCCGAACGACGTGGCGGCGATCCCCGATCTCGCGCGCCGAATGCTCGAGCGCCTGCGCGTGCTGGACCCGACCGGCAAGCCGTTCGGCAAGCTCACGCTGTCGATCTCATCATTCGTTCCGAAGCCATGGACGCCGTTTCAGTGGGCGCGCTTCGACGGCGCCGAGGCGCTCGGCGCCAAGCTCGAGACGATCAAGCGCGGTGTGCGGAGCTTTTCGAACGTCCGCGTGCTGCACGAGAACCCACGTGAAGCCGCGCTGCAGGCGCTCCTTGCGCGCGGCGACCGCCGGGTCGGAGACTTCCTGGAGCTGGCCGCTCGTCTGGACGGTGACTGGCGACGGGCGCTACGCGAGTGGGACGGTGACCCGGACTTCTACACCACGCGCGAGCGCGCGGTGAGCGAGCGGCTGCCGTGGGAGCACTTCGACGTTGGCGTAAAGCGCGCGGGACTCGAGCGCGAGTGGGAGCGAGCGCTGACTGCCGAGCCGACATTGGTCGGGACCGCATGAGCGCGACAGCACGCTCCCTGCTCGACACGCGTGGCCGCCCGCTCCGTAACCTGCGCGTGTCCGTGACGGATCGCTGCAATCTGCGCTGCGGCTACTGCATGCCCGAAGAGGAATACGTCTGGCTTCCGCGCGAGGAGATCCTGCATTTCGAGGAGATCAGCCGCCTCGTCGACGTGTTCATCGAGCTCGGTGTGGACAAGGTCCGCCTCACGGGCGGCGAGCCGCTGCTGCGCCGCGACCTCCCGGCGTTGGTCCGGCTGCTCGGAGCGAAGCCGGCGCTGCGGGATCTCGCGATCACCACCAACGGCGTGCTGCTCGCCGCAGAGGCGGCGGCGCTGCGCGCCGCCGGGCTGCACCGTGTGACGGTCAGCCTGGACACGCTGCGTCCCGAGCGCTTCACGACGCTCACCCGGCGTAACACGCACGCGCAGGTGCTCGAGGGTATCGCGGCCGTGCCGCGCGCCGGGTTCACCGGCACAAAGCTCGACACCGTGGTGATTCGCGGCGTCAACGACGACGAGCTCGCCGACCTGATCGAGTTCGGGCGGCGCGTGCCCGCCGAGGTGCGCTTTATCGAGTACATGGACGTCGGCGGCGCCACGCGGTGGTCGCTCGACCAGGTCGTGAGCCGCAAGGAGATGCTGGAGCGCCTCGAGCATCGCTACGGCCGGATCGAGGCTGTCGTCGAGAATTCGACGGCGCCGGCGGACCGCTTCCGTCTCAGCGACGGCACCGTGTTCGGCATCATCTCCTCGACGACGGCGCCGTTCTGCGCGGACTGCGATCGTAGCCGGCTCACGGCCGACGGCCTCTGGTACCTCTGCCTCTACGCGGCGCGCGGTATCGACCTGCGCGGGCCGCTGCGCGGCGGCGCTTCCAACGCCCAGATCAAGGCGCTGATCACCGGCGGCTGGGGGGCGCGCACCGATCGCGGCGCCGAAGATCGACTTGCGCTCGGCCAGCGCACACCGCTCGTTCAGATCGGCGGTCTCAAGCGCGATCCGCACCTGGAAATGCACACGCGGGGCGGGTAGGTGAGCGTGCACGGCGGGAGCGAGGAGCTCAAGGCCGACGTCCGTGAGCGCGGGGCGGGTGGCCAGGCGATCGATCGACGCCTGTTCATGCTGCTGCACGTCTTCAGCGGTTGCGCCGACCCCAAGCCACTCGTGAGCGCGCTGGAGGTAAGCCGGCTCGAAGCCGTCCTCTATGACGACGTCAACGATCCTCGCGGCGTCGGTCTTCTTGCGGTGAGCGAGGATCCGACGGCCTTCGTCGGTGCCTATCGCGAGCTGCTCAACACCGACCCGTTCGCCGGACTGGTGCTGCGCTCGGAGCTCACCATGCTCGGCCGCACGTATTCGTCGGGGTTCGAGCAGGATCTCGACGAATGGCTCTTCCGCCGGCCACGGCGCACCGTGCTGAATCCGGCGTGGCCGTGGGCCATCTGGTATCCGCTGCGTCGGACCGGCGCGTTCGGCCGGCTGTCACCCAAGGAGCAGGGAGAGATCATCCGCGAGCACTCCATCCTCGGTCGCGCGTACGGCGACGCCGACTTCGCCCACGACGTGCGGCTGGCCTGCCACGGGCTCGACGTCCACGACAACGACTTCGTCATCGGGTTGATCGGCCGCGAGCTGCATCCGCTATCGCACCTCGTGCAGACGATGCGCAAAACGATCCAGACCTCGCAGTACCTCCAGACGCTCGGTCCCTTCTTCGTCGGACACGTGCGCTGGCAGAGCGCCGGCGCGCGCTAATCGCAGCCGACAGGGAGGGGAGCATGCACATCCGCGCGATGGCGGTGGTGATCCTGGTCGCGGTGCTCGCCGTCGTACCGCCGGTGACGGCCGGGGACCCGGTCAAGGTCGTGTATCACCTCAACGAGGGTCTCGAGCAGGCGACGCGTGCCATGACCAATCTCCGCAATCACCTGTCGGCCGATCCGACCGCGAAGATCGTCGTGGTCGCCCACGGCCGCGGCATCGACTTTCTCCTCAAGGATGCGAAGACGCCGAGCGGCGCCGCGTTCGTCACGGACGTGGACGAGCTGGTGCTACGCGGTGTCGAGTTTCGTGTGTGCCGCTTCACGCTCGAGCGGCGCGGCATCGATCCATCGCGCGTGGTGTCGGATGCCAAGCTCGTTCCCTCCGGCGTGGCGGAGGTCGCGCGCCTGCAGTCGGTCGAGCACTACGCGTACTTGAGACCCTGACGGGCTAGGCGAGGGGCGCGGGCAGCTCGGAGCGGCCCATCAGGTAGGCGTCCACGCCGCGCGCGCACGACCGCCCCTCGGCCATCGCCCAGACGATCAGCGACTGGCCGCGCTGCATGTCGCCGCACGTGAACACGCCCGGCACGCTCGTCATCCAGCTCGCGTCACGCGCGACGTTGCCGCGGTCCGTGAGGCTCACGCCGAGCTGGGAGAGCATGCCGGGTTTCTCCGGACCGAGAAACCCCATCGCGAGCAGCACCAGGTCGACGTCCAGCGCGAACTCGCTCCCGTCGACGGGGCGGACGTCGAGCCGACCGCCCTCGCGGACCATGTCCACCTTGATCGCCTCGAGCTTCTTCACGCGACCGCTTTCGCCGAGGAATCGCTGGGTCGAGACCGAATAGACGCGCTCGCCGCCCTCTTCGTGGGCGGAGGAGACCCGAAAGATGTTGGGCCACTGCGGCCACGGGTTGTCGTCCGCGCGCGTGTCCGGCGGCCGTGGCAGCAGCTCGAACTGGTGAACGGAAACCGCGCCCTGGCGGTGGACCGTTCCCAGACAGTCGGCGCCGGTGTCGCCGCCGCCGATGATGACCACCCGCTTGCCCCGGGCGCTGATGAAGGCGGCGTCGGGCACGGTATCACCCTCGCAGCGCTTGTTGGAGAGCGTCAGATACTCCATGGCGAAGTGGATACCGCTCAGCTCCCGCCCCGGAATCGGCAGATCTCGCGGCGCGCACGCGCCGCCCGCCAACACGATGGCATGGAAGTCGCGCCGGAGATCGGCCACGGGCACATCGACGCCGATGTGGGCGTTCGTCTGGAACACGACGCCTTCTTTTTCCATCAGGGCCAGCCGCCGATCGAGATGGCGCTTCTCCATCTTGAACTCTGGAATGCCGTAGCGCAGCAGCCCGCCGATGCGATCAGCGCGCTCGAACACGATCACCGAGTGGCCCGCGCGATTGAGTTGCTGGGCGACGGCGAGCCCGGCGGGACCGGAGCCGACCACGGCGACTTTCTTTCCCGTGCGGACGCTCGGCGCTTCGGGCCGAACCCAGCCCTGGTCGAACGCGTGATCGATGATCGAGACCTCGATGGCCTTGATCGTGACGGCGTCGTCGTTGATGCCGAGCACGCACGAGCCTTCGCACGGAGCCGGGCATAGCCGTCCGGTGAACTCGGGGAAATTGTTGGTCGCGTGCAGCCGCTCGATAGCGTCGCGCCAGCGGTCTTTGTAGACGAGATCGTTCCAGTCGGGGATCAGGTTGCCGAGCGGGCAGCCCTGATGACAGAACGGGACGCCACAATCCATGCACCGCGCGCCCTGCTTGCGCAGATCGTCGACTGGAAAGGGCAGGTACACCTCCCTCCAGTCGCGCAGGCGCTCGGCGATCGGCCGCGTCGGCCACTTCTTGCGCTGGATTTCGAGAAACCCGGTCGCCTTACCCACTCGTGGTCCCGACCAGCTCGGCGAACGTCGGTTCGCGTCCCTCGGCGCGCGCCTTCGCCTCGGCCGCGCGCACGCGCTTTTCGTCCTTCGGCATCACCTTCACGAAGCGCGGTCGCATGGCGCGCCAGGCGGCGAGGATCTTCGCCGCGTGCGCCGAGTGCGTATACGTCACGTGGCGATCGATGAGATCGCCGACCAATGAGACGTCGGCCGGCTGGTCGAGCGCCTCCAGGCTCACCATCTCGCGGTTGCAGCGTCGATGGAAGTCGCCGTCGAGATCCAGCACGAACGCCAGCCCGCCCGACATGCCCGCCGCAAAGTTGCGCCCGGTCTTTCCGATGACGACGACTCGGCCACCCGTCATGTACTCGCAGCCGTGATCGCCGACGCCTTCGACCACCGCGTGGACACCGCTGTTGCGCACACAGAAGCGCTCGCCCGCGACGCCGCGCACGTAGGCTTCGCCGCCGGTGGCGCCGTAGAGCGCGACGTTGCCGATGATGATGTTGTCCTCGGGCGCGAACGTCGATCGGCCCGGCGGATGCACGATCAGCCGGCCGCCGGAGAGCCCTTTCCCCCAGTAGTCGTTAGCGTCCCCCTCGAGCGTGAACGTAATGCCACGGGGCAGGAACGCGCCGAACGACTGGCCGGCCGAGCCGGCGAAGTGCACGCGAATCGTGTCGTCGGCTAGTCCCGCCGCGCCGTGCTTGAGCGTGACCTCGTAGCCGAGCGTGGTGCCGACCGTGCGGTGCACGTTCCGGATAGGCAGCGCGAGGTCGACGCGCCGGCCGTGCTCGATCGCGTCGCGGCACGCGGGAATCAGCGTCGTGTGGTCCAGCGACTTCTCGAGCCCGTGATCCTGCGCGACCACGCAGCGGCGCGCGACCTCCGGCGGCATGGCCGGCAAATAGAGAATGGACGACAGGTCGAGCCCACGCGCCTTCCAGTGGTCGACGGCCGCCGTCACGTCCAGACAATCGGCACGGCCGATCATGTCTTCCATCTTCCGGAAACCGAGCTGCGCCATCAGCTCGCGCACCTCCTGGCCAACGAAACGGAAGAAGTTCACCACGTGCTCGGCCTTGCCGGCGAACCGCTTGCGCAGCTCGGGATCCTGCGTGGCCACGCCGACGGGGCAAGTGTTCAGATGGCAGACGCGCATCATGATGCAGCCGAGCACAACCAGTGGCGCGGTCGAAAAGCCGTATTCCTCGGCGCCCAGCAGGGCGGCGATGACGACGTCGCGTCCGCTCTTCATCTGACCGTCCGTCTGCACCACGATCCGGTCGCGCAGCTTGTTGAGCACGAGCACTTGCTGCGTCTCGGCCAGGCCGAGCTCCCACGGCACGCCGCCGTGCTTGATCGATGTGAGCGGCGAGGCGCCGGTGCCGCCGTCGTGCCCGGAGATCAGCACGACGTCGGCATGCGCTTTCGCCACGCCGGCCGCGACCGTGCCGACGCCGACTTCGGCGACGAGCTTCACGTGAATCCGTGCCGTTGGATTCGCGTTCTTCAGATCGTGGATGAGCTGCGCGAGGTCCTCGATCGAGTAGATGTCGTGATGCGGGGGTGGAGAGATGAGCCCCACGCCCGGCGTCGCATAGCGGACCTTGGCGATCCAGGGATAGACCTTGTGGCCCGGCAGCTGGCCGCCCTCGCCGGGCTTGGCGCCCTGCGCCATCTTGATCTGCAGATCGGTCGCGTTCACGAGGTACTCGCTCGTGACGCCGAAGCGCCCCGACGCGACCTGCTTGACGGCGCTGCGGCGCCAGTCGCCGTTGGGATCCCGCACATAGCGCGCGGAATCCTCGCCGCCTTCGCCGGTGTTCGAGCGGCCACCGATCCGATTCATCGCGATGGCGAGCGTCTCGTGCGCCTCCTGGCTGATGGAGCCATATGACATCGCCCCGGTGGCGAAGTGCGTGAGGATGGACTCGATCGGCTCGACCTCGTCGAGCGGGACCGGCGGGCCGGCGGGCTTCAGCGTGAACAGCCCGCGCAGCGTCGCGCGGTGACGGCTCTGGTCGTCGACGCTCCTCGAGTATTCCTTGAACGTGGCGTAGCTGCCCGAACGCGTGGACGCTTGCAGCTTGGCGATCATGTCGGGGTTCACCTGGTGGTGCTCGCCGTCACGCCGCCACTGGTATTCGCCTCCCCAATCTAGATCGGGCTTTTCCACGGCCCGCTCGGGGTACGCCGCCGCGTGGCGCCGCCGGATCTCCTCGGCGATGACGTCGATGCCGATGCCGCCGACGCGCGATGCGGTCCCGGTGAAATAGCGGTCGACCACGGAGCGGTTCAGGCCGATGGCCTCGAAGATCTGCGCGCCGCAGTACGACTGCAGCGTGGAGATACCCATCTTCGCCATGACCTTAAGAATTCCCTTGTTGAGCGCCTTGATGTAATTCTTGAAGGCTTTCGCGCGATCAAGCCCCGCCAGGACGCTCTCGTGGATGAGATCGTCGAGCGTCTCGAACGCCACCCAAGGATTCACCGCGCCCGCGCCGTAGCCGATCAGCAGGCAGATGTGGTGCACTTCGCGCGCGTCACCCGTCTCGATGACGAGCCCGCAGCGCGTGCGCTCACCCTGTCGCACGAGGTAGTGGTGTACGGCGGCGGTGGCGAGCAGGCTCGGAATGGGCGCCAGCTCGGCCGTGACACCGCGGTCGGACAGCACGACGACATTGTGGCCGTCGGTGATGGCGCGGCTGGCGCGCTGCTGCAGCGCCTCGATCGCGCGCTCGAGGCCGGCGGCGCCGTCGGCCACGGGGTAGAGCATCGGGAGCGTGATCGCCTTGAAGCCGAGCTCGGACACGTGCGCGAGCTTCGCCAGGTCCTCGTTCGAGAGCACGGGGTCCTTCAGCACGATCTGGCGGCACGAGCCGGGCTCGGCGCGCAGCAGGTTGCCCTCGGGCCCGATCGTCGATTCCATCGCCGTCACGAGCTCCTCGCGGATCTGGTCGAGCGGCGGGTTCGTCACCTGCGCAAACAGCTGCTTGAAGTAGTCGTAGAGCGGACGCGGACGATCGGACAGCACCGCCAGCGCCGTGTCGGTGCCCATCGAGCCGATCGGCTCTTCGCCGTTCTTCGCCATCGGGGCCAGCAGCAGGCGCAGGTCTTCGTGGGTATAGCCGAAAGCCATCTGCCGCGTGAGCACGGTGGCGTGATCGGACTCGGACACCGGGGCGGGGGCGACATCTTCGAGGCGCACGAGATTCTGCTGCAGCCAGTCACCGTACGGATGCTCCGCCGCGAGCTGCGCCTTGATCTCGTCGTCGTCGATGATGCGTCCCTGCGCGGTGTCGACGAGGAAGATCTTGCCGGGGTGCAGCCGCTCCTTCACCAGCACGTTCTCTGGCGGAATGTCGAGGACGCCGACCTCGGACGCCATGACGACGAGATCGTCCCTGGTGACGTAGTAGCGCGACGGTCGCAGGCCGTTGCGGTCGAGCACGGCGCCGATGACCGTGCCATCGGTGAACGCGATCGACGCCGGCCCGTCCCACGGCTCCATCAGCGACGAGTGGTACTCGTAGAACGCTCGCCGCTCGGGGCTCATCGACTCGTGGTGCTGCCACGGCTCGGGGATCATCATGAGGATCGCGTGCGGCAGCGAGCGTCCGTTCATGACGAGGAACTCGAGCACGTTGTCGAAGGTCGCCGAGTCCGACAGCCCTTCACGCGTGACGGGCAGCACTTTGGCGAGATCGTCGCCCAGCACGTCGGAGCGGCACAGCGCCTCGCGCGCGCGCATCCAGTTGATGTTGCCGCGCAGGGTGTTGATCTCCCCGTTGTGCGCCACGTAGCGGTACGGATGCGCGAGCGGCCACGAGGGGAACGTGTTGGTGCTGAAGCGCTGGTGCACCAGCGCCAGCGCCGACTCCATGTCGGGGTCGCGCAGATCGGGATACATGGAGGCGATCTGGTCGGCCGACAGCATGCCCTTGTAGATGAGCGTGTTGCTGCTGAGGCTCGGAATGTACGTCAGCCGCTTCTCCGCGAAATCCATCGCGTCGACGGCGTGCTCGATCCGCTTGCGGATGACGTAGAGCTTGCGCTCGAAGTGCACCGCGTGGCGCGCGTGTCCGCGGCCGACGAAGATTTGCTCGATGCGCGGCTCGACGTTGACGGCGCTCGCACCGAGCAGCCGGTCGTCCGTCGGCACCTCGCGCCAGCCGAGCAGGCGCTGCCCTTCCTCCGCCACGATGGTGGCAATGAGGGCGCGAACCTTCTCGCGCTGCACGGCGTCGCGGGGCAGGAATACGCAGCCCACACCGTAATCTTTGGGTCCCGGAAGCGGGATGCCGAGGCGGCCGCACTCCTTGCGCAGGAACTTGTCGGGCACCTGCAAGAGAATCCCGGCGCCATCGCCTGTGTTGGGCTCGCACCCGCAGGCGCCGCGGTGCAGGAGGTTGATGAGGACGAGGAGCCCCTGCCGGACGATCGTGTGCGACTTGCGGCCCTTGATGTCGACCACGAAGCCGACGCCGCACGCATCGTGCTCGTGCGAGGGGTCGTACAGCCCTTGAGATTCACTCATCGCCCTACCCCTTTGTGAACAGTTGCACGATACTACCGGAGGAACCAGTATTAGTCAGCAGCGAAAAGACGGATGGTATGTATCAGGAGAACTGATGGTGTAGAGTGGGGCGGTGCACCTCGAAACCCTGCGACTCTATTGCGACGTCGTCCGGCTGCGCTCGTTCTCCAAGGGGGCCGAGCAGAACTTCGTGTCGCAGTCGGCGGCGAGCCAGGCGGTCCAGCAGCTCGAGAGCCAGGTGGGTGTGACGCTCATCGATCGCACCAAGCGGCCGTTTGCGGTCACTCCGCAGGGGCAGACGCTCTACGACGCCTGCCGCGCGATGCTCGAGGCCTGGGAGAAAGCAAAGACGGCCGTGGCCGCGGTCAAGGCGCGTCTGGACGGGACCGTGCGCGTGGCGGCGATCTACTCCGTGGGTCTTCACGACGTCAGCCGCCCGATGCAGCAGTTCGCCGCGCTCTATCCTGATGCGCGCGTCCAACTCGAATGCTTGCATCCGCACAAAGTCGTCGAGGCGGTGATGAACGACGACGCCGATCTCGGCATCATGTCGTACCCGCCCTCGGATCGTGCGCTCACCGTGGTGCCGTTGCGCGTGGAGCCCATGGCCGTCGTGTGCCATCCCAATCATCGCTTCGCGCGTCGGCGCCTGGTCATGCCGGCCGATCTCAACGATGAGCGCTTCATCGCGTTCGATCGGGCGCTGCCGATTCGCAAGGCGATCGATCGTGCGCTGCGGCAGCACGGGGCGCGGCCCACCATCGTGATGGAGTTCGACAACATCGAGACAATCAAGCAGGGCATCATCATCGCTGCCGGTGTGAGTATTCTGCCGCGTCACACGGTGCAGAAAGAGGCCGGCATCCGTACGCTGACGGCGGTGACGCTCGGCGTCCCCGACCTGGCGCGACCGGTCGGAATCATCTACCGTCGGCAGAAGCGGCTGACCCCGACGGCGAGCCGGTTCGTCGAAATGCTGAAGGAGGCCAGCGCGGTGCCCGCCCAGGTTGCGGCGGGCGACCGGTAAACCCCGTCTACATGGGGAGGAGTTCCATGGTGGACTTCGAGGATCACGACCGGGACATCGAAGAGGAGCTGCAACAGGTACGTGGCGCGCTGCTCGATGACACGATTGCCACGCTCGGCCCCGCCGACCCGATCTGCCTGCCGCCGACGGCCACGGTCGAGGACGCGATCGCGCGCATGCTCGTGCGGCGGCAGGCGTGCGTGCTGATCGTCGACGACGGTGGTCGGCTCACCGGGATTCTGACCGAGCGAGACGTGCTGACGCGCGTGGCAGGCGCCGGTCGCGATCCGCGCCGCACCACGCTGCGCGAGGTGATGACGCCCAACCCGGAAGCGCTCGCCGCGCGCGACCGCATCGCGTACGCCGTGCATTGCATGAGCGTGGCGGGGTACCGGACGGTGCCGCTGGTCGACGCGGAGCGCCGCCCGATCGGCGTGGTGACGGTGAGCGACGTCATCCGGTGGCTCGCGCAGCTGTTCCCGGAAGCGGTCCTGAACCTGCCCCCGGGCGACGTGCTCAAGCGGCCGCAAGAAATGGATGCCGGATAGCCATGAACCTTGCCGGATGGGAGAGGGTCCTTTAAGATGAAGCACGCCCTGTCGAAGCCGTTGGAGGGCCGGGCGGCCTCAGCACCAATCCCGCGGATCACGACGATGCACAGCGGCCGTGCGCGCGAGGTCTGCACGACCCCGAGACAGCGGAGAGGAGATCGATGAGCGAGACCGCAGCGCCCGTCGGCACGACCAAGGCGCGGCGCGAGCTACAGCGCGCTGTGATCCGCTTCGCCGGCGACTCCGGCGACGGCATGCAGCTCACGGGAGAGCAATTCACGACCGAGTCGGCGTGGGCGGGCAACGACATCGCCACGCTGCCGAACTTCCCCGCCGAGATCCGCGCCCCGGCCGGCACGCTGTTTGGCGTTTCGTCCTTCCAGCTCCAGTTCGGGAGCCAAAAGGTCTATACACCGGGCGATCGGCTCGACTGCCTGGTGGCGATGAACCCCGCGGCGCTTAAGGTGCATCTTCGCGATCTCAAGCCCGGCGGGCTGCTGATCGTCAACACCGCGGCCTTCGAGAAGCGCAATCTCGACAAGGCGGGCTACGCGCAGAATCCGCTCGAGGATCCCGCGCTCGCCGAGCGCTACCGCCTGCACAAGGTCGACATGACGGGCCTGACCCACAA
>Ga0114129_10002710_pt1 | contig 24665 bp, 38 predicted proteins | sample RhiMetdeltSRZDD1_FD_80071 | JGI IMG/M metagenome (GOLD analysis project Ga0114129, IMG submission 80071) | Populus rhizosphere microbial communities from Tennessee, USA - Rhizosphere MetaG P. deltoides SRZDD1 (version 2) (version 2) | ecosystem: Host-associated > Plants > Roots > Rhizosphere >...
ATTCAAGGTGGAGTATCCCGGTAATTTCGTCCTGGTGGATCATGCGCTTGCAAGAGTTGACCGCGGTGCCTGGGGAGTGCTGCATGTGGAAGGAGAAGCCGATCTATCAATTTATAATGGTGACATACAAACTGGGGGTGGTCATTAGAAGTGGCCAAAATGAAAATCGCCTGCAGGTATAACGCTGCAGGCGATTTTTTTACTGGTAAAGTTTTTGAAATATGCTTTGTGCCCAAAGGATGAGAGCTTGCTCATCGGCGGGTTTCAGTGAACTTTGACCCAAGCCATAAAATTCTAGTTTAACCTCCATGGCATCCGATACTCCTTTGGGGTCGGAGGCGTCCAGTTTCACCTCCCCATATTCCTTGACCCAAGCATCGAACTGTTGGCGCTCTTCCTCAGAAAGGGAACTGGCAAATGTACCGATTGTCCCGTCCGGCTGAGACTTGCATTGGCTGCCGTAGATCTCACCCGAAAGGAAAACGGTCAGACGGTCACAGAAGCCAGCAATTCCACCTTCACGACTCCACATGAGCGCAAGGGTGGCTGGCTGAACCAAGGAACCATCCGTGCTGACGTGATATTCATACTGCACGTCTTCCGACTCCAAAACAATGATCTTACCTGGCGTTACCACCTGGGCACACATCACGTCCTGCATGGCAACACCCAGACATGAATCGGAAAACTCAACATCGGAAGAGCTAACGACCGAAATGGCGTCCTCCTGGAGGCCCAGATTCATAGCCAACTGTTTGATGACCATTTCTTCCAGCTCGTCGGCATTGACTACATCCGGGACTATGACCACGGAACTACCGTTTTCGTTCGTATGAACTTCGTATGTTCGGCCATTCGCCTCCAGCATCATCTTAAAGCCTGGTACTACTGCCTGGGTGCACATCACGTCAATCCGATGGACGCCAAGACAACCATCTGGCCACTCCACAGCTTCCGTGGAGATCAAAGTAATTTGTCCAGGCGGCACGTTGAGGGTCTTCGAAACAGCCGTGATGGCTGCCTGTTGCGCAGCCGTGAGCTCCTCGTCCGGATAAGAATCATTTGGATATGAATCGTTCGGATAAGACTCATCACTTGGGATGACAGGTTGTTCTGTTGCCGGAGCTTGGGGCGCACAAGCCACCAGTATTAATATTGTCAATATAAGAATAGCTAAATGTTTTCTCATTTCTTACTCCTTAATGAATGGACGACATCAGAATGGGAATTGTTCCGAAAATATGTATAATCGAGTAATGCGATATCGATCTTTAGTTTTGTTTATTTTAATTCTATCAGCCTGCGCGCCAAAACCTGACCCGGCTCTACAGATTCAAGTAGCCGTTTTATCCACTTTGACTGCACTGCCCGCATCCACCTCTGCCCCAATCTCAACACCCTACCCCACCCCAACACCGTTTAGTCTCGCCGGCCTGTTTTGCGAATATCAGTTTTGCATCGGTCATCCGGCTGATTTGGCTTTCTTTGATGTCAATGCACAAAGCGGCGCCACGTCTTCCAGCAACTATTCACAAGGATTGCTGGCCGCTTTTAGCGAGAACCTGTTCATTCAGGTTATGTGGCAGCTCGCTTCTGGAAGTTCCGATCCACAATTCATGCTCGATCTGATTCTGGATGACGTGGACACTCGCACGGGCACCCTCAACGTGAGGCTGATCCGCGATATGAATGTGGTCTTTACCGCCATCACTACCACCGCTACGACGGTCCTGCCTTATGGCGGGGCCGGCGCCTGGATTTGCGGCGAGCGGGCCTTTGCCTGGAAGGTATACAGCTCCCAGGCAGAAAACGCCCTGCCTTTGTTCGACGCGGCTCTGGATCGCTTCCGATGCAAGTGATAAGTCGCGCTCTCGAAACATCTCGCGGAAACATTACCATTCGAGAGGCAACCCCATCAGATGTGTCACAATATCGGGAGTTGCGTTTGCATGCTTTGGAAAATGCACCCACAGCCTTCAGCTCGGACTATCAGGTAAATCTCAATCAGCCAATCAGTTTTTGGGAACGCAGATTAGCTTCTGACGAATATGGAACGATTTTCTTCGCTCAATACGAAAACAAACTGATCGGCATGACCGGAATTTATCAGAATGAATCGCCAAAAACCAGACACAGCGCCGATATTATCAGCGTATATGTCCGCCCAGAATGGCGAGGCTTGCATATCGCTGAAGAATTAATTGAAGCGTGCATCGAGTGGGCGAAAGCCCGAGAGGTCAATATCGTCAAACTGGGAGTGATCAGCGCCAGTATTGCCGCGATCCGTTGCTATCAACGATGTGGTTTTACCATCTATGGCACGGAACCACGCGGGCTTTTCTATGAGGGTCAGTATTACGACGGATATTTGATGTATCGTTCAATCGAAGAACCTTGATTCAAAAGCGCCATCTATCAAAACGATATCAAAGTCAATAATGAAACGGCCATCTCTGGCTGCCGCGGAGTTTCATGACGAAATCGCTGTTTATATACCGCCAGAACGTCTCCTGCCGGCGTACACAGCGGTCCTTACGGAAAAGGCATCGGGCTGACAGGAGGTGACCGGCGGGTGGCCATAACATACTCAATTGACTGCAACGAAGATGCCAAGTCGTAGCGGTTTGTAAACCGGCGAGCTTGTGTCAAATCCAGCATGTAACTTTTTCCTCCTTGTATTTGACAATCCAAATTGCTATAATTTAGATAGCGTCTATCCGTTTAACTAGAATAACCTAGAAAAGCAGACCATCATTGCGCGGGAAAGTAAAGTTATGCGTCTGCGTGTCTGTAGCATAGTGCAGATCTCCGAACTGCTGAGGGTTTTGACCTTCACAGTCCTGTTTTCAGAGTCAAAGGAGGTGCCTTGCAATCCACTGTGTGCAGCCGACCGTCCAATGATCTTCAAGATCTCATGGCTGGACTATTCAACCGCGCTTTAAAGAGGAGGTGTCCATCACAAAATTAATGTTGATCCATTAATAGCGTTGTCGCAATTGATAAACAGGAGTGAACTATCATGAACAAACCTTTGCGTAGAGGAATTCGTATGGCGCTCCTGCTTGTCCTGCTCCTCTCCCTTTTCTCTGGCAATTCGCCAGCGGGCGCAGGTCAGGCATCTCAAGCCGGTACGGAGATTACCGGAGTGAATGCGAATTCCAATGGCACGATTATTGAGAGCGTTAAGCTCAATGGGCTTATCCAGGATGGAAACCCGACTGGGGTGGATCCGGAACTGATCAGGCGTTTGAAGCAGAACGCTCGAGGGACAGTGTCGATTAGCACGAAGAAAAGCACGGAGGTTGCAAGCTTTGTGCAGGCAAGCAAGGGCGGAGATCTGCATCCTGGCAATCTAAGCAACACACCTAACGGTAAAGCCCACGGCTTCTTCGGCGAGTATGGGGGCCTGTTTGGGGTTAAGAATGCGAACACCGAGCTCACCCAAATCTCGGCTTTCACCGATAAACAGGGTGCCACTCACATTTCATACCAGCAGGTCTACAAGAACGTCCCGGTATTCGCTGCCATCCTGCAGGTACACGTGGACAAAAATAATGCGCTCACTGCCTTGAACGGCGTTTTTGTCCCGGATGTCAATGTCAACACCTCTCCGGCGTTCAGCGCAGACCAAGCGGCCGAGCGAGCCATCGCCGAGGTACTGGCCAATCCGCCCCAGAATGAACTTACCGGAGCCTCGGTGGACGTTTCTGGGCTCTCGGCTGCTGCCTCGACGCTATATGTCTACCGGGATGGCTTGATCCAGGATGTAGCCGGACCGAATTATTTGGTCTACGAGGTCGCGGTAACAAACGGTAGCAGCGTGCGTGAGATGGTCTACCTGGATGCCCACAACGGAAAGATCGTCAACCGCATCTCAGAGGTGGAAGATGCCCTTTTCCGCCGCCTGTTCGAGCAGAATACCGGCAACCAGGTCTGGCAGGAAGGTGATCCGTTCCCTGGCACCTTGAACGGTGATCAGCAGAACATCGTCAACTTTAGCGGCGATTCTTACTATCACTTCTTCAACGCCTTCGGGCGCGACTCTTATGATGGCGCAGGCGCAGAGATGCGGTCGGTCAATAACGATCCCACGATTGCCTGCCCGAACGCCAACTGGAACGGCGCGACGACCAATTACTGTAATGGAGTGACCTCGGATGATGTCGTGGCGCACGAATGGGGCCATGCTTACACCCAGTACACGCATGATCTCATCTATCAGTGGCAGTCGGGTGCCTTGAATGAGTCCTACTCCGATATCTGGGGCGAGGTAGTAGATTCACTGAACGGCGCTGGTACCGATTCGCCCGTTCCGGTACGTACGGTGAATGCCTGCACGACGCACATGCCCCCAATCCCACAACTCATCATCAACAGCCCGGCCTCGATCGCAGGCACCTACGCCGCAGGTCCAGCCCAATTTGGGCCCCCACTGACGGCAGCCGGCCTGACTGGAAATGTTGTGCTCGGAGATGATGGCACTGCTCCAACAAGCGATGCGTGCACACCTCTAGTCAATGGGGCGGCTATTGCCGGCAACATCGCCCTGGTTGATCGTGGAACCTGCGCCTTCACCATGAAAGTGAAAAACGCCCAGAATGCTGGAGCTATAGGCGTCATTGTGGCCGACAATGTGGCCGGCCCTGTTGCGGGCATGGCTGGGGCCGACCCAACTATCGTGATCCCCTCCCTGCGCGTGACACTTGCGACCGGCAACCTGATCAAGGGCGCGCTAGCCACTGACGTTGTAAACGCGAAGCTCGGCGTTGTGGGCGGCAGCCCTCCAGAGGACTCATATCGCTGGCTGATGGGCGAAGACTCCACTGCTTTTGGCGGCGCCATTCGTGATATGTGGGCTCCGACCTGTGCGGCAGATCCCGGCAAAGTATCCGACGCACAGTATCACTGTGCAACAACCGATGGAGGTGGTGTGCATACCAACTCAGGTGTGCCCAACCATGGGTTTGCCCTGCTGGTGGATGGCGGCACATACAATGGACACACGGTCAATGCGATTGGACCGGTGAAGGCCGCTCATCTCTACTGGCGGGCTCAATCTGTCTATCAGACTCCCACGACCAATTTCAATGACCACGCAGATGCGCTGCGGGCCTCCTGCACCGACCTTATCGGTGTTCCATTGGAAGGCTTAAGTACGAGTAGCACACCTGCGGGACCCTCCGGTCAATCTATCACAGCCGGGGATTGTGCAGCTGTTGACGAAATGATCGCGGCAGTCGAGTTACGCGTAGACCCGTCAGCTCAATGCAACTTCCAGCCGATGCTCCAACAGAATCCACCTGCTCTGTGCACAAACACGAAGAACCCACCCGTTCTGTATCATGAGAACTTCGAGGACGGGTTGGCCGGTTGGACTCTCAGCAACCAGGGCGTGTTCGCTGGCTGGCCGGGTCTGGATTGGACTCAGGCAACCACACTGCCCGGTGGCCGTGCTGGCGCGGCTGCATTCGCGGCAGATCCGAATATCGGTAACTGCGATGGAGGGGCTGGCGATGTCTCAGGAATGATGAGTCTTGAGAGCCCCGTTATCCATATCCCGAATACCACTACTCTCAATACACGTCTAACATTTGAACACTATGCAGCCACGGAAGCAGGGTGGGATGGCGGCAATTTGAAGATCAGTATCAATGGTGGACCCTACGCCTTGGTACCGTCTTCCGCCTATACCTTCAACCCCTATAACGCAACCCTCCAGACGGCAGCCGCAGGCAACACCAACCCCCTGGCTGGTCAAGCCGCGTTTACCGGCACAGATGGTGGCAGCCTCTTCGGGAGTTGGGGTCAATCCCAGATCAACCTGGCTGCGCTAGGGGTCGTGCCAGGCGATAATATCCGCCTGCGCTATGACTTCGGCATGGACGGCTGTACCGGTAACGATGGCTGGTATGTGGATGATGTAAAAATCAGTGCATGCAATACAAGGAGAGGCAACTAAACTACAGATGACATGACTTCCGCAAATTAGTAAAGGACGCCGGCTTTCGCCGGCGTCCTGCCTTGATAGTATAGTATCATTCATACAACAGAGGAGATAAACATGGTCACTGAAACGGAAGTCCAACAACTTCGATCCCGGATCAACCAGCTGGAAGACCGTTTAAAATTCCTATATCGCCGGCTCAACCTTGATTATGGTGAGCCCAGCTCAGACCCCGTCCTATCGCCACAGATTCGGGATGCCCTGCGGCGCGGCAACAAGATCGAAGCGATCAAAATTTATCGGGAATTAACCGGAGTTGGCCTTGCAGAAGCCAAGGATGCCATCGATAAGGCCGAGCAATTCATCAAATAAGGTTTACGCAGCATGCTTCTTAGCTTCATTCCAAAGAGATTCCATTTCCTCCAGAGTCAAGTCAGATAAATTTCGGCCCTGCCGTTTCGCGCCCTCTTCGACATAAGCAAAACGCTTTTTGAATTTCGTATTCGTTCCCCGCAACACCGATTCGGAATCCACCTTCTTCCAGCGCGCCACATTGACCAACGCAAAGAACAAATCTCCGATTTCGGAGGCTAGCTCAAAATTGGTTTCAGCGTTTTTGATCTCCTCAATTTCCTCCTTCACCTTATCGAGCACGCCTTCAATTTCTGGCCAGTCGAACCCGACCCGCGCGGCACGATCCTGATATTCCTGCGCCTGGCTCAAGGCTGGTAAGGCAAGGGGCACACCGTCTAGCATTCCCTTCTCTGCCTTTTTTTTCCCCCTTTCCTGCTCTTTCAATTTTTCCCAATTCGCTAATACGCCGTCCACACCCTCCAGTTTTAGATCGCCGAACACATGAGGATGCCTGCGCACGATCTTCGAGTGGATTCCCTCAATCACCTGGTTGACGTTGAACTGTCCCTCGTCATTCGCAATCTGCGACTGTAATACAGCTTGCAATAACAAATCACCAAACTCTTCGCGCATGCTGGCAAAATCCCCTGAATCAATTGCAGCGATTGCTTCATAGGATTCCTCCAACAAATGTTTGCGCAATGATTCGTGCGTCTGCTCCTTGTCCCAGGGACAACCATCCGGGGCGCGCAGATGCGCTACAATTTCGGCAAACGACTCAAAGGATGTCCCTTCACCTAATGCAGGAACATACCAGCAAAGAGCTGTTCCAGATTCGTCACCACGAATCTCACTCAATCTCTCCTCTTTTGTATTTCCCCCGACAACTACCATAAAACCGTGTTCGGCTGGGTAGGTTGTCAGCAACACTTTCTTCAAGTGTAAGGCTATTTCACTGGAGGATACATTGGTAAAGAGCACCGGCATATCCGGCGCGTAAGGAGGCACATGGGCAGCGGTTAGAGTCTGCGCTTCGAGCAGAATCAACTTTGAGGGTGGCGGGAAAGGCAGCGTGTCAAAGGCTCGGGCAACGAGAGAAAAGTCCATGAAAATCTCCGGTTAAATAAGGAATGCGTAATCATACCGCGATTACGCATTACACAGATGCTGAGTGAGTAAATCTTAGCGCTTGGTGTAAGTAGGCGCCTTACGGGCCTTCTTGAGGCCTGGCTTTTTGCGTTCCTTCACACGGGCATCGCGAGTCAGCAAACCATTCTTGCGGAGCGCAGACGTCCAATCGGCATTGAGCGATTGCAGCGCACGTGCCAAACCTAAACGCACGGCTTCCGTCTGGCCAGACACACCACCGCCATTGACCTTCACGGTAATGTCGTAGCGCTTGGCATCCTGACCCACTGCCGCGAATCCCCGCAGGATATCCTGCAGATCGCCAGTGCGGGGAAAGTACACAGCCGCTTCCTTCTCATTCACCTGAAACTGACCGGCCCCGTCCGCCAAACGAACACGCGCCGTGCTTTCCTTGCGGCGGCCAACTGCTTCATAATACTGTGCCATAACTTCTTTCCTCTTTCCTTTACTTCAACGGTTCCGGGTTATTCGTAGCATGCGGATGATCCGGACCTGCGTAAATCTTCAAACGCTTAAGCAGCGCCCGGCCCATGCGGTTGTGTGGCAACATACCCCATACGGCTGTGCGCAACACACGATCGGGATGCTTCTGCAACTGATCGCGCAATGAGATGGACTTCAAACCACCCGGATAATTCGAATGTTCATGATACATTTTTGTAGTCATCTTCGAACTGGTCTTGGTACCAGTGACGCTCACGCGTTCCGCATTTACGACCACGACATAATCACCCATCTCCACGCCCGGCGTGAAGGTCGGTTTGTGTTTCCCAAGCAACACGTGCGCGATGCGCGTGGCAAGACGCCCCAGGTTCTGACCATTCGCATCCGCCAGAACCCATTTGCGATCGATTTCGCTTGCTTTCGGATAGTACGATTTGTACACTTTCTGATTCTCCGTTTCTTTTCTTATTAACCAATTCACTCTCAATACGCAACTTCAACTAATGTTAAACCGTGCGCAGGCGCCAAACCGGATGGAAGTCCGCTTCGAGTCTTACCCGAAACCTGACCGCCTAAAGCACTAACAATCGCTTCCGCTGGAACCTTTCCCTGCGCAACAGCTACCTGGATGAAAACCATTCTGCGCACCATCCGGTAAAGAAAGGCATCTGCCCGGACCTCAAACTTCAACGTCCCATCTTCAGCAACTTGCGTCCACGCGGCTTTTCTTACAGTTCGCACAGTAGTGCCTTTGGGAGTGGTCGGGGAACCGAAGGCAGAGAAATTGTGCGTTCCTATCAAGAGCTTCGCGGCTTTCGCAAGGAGATCCGGGTTGACCGCAGGTTGTACTCGCCAGGCATAACGTTCCCGAATGGGATCACGCAATGACTGGCAAAAAAGACTGTAACAATAATGCCGTGAAGTCGCATCAAAGCGCGGGTGAAATTTGTCATCCACCACTTCCGCTGCCCATACTGCTACATCGCCGGGCAGAGCCGAATTCATCGCGCGGACCAAATCGGTTTCCGGATGGGACCAGTTCAGGTCGGCCGAAGCAACCTGTCCCGTCGCGTGAACGCCAGTGTCTGTCCGTCCGGATAATATGACCGAGCGTCCGGTCCATCCCAGTTTTCGCAAAGCTTTTTCCAGTTCGCCCTGCACTGTTCGGGTTTTGGTTAAGGCCTGTCGCTGGCTTCCGAAAAATTCGGAGCCATCATATGCGAGAGTCAATTTGTAACGTGCCATTGTTGTTCATCCACCAGTTCGATGATGGATGATCACAAATTATTCTTCAACCAGTTCCAATATCACCATCTCAGCTGAGTCACCCATGCGGGGACCGAGCTTCAACACGCGCGTATAACCACCATTGCGATTGGCATAGCGCGGGGCAATTTCATCGAAGAGACGCTTCAGGATTTGATTATCGCCTAGTTTCGATGCCACTAAGCGGCGGGCGTGCACTTTCTCAGCATCGCTTTTTTGTGCTGAGTTTCGTGCCAGTGTGATGAGACGTTCAGCATCCCCACGGATCGCAGCGGCTTTGGCGCGCGTGGTCGTGATACGCTCATGTGTAAAAAATTGTTTAATGAGATTGCGACGGAGCGCAAGCCTTGCACCTGTGCTACGTCCCAATCTGTAACCAGCTATTTGATGTCGCATTTCAAATTACTCCGCGGAACTCGATTCTTGTTTCAAGTAGCCCTTTTCCACCATCTTCTGGCGAAGCTCATCGAGGCTCTTCTCGCCAAAGTTGCGGATGGACATGACCGCCGATTCACCCTTTTCGAGGAGCTCCAGCACATCACCGACAGTCGTGATACCTGTCCGTTTCAGCGAATTGAACACACGCACGGAAAGGTCCAACGCCTCCACAGGGGTATCGGCCAGCTCGCTGGCAATACGGCTTCCGCCGGATTCCTTCTCAACAGTAATTGCCAGCGTTTCTTCGCTAATCCCTGCAATATAGCGTAAATGATCGATCACGACTTTGGCGGCCGTACTCAACGCGCGCTCCGGAGAAATTGTTCCATCCGTCCAGATTTCAAGCACAAGTCTGTCATAGTTGGTGCTTTGACCAACCCGGGCAGAGGTCACTTCCCAGTTCACACGTTTTACGGGACTGTAAATAGCATCAATGGGCAATTCGCCGATTGGCATATGTCCACTGCGCTCGTTAGCGGGCGAATACCCACGGCCGCGTTCAACCGTGAATTCAATATCCAGCTTGGTTTTCGGATTGTCCACCGTAAAGAGATATAGCTCAGGGTTGACAACCTCCACTTCGGCAGGCGTGATGATATCAGCAGCAGTAACAGTTCCTTCGCCGCGGACTTCGAGATGCATGCGTGTGCTATCCACGCCGTCAAGTTTAAGGCGAAGCTGTTTAACCTGCAGAGTCACCTGAATGACATCCTCGCGTACGCCGGGCACTTCACTGAACTCATGAAGCACATCCGCAATTCGCATGGATGTCACCGCCGCGCCTTCCAAAGAGGAAAGCAGGACACGGCGCAAAGCATTACCCAGTGTCACGCCATAACCGCGCTCCAAAGGGCTGATGATAAATTTTCCGTAATTTCGAGCTTCCGCATCCCGCTCGATTTTCGGCATAACCATATTTGTGATACCCGTCACGGTTCACCTCTCCCTGTAATTACAGTTGATACTTTGACCTTTGATTTTGCAGTCAAAGCAGAATGAAGATTAACGTGAGTAGTACTCAACGATCAGCTGTTCGTTCAAGATGCCATCAATTTCAGCGCGCTCAGGCAAGCGCTGAACAACACCCGACAAGCCCTTCGAGTCGCGGTTCAACCAGGCTGGTGAAGTGCGCGCATCCGCCAGGTCACCAAGACCTTTGAAGTATTCCAGAGAGCGTGAACCTTCACGAACTGCAACAACGTCACCCGCATTCAACAACATGGAGGGCACATCGGTGCGGCGATCATTTACAGTAAAATGACCATGTGTAACCATGAGGCGCGCCTGCGCTCGACTGGAGGCATATCCAAGCCGGAACACTACGTTATCCAGACGGGATTCCAGAATCTGCAGGAGATTCAAACCAGTCAGCCCACGGCGGCTATTTGCAACCTCATAATAACGACGGAACTGGCGTTCCAGAACACCATACACGCGGCGGGCACGCTGTTTGGCACGTAGCTGGCGCAAATAATCTGATTCACCTGTGCTGCTACCGCCGCGACCACCGCCGCGGCTACCCGTACGCCCATGCTGACCGGGCGCGAAGCTGCGTCTTTCAAAGGCGCATTTCGGTGTGAAACAACGTTCGCCCTTGAGATAGAGTTTTTCGCCTTCGCGCCGGCAAAGTTTACAGACCGGACCAATATATTTCGACATAACTTCTTTCCTATATACCCAATTAAACTCGGCGCCTCTTCGGCGGACGACATCCATTGTGCGGAACAGGTGTAATATCCGAGATGGAACGGACCCTCAGTCCCACTGCTTGAACTGCACGAATAGCATTTTCACGTCCAGGACCAGGCCCTTTAACAAACAAATCCACTTCCTGAATACCAAGCTGCTGCGCGGCTTTAATGGCTTGTTCGGCGGCCAGACGTGCGGCAAAAGGCGTGCTCTTGCGCGAGCCTTTGAAACCAGCTGAACCAGCACTACCCCAGGCAACCGTGTTGCCGTCGGTATCGGTCACAGTAACAATCGTATTATTAAAGGAAGCGAAGATATGTACCTGACCTGCAGATAACGATCTTTTTCCTTTTTTTGCGCCTGTAGCACGGCGCGTTGAGCGTACACTTTGAGCCATGTTCTCTCCTACCTGCTATTTCTTGGCGCCACGTCGACGACCGCGACCCGCCACTGTCTTTTTGGCACCTTTTCGGGTGCGTGAATTTGTCTTAGTACGCTGACCACGTACCGGCAGGTTACGACGATGGCGCATGCCACGGTACGAACCGATCTCGATCAAGCGCTTGATACTCAGTTGGACCTCACGGCGCAAATCACCTTCCACTGTAAAGTGTTTGGTAACGTATTCACGGATCGCTGAAACGTCCGCTTCTGAAAGATCCTTGATACGCGTATCAGGATTGACCTTCGTATGCGTCAAAATTTCCTGCGCGCGTGTTGGACCAATCCCATAGAGATAGGTCAAGCCAACTTCCACCCGCTTGTTGCGGGGCAGATCGACACCTTCAATTCTTGCCATAGTTCACATCATCCCTGTCGCTGTTTATGCTTTGGATTTTCGCAGATAATAAATATTCTGCCTTTGCGCCGAACAATTCTGCATTTGGCGCAGCGTTTCCGTATCGACGGTGAAACTTTCATGAAAAAATCTCCTTGCAAGCTACTGACGTTCTCTAAATAGCCAAGAGCTCAATTATATACGTTCATCTTTCTTTCGTCTAGATTACACGCAATCTCTGCAATGTCACAGGACAGTCAGGATGAGAGGTTCTCCTTCGGTGACAGCCACAGAATGCTCAAAATGTGCTGTCAGTGACCCATCTGCAGATACTACGGTCCATTGATCAGGTAAGACGCGTGTCGCAGCCGTACCAACCAGTACCATGGGCTCAATGGCGACAGTCATGCCTGGCTTCAGCAGAATACCTGTGCCTGCCCTGCCATAATTTGGTACCTGTGGACCTTCATGCATCTGCCGTCCTACACCATGACCAGTATACTCGCGGGTTAGATGAAAGCCCTGGCTTTCCACACAACTTTGTATCGCCGCAGAAACATCACCCGTACGGTTACCAACACGCATTTGATCGATTCCTGCATACAGCGCCTCTTGGGTCACGGTTAGCAACGTTCGCGCTTCTGGAGAGATTTCTCCTACTCCAGCAGTAAAAGCCGAGTCGGCCACCCACCCATCCAGCACGGTTCCACAATCAATGGATACAGTGTCGCCAGCCTTCAACTTCCGATTCTTGCTCGGAATACCATGAACCAATTCCTGATTAATGCTCACGGTAATGGAACCTGGGAATGGAGGATGACCATATCCTTTGAACGGCGATATACATCCGTGTTTCTTCTGCACTTCCTCAGCAGCCGCGTTGAGATCGGCAGTCGAAACACCTGGTTTTAAAAGTTCTTTTACTGTTTCCAGTACGAGTGCGTTGATCCGTCCTGCTTCACGCATCACTTTCAGTTCCGCAGGGCTCTTGAGATGGATCTGGCGTGCCCAACTCATAATCGTTACTTTTTCAACGCCTTTATCATAGCTTGAGTCACAACATCGATGGGTTGCATTCCATCAATTTCGATGAGTTTTCCATGCTGTCGATAATACTCGATCAGCGGAGAAGTCTGTTCCATATAGACATTGATCCGGCGCTTTACCGTTTCGGCCTTATCATCTTCTCGTTGATAAAGTTCTGATCCATCGAAGTCACACCTTCCATGAATTTTCGGTGGGTTCGATTTCTCGTTAAAGATATGGCCCTGATCCCGACAGGTCCATCGTCTAGCCAAGCGATCTACGAGTACTTCCTCATCCCCGCTGATGAATGGCACTGCATCCACATGTCCTTTGAACTCTTCCAACATGGCTTCCAGCGCATCGGCCTGTGCTGGAGTCCGTGGAAAACCATCCAGGATCGCACCTGATTTGCAATCGGGACGATTGAGACGATCGCGAATCATGGCAATGGTCACATCGTCAGGAACCAGTTCTCCTCTGCTCATGTACGTCTGCGCAAGTTTTCCAAGCTCCGTTTGATTCTTAAGGTTTTCTCGAAACAAATCTCCAGATGAAATATGCGCTAGACCAGTTCGTTCGGACAGAATTTTTGCCTGTGTTCCTTTGCCTACTCCTGGCGGACCCAGGAGGACGATGAAAGTCGCCATGCCTGCTCCTCCGCAGTATTAGCTGATTAGAAGTTTTTCCTGATAGCCATGCAATTTTAGTTCAGCTTCAATATTCATGAAGGTGTCGCGAACTACACCAACCACGATTAATAGACCTGAGGAAGATACCAAGAACAATCCAATATTATTGCTTGCACTTGGTAAAACAAGTTGGAGCAGAAATGGCATAATGGCTACAAATCCCAGTAGGAGCGCACCTGGTAATGTAATGCGGCTTTGAATACGGCTCAAATACTTTTGGGTGGCGGCACCACTATGAACACCAGGGATTTGAGCACCGGATCGCTTCAGGTTTTCGCCATAATTCTGTTGTTCGAAAAGGACCGTTGTATAGAAATAGGTAAAGGCCACCACCATGAAAAAATAAAGCAACCAGTAGCCCCAGGAATTGGCTCCAGTAGGATTGAAGAAATTCTGAACGCTCGTGGAAAAGCTACTTATCCACGCAGTATCATTATTCACGAAGAAACCAGCAACGATGGCTGGGAACTGCAAAAGGGCACTAGCAAAGATCAAGGGGATCATGCCTGACAGGTTAACCATCAATGGCAAGATTGGTTGAGGCATTTTGACAGATTTACCGCGCTGGATCGCGTAAAACACCTGGCTTTTGTGAGGGTACATAATGGGAACGTTTCGACGACCCTGCTGAACGTAAACAACAGCAAGGATCGTGAGCAGGATAATGAACACCATCGCAGAGATGAGCGTCCAGCGATTCAACTCATCGTTCCACAAGGCCACGAAGTTTGCAGGTATTTGTGACACGATACCTGCAAAGATTACGAGAGACAACCCCTGTCCCCGAATTCCGTATTCGGAAATCAACTCGCCCAACCAGATGGCAAACATAGTGCCTGCCGTCATCACGAGCAGGGTGGTGACAGATGTCAACCATAGCTCGGAAGTAAATCCAAAGGGAATCACAACCTGTCCCGTCTGCTGTTGAACCAGGGCGTTGAATGTATTAATTTGACCAATCGCTGAAAGCATTGCCATAGGCACTGCCAGATAATACGTCCATTTTTCCATCCAACGGCGCCCTTCACGCTGATCTTCCTGCATACGCTTTTGCAGAGCCGGGATAATGGGAATCAATAGCTGCAATATGATCTGAGCCGTGATATATGGGTAAACACCCATGGAGAGCACGGAGAAATTGGAGATCGTGCCACCTGATAACAGGTTCAGAAAATCCAAGAAGCCTCCCCCACCGCCGCCCTGAAAAAATGATTCCAGTGCTGCGCGGTTTACGCCAGGCGCGGGCACATTCGCGGCTAAACGGAAGAGTATCAATATACCCAAGGTAAAGAGCAACTTCTTCCGAATATCCTCTGAGCGCCATAAGAATCGCCAGGCAGACTGTTTCTTTTCAGGCATGATTCGATTCCTCTTCTTAAGCGATCAATTCAACCGAGCCGCCAGCTTTCTCAATTTTGGCTTTGGCTCCAGCAGTAACACGATGTGCGCGAATTTTCAAGGCAACAGTCAATTCACCGCGCCCCAGAATAGCAACCGGTTTTCGAGAGTCACGGAGTAAATGAGCACCTGCCAGAATTTCAGGTGTCACTTCCGTGTCCGCTTTAAAAGACTCCGCCAGTTGATCCAGGTTGACTTCGTTGTAATCAACGCTATTCAACGGCGTAAAACCTTGACCGCGCATAAATGGCAGGCGTCGATAGAACGGCAAGTTACCACCCTGACGATAAACGTTGCCGCCCTCGCCAGAACGGGCACCTTGGCCCTTCGTACCGCGACCGGCAGTTTTGCCCTGCCCGGCTGAAATGCCGCGCCCTACGCGTTTTCGATTCTTTTTGCTGCCCGGATTGGGCACGAGATCATGTAGTTTCATCGCTTCTTCCTACTCTTCAACCTGAACCAGGTGAACGATCTTCTGAATCATTCCACGCAAGGTTGGAGTATCCTGGTGTTCCACGGTCTGGTGCATGCGACGAAGGCCCAGCGCCCGCGCCGTCGCCCGCTGATCCTTTGTATATCCAATTGGGCTACGAACGAGCGTCACACGGACGACTTTTTCGCGAGTCTGTCCTTTAGACATTTTTCTTCCTCCGTTCCCAGAAGGGCAAAAGGTCGTTTACATTTTTTCCGCGACGCGCAGCTTCTTCCTGTGGCGACTTCAATTGCTCAAGAGCGTCGAAGGTTGCCTGCACAATATTCAGGACATTCGCACTGCCTTGTGATTTGGTCAAAATGTCGCGAACACCAGCCACCTCAAGAACTGCACGCACGCCACCACCGGCAATCACTCCCGTACCGGGCGAGGCAGGCTTGAGCATGATACGAGCACCGGCGACTTTACCAAGCACTTCATGCGGAATCGTGGTTCCAGCCAGATTCACAACTTTCATTTTCTTGCGAGCACGTTCAGAAGCCTTTCGCATTGCGTCCGGCACCGCGTTGGCCTTGCCAACTCCCATTGAGATGCTACCTTTTTTATCGCCAACCACTACAGTCACGCGAAATTGAAAACGGCGACCACCCTTTACCACTTTGGCAACACGGGCAATCTCGATGACGCGCTCTTCAAACTGGTCTTGCGACTCAAAATTTTGCTGTTCAGTTTTTTTAAATTCAGCCATTTCCTTCTCCGCTAAAGCCTAGAATTGCAAGCCACCTTCACGAGCGCCATCCGCTAGTGCCTTGATGCGACCACTATAACGATAACCGCCACGATCAAAGACAACGGATTCAATGCCTTTGCTCTTTGCGCGTTCCGCTACAGTCTTGCCAATCAACTTGGCTTGCTCGGACTTCTTCAAACTTTTTACTTGCTCGCGCAGGTCATGATCCACTGTGGATGCAGACGCAAGAGTCCGGCCAGCTTGATCGTCGATAACCTGGGCATAGATTCCAGACAGACTTCGAAAAACGTTCAAACGTGGACGTTGAACTGTTCCTGTCAAATTTTTGCGTACGCGTGAGTGACGACGCGCCCGCGCCACGGAACGAGATTTATTAGCCATGCTTTACTTGGCTCCCTTTCCAGCCTTACCAGCTTTGCGGCGAATCTTTTCGCCTGCATAACGAATGCCCTTACCATGATAAGGTTCAGGTGGCCGAACGCCGCGAATTTCCGCCGCCATCTGTCCGACTGCTTCCCGATCAAAACCATTTACCTTGATCTGACGGGTCTTTGCATCGGTTTCAAATGTGATGCCAGCCGGAGGGTCAATTTTGACTGGATGGGAGTATCCAACATGCAACGCCAGGGTATTCCCGTTCATTTCGGCACGATACCCAACGCCTTCCACTTCCAAGACCACCGTAAAACCTGAGCTGACACCATGGATCATATTCGCGATCACGGCGCGCGTTGTACCATGTAGTGCACGTTCTTCCGCATTATCTGAATTGCGTGCCACAACAACTTGTCCGTTCTCCAAAGAGATTACAACTAACGGGGAGAACGTCCGCTTCAATTCACCTTTGGGACCTTTTACGTGGACATCCGAACCTTGTACATTGATTTGCACACCGTTCGGAACAGCCACGGGTAATCGTCCAATACGAGACACTTTTACCTCCTGCCTTTCTACCAAACCTTGCACAGGATCTCGCCACCTACGCCCAGCTGCCGGGCGCGCGCGCCAGTCATGACGCCCTTGGGGGTGGAGAGGATGGCGACACCAATACCAGAAAGAACCCAGGGAATATCCTGCTTCTTTGTATATACACGGCGGCCCGGTTTGCTGATGCGTTCGACACCTGAGATAACAGGTCGACGTCCGCGGCGTTCACCGACATACTTAATCTTGAGCCGCAGTGTTTTCTCAATTGACTGCTCGCCTTCGACAATTTCAAAACCTTCCAGATAGCCTTCATCCTTCATGATTTTGGCGATTTCGACCTTCAGCTTTGAACTGGGCACTGCAACCAATGCGTGTCCTGCCATCACGCCATTGCGGATGCGAGTTAGCATATCCGAGATTGGATCATTTATAGCCATGCGATTACCTCTATCCGATTACCATGAAGACTTTACGACACCAGGGATTTTGCCCTGCAAGGCCAGTTCGCGGAAGCAGATTCGGCACAAGCCAAATCGTCGGATATATCCGCGTGGGCGTCCACACCGGACGCAACGGTTTCGAACCTGGTTCGCATACTGACGGCGTGATTCACGATACTGCATGTTTTTCTTCGCCATAATTTAAGCTTCCTTCTTATTGAACGGCATGCCAAGCAATCTCAACAACATTCGTGCCTGGTCGTCATTTTTGGCAGTGGTGACAATCGTAACCTCCATGCCGCGCAACTTATCGATTTTGTCGTATTCGATCTCCGGGAAAATGAGTTGATCATGAAGACCCAGAGTGTAATTGCCACGTCCATCAAAGGCGTTGGCAGATACCCCACGGAAATCGCGTACGCGTGGAAGCGCGGTATTCATGAGGCGATCCAGGAAGGCCCACATGCGTTCTCCACGCAAAGTCACCTTTGTTCCGATCAGACGACCCTCGCGCAGTTTGAAGTTCGCAATACTTTTGCGCGCCTTGCTCATGACCGGTTTTTGACCTGTAATAATCGTCAGGTCTGAAACAGCCGCTTCAAGAGCTTTCGGATTATCCAGTGCCTCGCCTACACCAATATTGACTACCACTTTCTCAACGCGCGGCACCTGCATGACATTTTTGAAATCAAATGCCTTGCGCAGGGCCGGTACGATTTCTTTATTGTATAAATCCTGCATTCGGTTCATGCTTCATCACTCCGTGGCTAGTCGATCAGCGCCTTACAGTTCTTGCAAACCCGATGGACGCCATCTTCATCTCTTTGAACAGCCACGCGGGTAGTTTCTTTGCAGCTCGGACACACCAACATGACATTTGAAATGTCGACAGGCCCTTCAAATTGAATCCGACCGGGATTCATATTGCGGCCGGCCTGGGTTTGGATCTGTTTCTGATGCTTGGTGCGAATATTTACACCTTGTACAACCAAGCGGCGATCCGCCAGAAAAACGTTGATCACCTCACCACGCTTGCCTTTATCGCCTTCGCGGCCACTAATAATTTCTACGAGATCGCCTTTGCGAATCTTTACTTTCATACGAACTCCTAAAGCACTTCTGGAGCCAGGGATACGATTTTCATGAAACCTTTTTCACGAAGTTCCCTGGCAACCGGGCCAAAAATACGGGTACCCCTGGGATTCACACCGTCAGCATCCAGAATTACCGCGGCATTATCATCAAAACGAATGTAGGAGCCGTCCTCACGACGCCATTCCTTGGCACACCTTACAATGACGGCTCGCACCTTCTCGCTCTTTTTCACGCCACCTTGTGGTGTGGCAGATTTGACAGAAGCCACCACCACGTCACCGATGCTGCCGTACCTGCGGGTAGAACCGCCCAGCACGTGAATCACCAACAACTCGCGTGCGCCGGAATTATCGGCAACCTTAAGTCGGGATTCATGTTGAATCATGTCCTATTCCTCCACCTTCAAATCGGCCACGCCAGTATCTGCAGTGCGGATTTCGCGTTTTACCACACTTTCCACCACCCAGCGCTTATCGCGCGAAAGTGGGCGTGATTCAACGATTTGCACCTTATCACCCACCTGGCAACCGATCTCATCGTGGGCTTTCACGCGCTTGCTGGCATGAACCACTTTGCGGTAAAGAGGATGACGAAACACACGAGTGATCTCTACCACGACTGTCTTGGTCATTTTATTGCTGGTAACCACACCAGTGATTCGACGACGATTGTTCATGCTTCACCTTTTGCAACTTCAGCCGTTTTTTGCTCATTCAGAATAGTCTGCATGCGGGCAATCTCACGCCTCAAAGCTCGCAGACGGCTGCTGTCACTCAACTGGCCTGTCACTTGCTGGAAGCGCAACTTCATTAACTCTTCACGGGCATCGGAGAGCTTGGTCTCAATTTCGCCCGAGTTCAAATTTCTCAACTCGCTGGGTTTCGCCGACTTCATGCCTGCTCTCCTGCTTCATGCCGCGCGACAACTTTGGTCTTGATCGAGAATTTGTACTGGGCATTCTTGAGGGCCTGTACTGCAGTCGCCTCATCCAGACCACCGACTTCGAACATGATACGACCCGGCTTGACCACTGCCACGTAATATTCAACATTTCCCTTGCCAGAACCCATACGGGTCTCGGGCGGCTTGTGAGTATACGGCTTGGCCGGAAAAATCCGAATCCAGACTTTGCCGCGTCGCTTCATCTCACGGACGATGGTCCTGCGGGCCGCTTCGATCTGCCTCGCCGTTACCCAACCCGGTTCCAGCGCCTGCAGGCCGAATTCACCAAAACTGATTTCGGCGCCGCGCAGGGCCTTTCCTTTCATGCGACCGCGCATTTGCTTGCGCCACTTTACGCGTTTAGGCATTAACATAATTCATACCTCTCAAAAGACAACTGTCGCTCGTGATTACTCGCTCACGTAGACGCCTTCAGTCGCCTCCACTTTTTCTTCCGCTTCCGGTGCAACCTCACCTTTGTAAATCCAAACCTTCACGCCAAGTTGACCATACGTCGTTGTGGCTTCCGCCAAAGCGAAATCCACATTCGCGCGTAGAGTTTGGAGCGGCACACGTCCTTCACGTAACCAGACATCACGTGACATTTCGGCGCCTCCAAGGCGTCCACCTACCATGATCTTGATCCCTTCCGCGCCCTGCTTCATCGCCTGCTGGATGGCACGTTTCATCGCGCGACGATACGCAATGCGGCGCTCCAGTTGATCTGCGACGTTGAAAGCGACGAGCATCGCATCGGTGTCAGGAGAGGTGATCTCTTTAATATCGAGATCTACTTTTTTCCCGACTAAGGTCTCCAGGCTCTGGCGAATCTTTTTGACACCTTCTCCTTTGCGGCCAATCAAAATGCCGGGTTTGGCGGTAAAAATGGCTACCCGAATCTTTCCAGGATAGCGCTCTACTTCGACACGCGAAATACCAGCTTTGTTATTCTTAATCGTATCCGGCAACCCGCTCCGAAGCTTGCGCACTGGAGCATCTTTTGCCGCGCCGCCTTTGGAAACAAGTCCCATGAGCAGACTGCGAATGGCAAAGTCCTGGTGCAATTGCTGGCGATATTGCGAACCTTCTGCAAACCAGCGTCCCTGCCAGCCTTGATTAATCCCAAGACGCATTCCAATTGGATGAACTTTACGACCCATAATATCTCCTTCTCCGGTTACGCCCCGCGCTCGCGCAAGACGACAGTGACATGTGAGTTTCGTCGCAAGATCGGCTTGAAGCGGCCGCGTGCACCAAAGCGACGCCATTTGCGAGTGGTTGCCTCATTCGCAAAGATTTGGGCTACATATAGATCATCGCGGCTCACGCCGTAATTTTCCTCCGCATTAGCAACGGCTGAGGCAAGCAGCTTGCGCACCGGCAAAGCCGCAGCCTTGTTCACGAAGCGGAGGGCTTCCAAGGCTTCGTTGGCATTCTTGCCCCGCACTAGATCCACCACCAGGCGCACCTTCTGGGCAGACATCGGGAGAGAGCGCAAATGCGCCTGAATATCATGCATGTCTTATCTACTCCTTATATCCTTACGGCGCAGCTTTTTCCCCTGCGGTATGCCCACGGAATGTACGCGTGGGGGCAAATTCACCCAATCGGTGGCCGACCATGTTTTCGGTAATATAGATCGGGACGTGGCGGCGTCCATCATGAACAGCAATAGTATGTCCAACCATTTGAGGGAAAATCACGCTTGCGCGACTCCAGGTCCGCAAAACCTTCTTCTCACCTTTCTGGTTCATTGCTTCGACTCTTTTCAATAACTTGGGTTCTACGAAAGGACCCTTTTTAAGTGATCGTGACATATCTTACCTCTACCTCTTAACGGCTCTTCTTGCTACGGCGGCGAACAATATACTGATCAGTCTTTTTGTTGCGGCGCGTCTTATAGCCTAACGTAGGCTTACCCCAGGGACTCTTGGGACCAGCCAAACCAATGGGCTGACGACCTTCACCACCGCCGTGCGGATGATCGCGTGGAGTCATTGCAGAACCACGGACAGTTGGGCGAATACCTTTATGGCGTTTGCGTCCTGCCTTGCCCAGTTTGACATTTCCGTGATCGAGATTTCCAATTTGGCCAATGGTTGCAAAGCACGTCTGCCGTACAAGGCGAACTTCACCAGAAGGCATGCGGATTTGAGCGAAATCACCTTCCTTAGCAAGTAATTGAGCTGCTCCGCCTGCGGAACGAACCATCTGCCCACCGCGACCTTCTTTTACTTCGATGTTATGAATGAGCGTGCCAACAGGGATGTTCGAAATCGGCAGAGAATTCCCAGAGCGAATCTCGGCTCCCGCGCCTGCCATCACTGTATCGCCAACCTTGAGATCCAACGGTGCGACAATATAGCGCTTCTCGCCGTCTGCATAAAAAAGCAGAGCCAGTCGGGCTGTACGATTGGGGTCATATTCGATGGCTGCCACTTTGGCAGGAATGCCGTGTTTATCGCGCTTGAAATCTACAATACGAATGAACCGACGATGCCCTCCGCCGCGATGACGAACGGTGATACGGCCGTGCGCATTACGACCACCACTCTTCCGAAGAGGAACGAGCAGGGAACGTTCCGGTGTGGATTTTGTGACTTCCTCAAAAGTGTAGCCAGTCATCCCACGTGTACCGGGCGTTACGGGTTTATATTTTTTTACAGCCATTATTGCACCCCTTCAAAGATTGGGAGGGTCTGTCCCTCAGCTAAGGTGATAATCGCCTTCTTGAAAGCACCCTTGCGAATCAGCAAGCGGCGACTGCGAAGTCTGCGACCTCGTTTGGCTGAGGTGTTAATGATGTTTACGCTTACCACCTTCACATCATACAGGGTTTCGATTGCATCTTTTACCTGCGTGCGGGTGGCCTCGTCAGCAACCACAAATGAATATTGGTTTGCTTTGCCAGATTGCGAACTGGTTTTTTCAGTCACCAGCGGACGACGAAGAACGTCAAATACTGTATTCATGTCCTCTCATCCTATCCTAGAGTCGCCGCCAGGGCATCCAAAGACTTTACCGGTAGTACCAGTTTGTCATATTTGAACAGGTCACGAATATTCAAGTAACTAACCAGCAAGACCTTGGCATCTTCCAGATTATCCAGGGCACGAACGATCAATTCGTGTGCCTGATCTTTTTCTGGAATGACAACCAGCGCGGTAGAACCACCAACCAGATTGCTGAGGGCCTTTGCCATTAAACGTGTCTTGGGTTCATCCAACACCAAATCATCCACCACCACGAGTCCCGCATCGGCGGCCTTGGCTGAAAGGGCAGAGCGCAAGGCTGCCTGGCGCATCTTCTTTGGCATGCGTATTTCATAACTGCGCGGATGCGGCGTATGAATTCGGCCACCACCCACCCATTGCGCGGCGCGGCGCGAGCCCTGACGAGCCCGACCAGTACCTTTTTGTTTGTACGGCTTGGCGCCTCCCCCTGCAACTTCGCCACGCACCTTGGTTTCATGGGTACCAAGGCGCGCATTCGCCATCTGACGAACATAGGCCTGATGCATCAAATCCACATTAATGGGGGCATCAAAAATCGCGGCGGGAAGTTCCACTTCGCGAAGTTTCTTGCCTTCCAAATTCAAAACATCTACTTTCATGATTCCATTGCTCCGTTTCCTGGACACCTACTGCTTACGGGCTTCCTGAATTAGGACCAAGCCACCTTTGCCGCCAGGGACTGCGCCATGTACGCCAAGTAAATTGCGCTCCGTATCCACCATGACGACTCGGAGGGCCTGGGTGGTGACTCTGTCACTGCCCATATGACCCGCGCCACGTGAACCTTTGAAAACACGCCCCGGGGTCGTGCCGGAAGAACGGGAACCGGGTGCACGATGACGGTCAGACTGACCATGGGTCTTTTTGCCGCCCGCAAAGTGATAGCGCTTCACACCACCCGCAAATCCTTTACCTTTGCTGGTTCCAATTACATCTACCCGTTCTCCAACGGAGAAAACTTCAACAGTTAGCTTATCGCCAACATTCGCAGAATCCTTGGAACGAAATTCACGCAGGAATTTCATGGGAGGGAGGTTTTTTGAGTTAAGATGTCCCAATGCGCCAGATGACAGCTTCTTCGGATGAATCTCATTGAAACCCAACTGTATCGCAGCGTAGCCCTCTTTTTCAAGAGTGCGGACCTGGGTAACGTAACATGGCCCAGCCTCGATGATCGTCACAGGATGTGCGACGCCTTGCTCATCGAAGATCTGGGTCATGCCAATCTTCTTTCCAATAAGCCCTTTCAACATACTCGGTTTTCTCCTTCGAAAAATTTTGTGAGACTGTCAACCGGGGCTTCGGTTGCATCATCTCCAGGCAACGCAGTCAAACAACCTTTCGGGATTCCAGGATTTGTTGATCCCGAAACAGGACTGTTCTTGCGCTGTCGAAATTCGAGAGTAGGGATAGGACTTGCGGTCCCTACTCTCGATAGACGACCAAACTATATTTTGATTTCGATATCCACACCCGCAGGCAGGTTGAGTCGCATCAACATGTCAATTGTCTTCGAGTCCGGATCAAGGACATCAATCAAACGGTTGTGCGTGCGGATTTCGTAATGCTCGTGTGAGTCTTTATCTATGAACGTCGAGCGCCGTATTGTAAACCGTTCGGTTCGGGTTGGCAAGGGTACAGGACCAACAACATGGGCGCCGCTTCGTTCGGCAGTTTCAACAATGCGTTTGGCAGATTGATCAAGTACACGATGATCGTATGCCTTTAGACGGATTCGGATTTTTTGCTTCGTCATGCCTGCACCTTATGCGATAATTTTGGTAACGACACCGGCCCCGACGGTGAGGCCACCTTCCCGGATGGCGAACTTGGAGCCCTGCTCCAAGGCCACCGGCACAATCAATTCCACCGTCAGGTTCACATTGTC
>Ga0114129_10002711_pt1 | contig 24662 bp, 20 predicted proteins | sample RhiMetdeltSRZDD1_FD_80071 | JGI IMG/M metagenome (GOLD analysis project Ga0114129, IMG submission 80071) | Populus rhizosphere microbial communities from Tennessee, USA - Rhizosphere MetaG P. deltoides SRZDD1 (version 2) (version 2) | ecosystem: Host-associated > Plants > Roots > Rhizosphere >...
AGGCCGGGGCTAACCGGCTGGGTTGCAGTGCCAGTGTGGCAATTGTTAACGGCGAGAAAAGCAGTTCCTCCAACGGATATTGAGGTGCCTGAACCTTGTTTTGCCCGGCCGAAGCTTTAGCGGAGGAGGGTATCTTGCGCCTTGTGCCTTGAAAAGTTATCTTTGGCGAACATTTTGCATAAATAACCTTAGAGCCTTCTAAAATTCACATGTCAGATGAAATATATATTTAGTAGCGTATTATTAATCCTGTCCCTGTCCCTGGTTGCCCAAACAGATAGCAGTTCGGTGGTAGTGCATAAAGATCCCCGGATCGATTTGCTGGTGAAAAAGCAAATTCAGGTGAATGAATTGACCACCCGCGACGCACGCCGTTTTGTTCAGGGATATCGCATCCTGGTAATGAATACAAACGACCGCAATAAGGCTACGAATGCAAAAACAAAAATTTACCAGGAGTTTCCTGAGTTAAAAGCCTACCTGATGTGGCAATCGCCATTTATGAAATTAAAAGTGGGCGATTTTAAAACCCGCGAAGAAGCAGAACCATACCTGTCGGAAATACAACGATTTTTCCCAACTGGCGTATATATAATTCGTGATGTAATTGAGGTGAATCCTGATAAGTCGGGAAGTTTGTAAAATAGTCCGAAAGACCGGAAGTCAGAAAGTCCGGAAGACAGAAAGAAAAATGCATTAAAGAGGCATCTTTCGGTCTTCCGGACTTTCCGTCTTTCGGACTTACTTTTCCGTCTTTCCGATTATCTTTGTGGCTATGAGCACCTTACAGCAAAAGATCCAAAGCCTGGCAAAAACATACGCATCTGATTTTATCGATATACGCCACCATTTGCATGCCCATCCCGAACTGAGCTATCAGGAATTTGAAACTTCGCGCTTCATACAACATAAATTAACTGAATTTGGTGTTCCCTTTAAAGTAATGGCGCAAACCGGTGTGGTGGGTTTGATCGAGGGAAAAAATCCCCATAAAAAAATCATTGCCCTGCGCGCCGATATCGATGCACTGCCCATTACCGAACAAAATAATATTTCCTATAAATCGAAACATGAAGGGGTAATGCACGCCTGCGGACATGATGTGCATACCACCTGTTTGCTGGGCGCCGCCAAAATTTTACAACAACTGAAAAATGAGTGGGAAGGAACCGTGAAACTGATCTTTCAGCCGGGTGAAGAAAGAAACCCCGGAGGAGCCAGCATTTTAATAAAAGAAGGCGTTCTTGAAAATCCAAAACCACAGGCCATATTTGGTTTGCATGTGCATCCGCAACTCGAAACAGGCAAACTGAGTTTTCGCGGCGGACAGGTAATGGCCAGCGCCGATGAAATTTATATTACCATCAAAGGCAAAGGCGGTCATGCGGCAGCCCCGCATTTAACGGCCGATATCATTCTCATTGCATCACATCTTGTCGTTAGCCTGCAGCAGATCATCAGCCGCAACAGAAATCCGTTTGCGCCTTCGGTGTTATCTATTTGTTCAATCCAGGGCGGACATACCACCAACGTAATACCCAGCGAGGTAAAACTAATGGGCACCTTCAGGGCACTTGATGAAGAATGGCGTTTTAAAGCCCATGAACTGATTCGCAAACAGGCTACAGAGCTGGTACACAGCATGGGCGCCGAAATTGATCTGCATATCGATGTTGGTTATCCTGCCGTTTATAATAATGAAGCATTAAGTAATAAAGCGCGTTCACTGGCCGAGGAATACATGGGCAAAGAAAAAATTGAAACCACCGAAATGCGCATGGGCGCCGAAGATTTTGGTTATTACACACAGCATATTCCCGGTTGCTTTTACCGGTTAGGGGTGATGAACGTAGCCAAAGGCATTACATCGGGTGTACATACGCCTACTTTTAATATCGATGAAAATGCTATTGAAACAGGTATGGGCATGATGGCCTGGCTGGGAGGAAAGGCTGAGTTTTGAGTTCTTAGTTCAGTTTTGTTAATGGCATAATCAAAGAAAGCTGTCATATAAGGCAGGAGCGCCATAAATGAAGAAATCATCATCGCCCTCTTCTGCCACTTCAGCAATGTTCGTTTTACTTTCCTCCATTTTTTCCATCTTCATTAAAATGGAATTGTTTGTATCTGTTGCTATAGGGTACCTCTTACCAGCAATACCAGCAAGCAACAAAATGGCCAATACCAGCATAAGGTGTTGCATAAAATGAGTTTACAAATTGAGATAATTTTTTCACGAAAGGCCGATCTATCATTTATATCTATTCTTATTTTAACCCACTTTAAATTATAGTAGAAATTTTCTGACTTCTGACATCCGACTTCAGACTTCAGTCTTCTCACCCCTTTTCCCTTCGCCTGGTCATATCCCAAAACGCCATCATCAGCACTATCACAAACCAGCTCACATCCAATACCTGCGCTTTAAAAATAAATGCTGTATTTTTTTGAAAAGAAGGCCAAAAAGCAATAATGGGGTACATATACGGATGAAAATATAGCTGTTCCCACTGGTGAACTATAAATCCTGTTATTAATAAACCCAACCCAATGCCCACGGGTATAATAAAATTTTTAAAGCGCAGACTTAACCAATATTGAATGGCAGTAATAGCCAGTACAGAATAGTACGTTTTTGCAATTAACAAAAACAAGCCCTTCCATGGAACCGGATGATCAAAAAAAGTATACTGTTTTTGAATCAGGTTGGCAGCACAGGAAGCAAGAACGATGGAGGCGCTAAATACTATAAAACAAAATAAAATGAGTGAATGAATAACTATAAATCTCGAAAAAAAGATATCGGTCAGCGTTCGGGGTGAAGCATATACCTGCTTCCACGTATTATTTTTGTATTCGATTTGCACAACAAGGCTTGTTACCAGTATAACATACATGGGTAACAGAAAGAAAGTGGCCGCCTGCCAGTTATCATTAATAATAAGTTGCCAGGGATCGTTTTTAAATCCCGGCACGAAATGATCGGGACGCGCTACCAGCTTAATAAAATTTACAACAGGTATAAAAACAGCACCTATAACGGTTAGCCAAAATGCGGCAGTTTGCCTGCTTTTCAGGAATTCAGATCTTGTATTAAGTACAAAAGAGGTAACCATATTATTGGGCGGTGATTTGAATGAATAAATTTTCAAGATCATTTTGGGTAACAGCCAGCTGATATACTTCCACTCCCTGCTGCACCAGCAATTTATTCAGTTGGGCCGATCGTTCCCTGCTTTCATAATTTACCACTACGCGGCTGCCATTTATATGCTTTACCATAAAATGGTCCTGTATGGCCAGTTGCGCCCTGGCGGTATCATTTACTTCAACTTCAACAGCCGATTTTTGCGATTGCAATTGCTGTAACTGTTGCAAACTGCCCTGAAACAACAACTTTCCTTTATGTATAATGCCTACATGCGTAGCCATTTTTTCTACCTCGGCCAGCATATGGCTCGAAACAAGAATGGTTTTTCCGAATTCGCGATTCAGCTGTTTGATCAGTTCACGGGTTTCAATAATGCCGTTGGGATCTAATCCGTTGGTTGGTTCGTCGAGTATCAGTAATTCAGGATCGTGTAACAGTGCAATGGCAATAGCCAGCCGTTGTTTCATACCCAGCGAATAATTCTTTGCTTTTTTATTGGCGGCCTGTACCAGGCCTACAATTTCCAATACTTCGTTTATGCGTTTTTTATCGCAACGGTAGGTTAAGCGAAACACTTCGAGGTTTTCTTTGCCTGTTAAATGCAGGTAGAGCGAAGGTTGTTCAATGAGTGAACCAATGCGCCGCAATATTTCGATGCGGTGTTGCTGAAAATTGCGGCCAAACAAAGTAATATCGCCTTGCTGCTTTTTTAACAAGCCCAGCAGCAATCGCAACGTGGTGGTTTTACCAGCTCCGTTTGGACCTAAAAATCCGTAGATGCTACCGGCGGGCACCTGCAAATTAAGATCGTCTAATATTTTTTGCCCTTTATGAAAAGCAAAATGCAGGCGCCCGGTTTCAATGATGGCTGTTTTCATGGCTATTCTTTTACAATTTCAATTTCTTTGAAATTATTACCTCCGAAAGTAAAGGTTGACGTGCTATCTGTCTTCAGCTGAAAATGCTTTATATGAGCTGTTTTGGTGTAAATAGTGCAAATAGAAGGTTGCAAATACAAGTCCTTTATTATCGTTTCTTTATCGAATGTGACAGTAGAACCAACGGCATTAACCCGCAATCCATTTAAATACACATTTTTATTGCCCATATCGCCTGTGTTAAGGCTCGATTTACCATACAGATTAATTACATAAGATTGAGCCGATGTTGAATCCGGAGCGCCATTTAGAAACAAGTCAGTAAAAAGCGTATTAATTGTCATTGTACCGGGCAAATACAAATTTACTGCCTGGTATCCCCGCCTTCCCTCATTCATGTTCTGGTTGGTAAGCACTGAATCGCCGGTAATGAACAATGTATCATTTACAACGTTATACTTCATACGGCTTCCGGGCAGCTTAACCACTTTCATTTTTGTGCTTGTAGCCGGCAGAATAGTACAACGTTGCAAACCAGTTAACCATACATACTTTACAACCGGCAATGCAATTTCGTCCATACGCTGTTCCCGCACTTTATCGAATGAAACATACTCACCGCGTTTGTATTTGGCGTACAACGTAACATGCACGGCTGTAACAGCAAGCAATGCAAAAAGAAAATATGTCAGAAGTATTTTATTGCTCTTTTTCATATCAACTTTATTAAAATTCTGAGTGTTGAGTTTTGCGTTAAGCGTTCGGCGTTAAGCATTCAGCTTTTTATGCAAAATGCTGTTTCTTGAATTTTTCAAATCGTGGTTTCAGCTCATCAGGTTCCATACCCAGCAGATACATGGTGCGAAATACCTGTGGCAGGTCTTTTTCAACAAAGTCGTTCCTGCGGTATTGCTGAGCGTTCTTTACTGCCTGAGCAGCTACGAAATAGCCAATACCCCGTTGATTATAGATAATTTCCTGTTGCTGCAAAAATTCATAGGTGCGCATAACCGTATTTGGGTTCACCTCAAGCTGCACCGCCAGTTCACGTACGGATGGTATACGCTCTTCGGCCTTCCATTCTTTTAATAAGATCTTCTCGCACACATAATCGGCAATTTGTAAGTATATAGCCTGCGATTCGCGGAATTGCATAGTTATTTATTTAATCGTTAAACTTCTTTTTCTTTTAAGCGGAAATACGTGGCAACCCAAAAAACGGGTGCTAATGTATATTTAAAAAGAAAAAGCAAAATATTACTTAACCACACAGGCAGCAGTATGGCCACCTGGGTATTATCGGGTTGCCACACACGGTAAATGGTGAAAGGATCAGCAAAATCGCCATGCGGCATAAAAAGGTGCATTAACTTATGCACTACAAGCATGAACGCAACGAAGATGATGAATACCGAAACAGTGGTTTTGATAAAATTGAATTTCACAAAATATACCGACCCCAGCAGAAAAGCCGATTGCACGCCCACGAAAAGAGTCAAAAGGTATATATAGAAATTATCGCCCTGTTCAGGAGGCGCCTGAAAAACATTAATAACATCTTGTGTATTGGCAATAACATGATCGCGCTTTGCAGCCGTTTCAATAAGGTTGTTAGATATGCTGACCATTGAAAAATCAACCACATAAAAAATGAGGGTGTAACTAATAAAAAACAGCACGGCACTAAACAAAAATGCACACAATAATTTTTCCAGGGCAGATACCGGCACCAATAAAAAATGTATAGCGGTAGCTCCTTCATTCAAATCAGAAAACATTAAACTGGCAAATAAACAACCTGTTAAAACCAAACCAACATAATAAGCTATTGCCTGGTTATCACGCCTAAACGCACCATTGAGGTTAACAAGCATAGTAAATGAATACCAAAGCACCAGCAACCCTGCGATGGCGCCCAGCGATAGCAGGTATTTCTTTTTATTCTCGTTCCAGTGCTTACCAATATATAATAACCAACGGTTGAAGTCAAAAACAGCATTCATAGCAATAGTTTAAGCGTTAAAAACAGATTCAATGGCTTTTCCGTTAAGAATAATGGCCTTGTATAACAATTCAAGGTCAAGTTTACTCTCGTGCTCTTCGATATTACGGGTAATAACCGCACTGCCTCTTAACGACGTTTCGCGGTACAGGGCCTGTTTTACTTCTTCACTGTCGAATGAAATATGGAATGATAATTTGCGGGTAATGTTATCAACTGTTTGATCGAATAAAATGCGGCCTTCATCAATGATGGTTATGCGGTCGATCAGGTTCTCAAGGTCTTTTACCTGGTGTGTGCTGATAACAATACATTTATTTTCATCAACACAGCCGGCCATCACTTTCCTGAACTGGCTTTTACTCATGATATCAAGGCCATTGGTAGGTTCATCCATTAACAACACCGATGTATTGCAGGCCAAACCAAAACTAATAAGCACTTTCTTCTTTTGACCATAGCTCATTTTCTGCAACGTGTTCGAACGGGGTATGTCAAATTCAGTGATATACCTGTTAAACTGATCGTCGTTGAACTTAGGATAAAAAGGAGCATTGTATTTAACAAGATGCTCAACAGGCATATCAGGTAAATAAAACTCTTCGGGTACCATGAATATGTCTTTCAAAAAATCGGGCTGCCGTTTACCTGGTGCAAAACCAAGCACATTAACAGTGCCTTTATCGGGAAATAACAAACCAGCCATATTCTTTAATAAGGTCGATTTGCCGGTGCCGTTCTTTCCCAGCAATCCGTAAATATGACCTGGCTGTAGCTGTAAACTGAGTCCGGTAAATATTTTTTTACTCCGGTAACCAAAGTGAAGGTCATGTATGTTTATCATGCCTGGCGTTTTAGTGTATTAGTTAAATAGTACACACAAACATAGCTTCTTTTTTTGTTAATCCAAATCTTTCTTTAAAAAATAGTTGTATTGTGATGGCTGAATGTATAAATGGTTAGATGGCCGGAGTAACGGCAGTGCAGCGTGGTAGCCAGCTTAAGGATGGGCTTCTACCTGAATAAGAAGTATTGTTTAAAGCAAAATTAATCAGCACGTACCTTACCTGCAAAATTTATAGCATATAACAGAAACAGGCATTTATGCAGAAAATATATTCATTGCACCTTGCTTGCCCGCCGTCAGCGTGTCGCTGAAGCTTTAGGCGCCTGCGCCATAGCTTCGTCCGACGCCATAGGCTTTGGCCGGGTGCCTTCGCCAAAGGCTTCGGCCTCCGGCGAACGGCTGTCAGCGACGGAGCACGGCGCAAACCTTAGTGTAGGCAGGTATCTTGTGCCTTAGTACTTATACTGCTTTTTATCTTACACTTACCTGATCTTAATCATTTTCCTTATTTGTTTTTACTCGCCCATTAGTTCGTAAATTGCGCGCCAATTGTTGGTTAAATCGTTAATATGAAAAAAGAACTGCGAAAGGAATCAGCATTAGAGTACCATGCCAAGGGAAGACCCGGCAAAATAGAAGTGATCCCAACTAAAGAAGCTAAAACCCAACGCGATCTGTCGCTTGCCTACTCACCTGGCGTTGCAGAACCTTGTTTGGAAATTTATGCAAATCCTGAATCTGTTTATAAATACACCGCCAAAGGCAACCTGGTTGCTGTTATAAGCAATGGTACCGCCGTTTTAGGACTGGGCGATATAGGACCCGAAGCCGGTAAACCGGTAATGGAAGGAAAGGGTGTATTGTTCAAAATATTCGCCGACATCGACGTATTTGATATTGAAATAAATGAAAAAGACCCTGAAAAATTTGTTCAGATCGTAAAGGCTCTGGAACCAACTTTCGGTGGTATTAATCTCGAAGATATTAAAGCACCTGAATGCTTTTATATTGAACAGCATCTGAAAAAACAGATGAAAATTCCGGTTATGCACGACGATCAGCATGGAACTGCCATCATCAGCGCAGCTGCCCTGCTGAATGCACTGGAAATTCAAAAGAAAAAGATCGATAAATGCCGTTTTGTGGTAAATGGTGCAGGCGCTGCAGCCCATGCCTGTATTAAATTGTACCAGGCCCTCGGCGCCAGCAAAGAAAACTTTCTGGTGTTCGACAGTAAAGGATTGATCCATGAAAGCCGCAACGACCTGGATGTACTGAAAAAGGAATTTGTTGTAACAGGAAAAAATTACACACTGGAGCAGGCGCTTGAAAATTGTGATGTTTTTATCGGTCTCAGCAAAGGCAATGTATTATCGCAGGATATGATAAAAAGCATGGCCAAACATCCCATCGTGTTTGCAATGGCCAACCCCGATCCTGAAATCAGTTACGAACATGCCTGTGAAGCACGTAAGGATATTATTATGGCAACGGGCCGAAGCGATTTTCCTAACCAGGTAAACAACGTGCTCGGTTTTCCGTTTATCTTCCGTGGTGCACTGGATGTACGCGCCACTCAAATAAACGAGGCCATGAAGCTGGCGGCAGTTAAAGCACTGGCCGAGCTGGCAAAAACGCCGGTACCCGATATCGTGAATATTGCCTACAACGAAAAAAGTTTATCGTTTGGCCCTACCTATATTATTCCAAAACCACTCGATCCGCGGTTATTGTCTACTGTAGCACCTGCTGTGGCCAAAGCAGCTATCGAAAGTGGCGTAGCGCAAATTACCATCGACAACTGGGATACATATGCGATAGAATTAAACAAGCGGCTTGGTTTAGATAACCAGCTGATGCGTGTATTAGGCGCCAAAGCCCGTAGCAATCCTAAACGATTGGTTTTTGCCGAAGCAGATAATCTGAAAATATTAAAAACAGCGCAGATCGCTCTTGAAGAAAAAATAGCATATCCTATTTTACTGGGCGACGAAAAAAAGATCAAACAAATTGCCGCTGAAAATAATATCGATGTTGATGATATGCCTATCATCGATCCCCGTAACGAGGAGTATGAAGATAAGCGGAAGCAGTATGGCGAATTACTGTTCAAAAAACGCCAGCGTAAAGGGGTGAACCTGTACGAATCGAACAAGATCATGAAAGACCGTTTGTATTTCGGTTGCATGATGGTCGAAAACGGTGATGCAGATGCCGTGATTTCAGGTTTAACACGCAACTATGCCGAAGCTATTCGCCCTGCGTTACAGGTAATAGGCATGGAAGAAGGCGTGAAAAAAATTGCCGGCATGTATATGCTGCTTACCAAAAGAGGTCCCCTGTTTTTGGCCGATACAACGGTGAATTTTAATCCCACTGCCGAAGAACTGGCCGATATTACCCTGCTGGTGGCTAAGGAAGTACGCAATTTTAATTTAACACCCCGTATTGCCATGCTCAGCTATTCGAACTTCGGCAGCAGCGATTCGCCCGAAGCCAGGCTGGTAGCCCAGGCAAAAGACATTGTAAAAGCAAAAGATCCCACACTTATTATAGATGGTGAAATGCAGGCAAGTCTTGCTTTTAACCAGGAGATCCTGCGCGATAACTATCCTTTCAGCGAGCTGGTAGATCAGGAAGTGAATACACTCATCTTCCCTAACCTGGCAGCAGGCAATATTGCCTATAACCTGATGAAGGAAATTGGTGGCGCCGATGCCGTTGGACCCATTTTGCTCGGTTTAAAAAAGCCGGTGCATGTACTTCAACTGGGCAGTTCGGTGCGCAGTATTTACAATATGGCGCTGATTGCAGTAATCGATGCACAATTAAAATGTAAGAACAACAATAACAACACGTCGAAAAAGCCGGTGTGGTGGAAGAAGAAGTAAGGCTTAGTACCTTGTTTCAGGTTTCAGGTTACACGTTACAGGGAATGACCGCCTGGGAATCCTTGTAACATGTAACCTGCAACTTTTGGTTGGTTTCGATTGTTGAGCTTCACATCCCCGATTGCTATCGGGATAGCTCGTTTCATCCCGCATTTGCGGGGCCTCTTTCACGATTGTAGTCTTTGTTCGCCAAAGCGGGCGTAGGCGAATTGCCGACTTAAATGTATTTTTACGGATAAACCATTAATTAACTTGTCAATAATGAGTTAGTTACCTATTATTGCTTCTCATTATTGCTTAATTATCATGACTTTATTTACCGAGTTTGGCCGTTACCTGTTGATGATTAAAGGCATGTTTTCCAAACCGGAAAACTGGAAAATGTATTGGAAGGAACTGATGCATCAATGTAATGAAATTGGTATCGGGTCATTAGGCATAGTAGTGATCATTTCGTTCTTTATGGGAGCGGTATCTGCATTACAAACAGCGTATCAGCTGGTTAGCCCCGTAATTCCCATGAGCACCGTTGCACAAATTGTGCGGGATACAGTTATTCTTGAGTTTGCGCCTACCCTGGTATGTATTGTACTTGCAGGTGTAGTAGGCAGCAAAATAGCCAGTGAACTGGGTAATATGAGGGTAAGCGAACAGATTGATGCACTGGAAATTATGGGTATCAATACGAAAGCATATCTGGTTTTACCTAAAATACTGGCAGCCCTGATCACGATCCCCCTGCTGGTAGTAGTTTCCGCCGCATTGGGAATTGTTGGGGGGCAGCTGGCATCAACCGCGGCAGGTATACTTTCGCCTAATCAATATGAAACAGGGTTGTTGTATAATTTTCAACAGTACAACGTTTTTTTTGCGCTGGTAAAAGCATATACGTTTGCCTTCCTTATTTCGAGCATTCCGGCTTTTTACGGATACCATGTTCAGGGAGGCGCTCTCGAAATAGGTCGTTCAAGCACCAAAGCGGTGGTAGTGAGCTGTGTGGCGATATTATTTGCCGACTATGTGCTGGCGGCGTTGTTGTTGCAATAAATAATTATCAGAATATTTCGCGTAACAAAGAATCTGTGGCAATGAATTCATAAACAATGATCGAAGTAATAAACATAAAAAAGAGTTTTGGCGATAAAACCATCCTCAATGGGGTAAGCGCTAATATGGAAGCAGGTAAATGTAACCTGATCATTGGCGCCAGCGGTAGTGGAAAAACGGTTTTCATGAAATGCATGGTTGGTTTGTTCACTCCCGATGAAGGCGAAATTTGTTACAATAACAAAAACTTCATTTCGCTGAATGATGAAGAAAAAAAAGAAATACGCCAGCAGATAGGTATGTTATTTCAGGGATCGGCTTTGTTCGACAGCTTAACGGTTGAACAAAATATCATGTTCCCCTTAAATATGTTTACCCATGACAGCTACGCGCAAAAATTAAAACGGGTGAACGAAGTACTTGACCGGGTAAATTTGAAAGATGTAAATAAAAAATTCCCTGCCGAGCTGAGTGGCGGTATGAAAAAGCGGGTAGGTATTGCACGGGCCATTGTATTAAATCCTAAATATCTTTTTGTTGACGAGCCCAACTCGGGGCTCGATCCGCAAACCTCACTGGTTATCGATAAACTGGTAAAAGAAATTACTACCGAATACAATATTACCACTGTGGTAAATACGCACGATATGAACAGTGTAATGGAAATCGGCGACCACATTGTTTTTATGTACCAGGGTAAAAAAGAGTGGGAAGGCAGTAACAAAGAAATCATCTTCAATAAGAACGAACGCCTTAACGAATTCATCTTCGCCTCGGAGTTTTTAAAAGACGCCAAAGACATGCGTATGCTTGAACAAACCGGTAAAATTGATGAAAACCGGAATATGGATAACCTGATCAAATAGTTCTACGTTTTAAGTTTTGAGTTCACGAAATTCAGATTGGCACTGCCGTGGTAACCTGTAACCACAAACCTGTGCCTGCTCACTTCCTCCATTGGTAACCATGTGACTTATTTCACACATTTGCTAATTAGCAAATTAGCTCATTGGCACATTGGGCATTATCCCCTATTTTTGCCCAACTTTTTAAAATTCCGCTGATGAGCATTTTAGTAAATAAACAATCAAAGATCCTGGTGCAGGGCTTCACCGGCACAGAAGGTACCTTTCATGCTACCCAAATGATAGATTATGGTACCAATGTGGTGGGAGGCGTTACACCAAACAAAGGAGGCACATTACATTTAGACAGACCGGTTTTTAATACCGTAGCGGAGGCAGTGAAGGAAACGGGCGCGAATGTGTCGATCATTTTCGTACCGCCGGCTTTTGCAGCAGATGCGATTATGGAAGCTGCGAATGCAGGAATTGAACTGGTAATTTGTATTACCGAAGGAATTCCCGTACAGGACATGGTCAAGGCAAAATTATACCTGCAAGGCACCAAAACAAGGCTGATCGGGCCCAACTGCCCCGGTGTAATCACCGCCGGCCAGTGCAAAGTGGGTATTATGCCCGGATTTGTGTTCAAATCAGGCAAAATCGGCATCGTTTCAAAATCGGGAACACTTACTTACGAAGCATCTGACCAGGTTGCCAAAGCTGGTTTAGGCGTTTCTACTGCAGTGGGCATCGGTGGCGACCCCATCATTGGCACCACTACCCGCGAAGCATTGGAAATGTTTATGAACGATCCCGAAACCGAAGGCGTGGTTATGATCGGTGAAATTGGCGGTGGAATGGAAGCTGAAGCAGCCCGCTGGTATAAAGAAAATGGCAAAAAACCCGTTGTTGGTTTTATTGCCGGTCAAACAGCTCCTCCCGGACGTCGTATGGGTCATGCCGGCGCTATCGTAGGCGGTGCAGAAGATACTGCAGCAGCCAAAATGAAGATCATGGAAGAATGCGGTATTCACGTAGTACAAAGCCCTGCGGATATTGGCATTACAATGGCTAAAGTGATCAAAAAGTAAGACAAATACTGTTTTAATAAATACCCTGGAAGCTTAACCGGCTTTGCATAAACCGGCTAAACTTTCAGGGCTTTTTATTTATTATAGTAAGAAAATGTAAACGGTAAACGCACCTGCTTCCCCACTTTGTTTATCATAATGAGATGCCCCTTTTTTTCAACCTGCCCTTTACCGGCATCATTAAAATACACCAGTATTTCATTTCTATAATCGGGAAAAAACTGCTGATATCCCATATCAACACTTTGAATGGTGTTTTCGAGCTTACCCTTCACTTTCACCAGGCCGAAATAAGTACCTTCAATAGGAAAACCCGAAGGCTTAGCAATTGAATCCACTACGATCGCGTATTTCTGCTTTAATGCAATTTCTTCTTCTTCGAAGTATTTTTTGGAATACGATTCAATACCATCAATTAAAGCCGTTATCACCACAGAATCCTTATCAAAACCGTCAATGGCATTTGGGGAAGATGAGATGTAATAAATTTTACAAAGTCCATCATCAAAAAAACGGGTACCTGCATAGGCTATATCGTACATCTTGCTTTTCTTACGCCAGGTAATATACCCATAGCCCGAAAAACCCTTATACCGAACAGGCCGTGTTGCCTTAATCACTATACTATCACCGGCATAACGGTTAATTTGTTTTATGATGGCATTGGCCACACTATCCTGGTATTTTTGATCGGCGTTTTTAGGAGGCAATCCTGTACTGATTTGTATATACGTTTTGCTCCTGTTGGGAAAAGCATACGAAAAACCATACGATTCGGTACCATATACCGAATTCGTAAACCTGTCTTTAGATTTTACCAGGGTGCTGTCGTACTTCAAAGAAACATTCGGTTCAATGAACTGGTAAGCATTGGGCGTTTGTGCTGTTATCCGACCTGAAATCAAGGCAAAAACAGTAACAAAAAGCATTCGCATGACATTGGATTTAGTATATAACGCAATTATTTAAAATTCCTGATATACTCTGCCAATTCTTCTTTGCTTTTACTGAATGTAAATGCACTGTACACCACAAAATAGTTCTTCTTATCTATTGTTTTGCCATACATATATTTGGCAATTTGTACCTTGTTCGATTCAAAAACAAACAATTGCACCAGTTGCTTTGCCTGTGCCGCTGTAAAATAATTCTGATCGATGATCGATTTGGCGATTGTTAACCGGGAATCGTCAAAAGACTCACGGCTTATGGTTTGTTTTAAAGCGGTAAATGTTTCATCATCGATTGCCCGGGGAATATCGTTATTAGTTTCAGGTTGGGTATGCTGGCCATTTTCATTGTACCAGCTATCATTCATCATTTGTTCATCAACCAAAGCCCGTCCAAACCGGTTAACGATAATATCAATATAAAATTTAGGCTTTACATACACGTTTTTGTTATAGATAATAGTTGGCTTTTGCAAAAAACCATTTCTCCGGGGGCTTTCGCCATAGATCTTTACCATATGATATCCCGTAGCAAGATCACCAATCGTGATGCTATTATTATCAGAATAGCGGCGGCCATCTACCTCTATCGTTATTCGCTGCGGGCTTAAATTGGTAATGCAGATAATGCCATCATCGGAATGAGCATGGGCAGTTAAAGCCATTATAAAGAAAAGAAAAGGGGTAAACAGTTTTTTCATGATGTGTTGTGTTGGGTAAAAGGTCGATGTTGCTTTACTTTAAACGTAATTTCAGCCCCCAACGTTGCATAATCTTAAAAAAATACCCATATACATATTAATCATATTAGAATTTTTCGGCTTTGCCAAAGGGTTTGTATATAAAAGTCCGAAAGTCAGTAAAGTCCGAAAGTCGGAAAGAAATACAAATACTTTAGGTCGTCTTTCGGACTTCCGGTCTTTCGGTCTTTATGCAATATGTTTACTATCTGCATCGTATAGTATATCCATTGTAATTTGATAACTTGTATAAAATTTGGACTAATGATTTTTAAGAGAATTTTATCAATAGTGTGTGCAACCTTATTCACATTAATCACCAACGCTCAGCAAAAAATGAAAACCTATGATGCGGAGTGGAAACAGGTAGACACCTTAATACTAAAAAAGGGACTTACCGAATCGGCGCTTACAGCAGTAAATAAAATTTATACGCTTGCCAAAAAAGAAGGTAATGATGCGCAGGTAATTAAAGCATTATTATATCGCCTTGAGCTACAAAATATAAAACAGGAAGATCCTGCTAAAAAGAACATACAGCAACTGGAAGCAGAAACGGCAACGGCCAAAGAACCCGTTCGCTCCATTTTACAAAGCATAACTGCCGGTAATTACTGGACCTGGTTTCAGCAGCATCGCTGGCAATTATACCGGCGTACAGAAACCATTAATTTTAAAAAAGATGATATTGCCACCTGGAGCACCGATGATTTTCATAAAAAGATCAGTGAATTATACCTTGCTTCGGTTAGTAACGAAAAAATATTACAGCAAACCCGGCTCGACATTTTTGATCCCATTATTATAAAAGGGAATGCCCGTTATTTGCGCCCTACCCTGTTCGATTTGCTGGCCCATCGCGCCATTGACTATTTCAAAAATGATGAACGCACCATTTCAAAACCGGCTTATGCGTTTGAAATAGATGATGAAGCAGCTTTTGCAGATGTTAAAGCTTTTACAAAACATACGTTTACTACGCGCGACAGCTTATCACTATACTTTAAAGCGTTGCAATTGTTTCAACGTATTTTATCGTTTCATATAAATGATGCCAAACCCGATGCCCTGTTAGATGCCAACATTGAACGGCTTGCATTTGTAAACGACCATGGGGTAATGGAGAACAAAGACAAGCTGTACAAACAGGCGCTTGACCAAATAACCAATCAATACGCACTGATAACTGCCGCTGCACAGGCATGGTACTTAACAGCTGCGTGGTACAGCAATAAAGCCCAACAATATAATCCGTTAAAAAGCGACTCGAACCGGTTCGATAACTTGAAGGCAAAAGACATATGCGAAAAAGTAATAGCGCAAACCGAATCCAGTGAAGGAAGAACAAATTGTGAAAGTCTCTTACACCAGATATTACGGAAAGAGCTGAACCTTCAAACTGAAAGAGTGAATGTACCCGATCAGCCGTTTCGCACGCTGGTTACCTGGCGCAATTTTACACAACTTAATTTTCGCCTGGTAAAAATGGACCGCAAAACACGCGATGCCATAGGTGCCGATAACTGGCAGGATGAGTATTGGAAAAAACTATTGAAACTACCGGTAATAAAAACCTTTAACCAAACATTACCCGATACCAAAGATTATCAGCAACATGCAACCGAAATAAAAACCGATGCATTGCCTATTGGTGAATATGCGCTCATTGCCAGTGTAAACAATAATTTCAGTTTATCGAACAATCAACTGGCCGTACAATACTTTTATGTTTCGAACATTGCTTTTATCAATAAAGGAACCGATTACTTTGTGCTGCATCGCGAAACGGGCGCTCCCATTGCCAATGCCGGGGTGCAGGTATGGTATAGGTCCTATGATTATAACGTAAGAAAGTATACCGAAAGCAAAGGGAATAACAGTATTACCGATGCAAATGGCTATACAAAGATAATTACGGGCAAAAAAGAGGATCAAAATAACTATAAACTCGAAATAACTACCGGTAATGATCGCTTGTTTTTGGATGATTACCAGTATAACTACCGGTACAATGATGCCGAGGTACAAGCACCGGGCGAAAAAGAACAAAAAAGCACATTCCTGTTTACCGACCGATCGATTTACCGGCCCTCACAAACCCTGTACTTTAAAGGCATACTGGTAAAACGAAATGCCCAAACCCGCGAAATCTCTATAGTGCCCAATTTTGCAACCAGTGTAACGTTAACCGATGCCAATGGCCAGCAGGTAGATACCATTAAAGTTACCACCAATGAATTTGGCGCTTATTCGGGCAAAATAACATTGCCAACCGGTTTATTAAACGGTGAGTTTAGTTTAACCGATAATACTTCGCAAACCAATATTTCTTTTTCGGTTGAAGAATACAAACGGCCAAAATTTTTGGTTGAGCTCAGTAAACCTGCCGGCACCTATAAAATAAACGATGATATAAAAGTTACAGGTACAGCCAAAGCATATGCCGGTAATAATATTGATGGCGCTGTTGTAAAATACCGGGTGGTAAGAAAGGTCATTATGCCCATGTGGCTATTCGGCGCATTTTATAAAATGATATGGCCGCCACACGGTAGTGAGCAGGTTGAAATTGCCCATGGACAAACAACCACCGATACCAAAGGCGAATTTCATATTAGATTTAAAGCATTACCCGACAGAACCATTGCGAAACAGGAACAGCCCATTTTTTATTATGAAATTACCACCGATGTTACCGACGCAGCCGGTGAAACAAGGAGTGGTAACACCCAGGTGGCGGTTGGTTACCAGGCGCTAAGGCTTACCCTTACCGTACCTGAAAAAATGCATACCGATAGTTTGAAGAATATCAAACTAAGCAGCACCAACCTGAACAATGTATTCGAAAAAACAACCGCAACGGTTTCTATTTATAAATTAAAAACGCCCGATCGCCTTTTCCGCGAGCGTTACTGGCCACAGCCCGATACGTTCGTATTATCACAACAGGAATATTACAGCCTGTTTCAGTATGACGTATATAAAGATGAAAATAACCCCGCACGTTGGCCTAAAGATCAAAAAGTTTGGGAAAAAACAGACAGCACTTCAAAGAGTGATTCATTCACCATTGACCATTCACCATTCACGGCTGGATTTTATGCTATCGAAGCAATTACCAAAGACAAATATGGCGAAGAAGTAAAAGATATACGATATGTGCAATTATATGATCAGTCTATAGCAAGCCCAATGGCCTCGGGCAGTATCGAGAGCAACAAAACAATAGCTGAACCCGGCGAAACTATTAAATACCAGGTTAGCACAACAGTAGAAGATGCTTTTGTGGTTCATGAGGTAACTAAGAAAGATAATAAGGACGAAAGGACCTTCCTTACCTTATCAAAAAACAGCCGTTCCTTTGAGCTGCCGGTTACCGAAAAAGACCGTGGCGGTTTCGGCGTACAGATCGCTTTTGTAAAACATAACCGGGAGTATTCCGACAACCAAACCTTTGTGGTTCCTTATAGCAACAAAGACCTTACTATTTCCTACGAAACCTTCCGCGATAAAACCCTGCCGGGCAGTGAAGAAAAATGGAAAGTAAAGATCAGCGGTTATAAAGGCGATAAAGTAACAGCCGAAATGTTAACAGCCATGTACGATGCCTCGCTCGACCAGTTTAAACCACACAAATGGGAAAAACCATCGTTATGGGATTATTTTAGCCCGAAAGACCGGTGGGACGGCGCTATTGGATTTAAAAGCGTGCAGTCGATTGAAAAATACACTACCGAAGAAGGCTATAGTTACTTTGAAAAAACGTACGACCGGTTGGGTGTACCTGGTATAGAAAATTCAGGGATGTTTGCAGGAGGTAGAGGTGATTACCGACTGATGGCAAAATCAGCCCGTAAAGGTGAAGAGGTAGCTCTCGAAGCAGCAGCACCTGCCGCAACTGATATGGTTTATAGAAATGTTGAACAACACGGAGACTTTAATTTTCAGGGCGACAAAGCAAAAAAACAAGATACCCTGCAGCAGCCCAAAACACCCGATGCTGCTGTTCAGATTCGCAAAAACTTTAACGAAACCGCTTTCTTCTTCCCCGATTTACATACCGATGCCAATGGGGTCATTGAATTTTCGTTTACGATGCCCGAAGCAGTTACCCAATGGAAATGGATGAGCCTGGCGCATACCAAAGAGCTGGCGTTTGGGTACGACGAAAAAACCATCGTTACACAAAAAGACCTGATGGTGCAACCCAATGCCCCCCGCTTTTTGCGCGAAGGCGACCGCATCGATTTCAGTGGCAAGATCGTAAACCTCACCGATAAAGAAATTACCGGTCAGGTACAGCTGCAATTGTTCGATGCTACTACCAATCAATCGGTCGACGGCTGGTTCCGCAATATGTATCCGAACCAGTATTTTACAGTTGCCGCCAAACAAAGCGTACCGGTCAATTTTTCACTTGAAATTCCTTATCAGTATAACAAACCGGTTACTTACCGCATGGTTGCCAAAGCCAATGCAGCCGGTGGCCAGGAAGGCCCATCAGATGGAGAAGAAGCTATGTTGCCTGTAGTAAGCAATCGTATGTTGGTAACAGAAAGCCTTCCTTTACCGGTTCGTGGCAATGGCACTAAAAATTTTGTATTTGAAAAGCTATTGAAAAGCGGCAGCAGCGAAACGCTGAATCACCATGCTGTTACGGTTGAATTTACAGCCAATCCCGCCTGGTATGCAGTACAGGCATTGCCTTACTTAATGGAATATCCGTACGATTGTGCCGAACAAATATTCAACCGGTATTATGCCAATACACTGGCAGGCACCATTGCCAATGCATCGCCCAAAATCAAACAAATATTTGAAAAATGGAAAACAGCCGATACCGCAGCCTTACTGAGCAATTTGCAAAAGAACCAGGAGCTGAAATCGGTATTGCTCGAAGAAACACCCTGGGTGTTGCAGGCAAAAAGCGAAAGCCAGCAAAAAAAGAACATTGCTTTATTGTTCGACCTGGTGCGCATGAGCAAAGAACTCGAAACCAATATCAATAAACTGCGCGAACTGCAAAGCCCCAATGGCGGATTTGTATGGTTCAAAGGCGGCCAGGACGACCGGTATATGACACAATACATTCTTACCGGCATTGGGCATCTTAAAAAGTTGCATGCACTGCCGGCCAATGATCAAAACATAACTGCCATTATCAAAATGGCAATCCCCTACCTCGATGCGCGGATAAAAGAAGATTACGAAAACATGCTGAAATATAATAAGCAGCAGCCGTTAAATGAAGATATCAGCGCTTTACATGTTCAGTACCTGTATATGCGCAGTTTTTTTAACGACTATGGCGTTCCGGCCAATGTATACAAGGCATTCAACTATTATCGTACCCGATCGCAACAAAGCTGGGTTAAGCAAAGCCGGTATTTGCAGGGCATGATCGCTTTGTCGCTCTTTAGAACCGGTGATGTGCAAACCGCCCGCAACATTGTTGCTTCATTAAAACAAAATGCCTTGAACAGTGATGAAATGGGCATGTATTGGAAAGAAGTTACCGGAGGTTATTACTGGTACCAGGCGCCTGTTGAAACACAATCGTTGCTGATGGAAACATTTAATGAAGTTACGCACGATACCGAAGCGGTGAATGATATGAAAGTGTGGTTGCTGAAACAAAAGCAAACCCAAAACTGGAAAACTACCAAAGCCACCGCCGATGCCTGCTATGCCTTACTGTTACAGGGAACCGACTGGCTCACAGGCACACCCGAAATAACCATTGACCTGGGTAATACGGCCATTCGCAGTAAAGACCAGCAACAGGAAGCCGGAACCGGTTACTTTAAAAAGGTGATCGACGGCAAACAGGTAAAACCCGAAATGGGCAATGTAAAGGTTACGGTCTCCTCTCCCACCAGTGGAAATGGTGCAGGAGTAAGCTGGGGAGCTATTTACTGGCAGTATTTCGAAAACCTCGATAAAATAACCTCAGCGGCCACGCCATTACAATTAAACAAAAAACTGTTTGTTGAAAAGAATACCGATCGCGGTCCGGTTTTACAACCCGTTAATGAAGGCGATGCATTAAAAGTGGGCGATAAAGTAAAAGTGCGTGTTGAATTGCGTGTTGACCGTAATATGGAGTATGTACATATGAAAGATATGCGCGGAGCCTGTATGGAGCCGGTGAATGTGATCAGTGAGTACAAATGGCAGGGCGGCCTTGGTTATTATGAAAGTACCAAAGATGCCAGCACCAACTTTTTCTTTGGCTGGCTACCCAAAGGCACTTATGTATTTGAATATCCTTTATTTGTTACCCATACCGGTACATTCAGCAATGGCGTAACAACCATTCAATGTATGTACGCTCCCGAATTTACCAGTCATAGTGAAGGTGTGAAAGTGAAAGTTGAGTAAAAATCGTTTAAAGCTATTATTTATGTATCCCGTCCGCCAGCTGGCGGACGGGATTTTTTTTGCAATACCTGCCGGGTTTAGCTCTGAGTTAATTGCATATTTGGATTATTTAAGTCCGTACCATCTCCGTACCATCACCGTACTATCTCCGTTAAATTATCGGACTTTGTAAGGATTTTCTACTTTTTCATACGCTTATAACCGAAATCTGGCATAGGCCAATATAGCGCAATTACTAACCATTTATTCCTTTTGTATAGTCCGGGTCTGAGAGCTTATTTTTGTACCATGTATGTTGATTTCCTACTCATTGGCCAGGGCATTTGCGGAACGTTTTTAAGCCGGGAGTTACAAAAGGCAGGATATTCTTTCCTGGTAATTGATGAAGCGCGTGATGATACGGCATCAAAAGTTGCCGCCGGTATTATCAATCCTGTTACCGGCCGGCGCATTGTAAAAACATGGATGATAGATGAGGTTATGCCCTTTGCGCTTCAGCAGTACGCCGACCTGGAAAAGCTGTTGCAAATAACAGCCATCGAACAAAAAGATATCGTTGATTTTTTTCCTACCCCGCAAATGAAACATGCGTTTGCCAAACGATATGAAGAAGACACCCAATACCTTTCCCTGCAGGGCGACCCTGAAATTTGGAAAGATCATTTCAACTACGATTTCGGTTACGGTACTATAACGCCCTGCTATTTGGTGAATTTACCGGTGCTGTTGCCGGCTTATCGCCGTTACCTGAAAGCGGCAAATCATTTACTGGAAGAAAATTTCGATAGTACTTTACTACAGGTTGAAAAAGAAAAGATCCATTATAAAGGCATCACTGCACAGGCCATTATTTTTTGCGATGGCATAGCCTCATTTAACAGCCCCTGGTTTTCGATGCTTCCTTTTGCGCCCAATAAAGGCGAGGTATTGCTGGTAGAAGCTGCCGGTATGCCAACACAGCATATTTTTAAAAAAGGTATTAACTGGGTTCCCTGGCGTGAAAATATTTTTTGGGTTGGCTCATCGTACGAATGGCAATTCAACAGCGACCAACCTACTGATGCATTTCGCGAAAGGACCATGGCCAGCCTGCAACAATGGATAAAAGCACCGGTAAAGCTGCTCGATCATAAGGCATCGGTGCGGCCCGCCACCATAGAGCGAAGGCCATTTGTTGGGTTTCATCCTGCTTACCCCGCTATTGGTATTTTTAACGGCATGGGAACCAAAGGCTGTTCATTGGCCCCCTGGTTTGCGCCCCAACTGGTTCAGCACATTCAACACGGACAACCCTTACAGCCCGAAGCAGCTATAAAACGGTTTCAGCGAATGCTTGGAAAGAAATGACAAGGCTCAAGGCTCAAGGTTCAAGGCACAAGGTCTTACAGTTTAGTAAGGTTGACTAAACTTAAACGTCTTGTGCCTTGAACCTTGTGCCTTCAACCATCAAGCCTTTGTATATTTGCACCCTTAAATTGCAGCAACATGTCCAACTCAACAATGTATTCCATTCCTGCGCGCTTCAGGCGTACAGAAAACCTGCACATTTTATTCTGGTTGATGAAAGATGTTAGCTGGGCTATGTTATGGAGGCCGTTGGGCATGGCCATGCTGGTACCTACCCTTGTGGTGGCTATTGTGATCACCTGGCAAACCCGTAAGCTAACAGCCGAGTTATTTCATAACCTGGCCATTGCGTTCTGGATCTGTGCCAATGGCTTTTGGATGATCATTGAGTTTTTTGGATATGATACCCAACTGCGCGTATATACGGCTATTCCATTTGGCATCGGCTTGTTTTTTATTGGCACTTACTACCTGTTCATTCTGCCACGCGAAAAACGAAAAGAGAAATTAGTGCCGGTACAACTGGCGGTGCCCGAAGAGTCGTTGCAATCAGCCAATAAAAAGTGAGAAAACTTCAAAAAAAAGCCTCGCACCGAAAAAAAACAATCCGGTTTGAGGCCATTACAGTAAACAGTAACGTTTAGTAAGTATTGTTGACCGTTAGGCAGCCAGTTTATTCACACTTAAAATTCCAATCGGGTCCTGACGTAACAAATGACTCATGGCGGCATACAATTCGGGAAACTCGTGCCGCATGCGAACCGGGTTTTCGAAAAACACCTCTACACTCACTGCCCAAAATTCATGATAATTGGTGCCGGCATAATCGCCCAGTAAATTTTTGGCGCCGTTTTGCATGCTTTCAAAAATAGGCCGCGCTACTTTTGAAAAATTCTTGAATTCTTTTTTGAAATGCTTGTCTTCCTCGGTTTGCGTAATAAAGTTTACATACGCCAATGCATGCGCCATTTCGTGCAGACCCATATTGCAATTCGGCGTAAGCCCTTTTAATCCCTTCATAAAATTATCCCACGATAAATAAATGCCGCTGTGATCAACATGCCCCTGAAAAGGACGTGAATAAAAACCATAATGGTAATCGTCTTTCAGCACATAAATGTCTTTGAAATAATTGAACTGGTATTTCTCAAGCCCGAATGTTAACTGCACGGCAACAGCACTTATGAGCACCGGCATTTCGGCCTGCTCATGCACTTCGATATAGTGGAATTTCTTGGCTTTCTTAAAAAGATATGTTCTGAAAAGGAACTTGTGCTGTTCCTGCAGGTTCAGCCGGTTGTAGTACTTTGAATTTTGCGAAACTATGGAGTGAAAAAAGGTTTCCTGGGCAAGAAACAACTTGTACTGCCTTTTTTCATACAAATAGTTGTACCACCTGATAACAGGTCCCTGTAAAATGATGATGCCAAAGACCACCATGAAAATGATCAAAATTTCCATAAGGCTCATTTTTGTCCGTAAATGAAGTTGTACGGGGATCAGATCAACAAGGGATGGTCTTTACATAGAGTCTGGGATCAAATAAACTACGGTTTCCAGGGAATTGGAAGGGGAAAAAGTAAATTCAAATTAAAGGGTGGTGATCTACAGGAGGTTTAAATCCGGCTACAAAATATAAAGAAAATTTTAAAAAATAAAGAGACTAAGGATAAAATTATAAAACCGTTAGCAATCTGCAGTTATTCTTCCTGCACCGGGCTCAACAAAAACCCCGATTTTAACATATCCTGGTTAAGCAAATTGCACATCGCCTCGTACAATTCGGGCAATTGAATTTTAAACGACTGCGGCCGCTCAAAAAAGTTTTCCACGCAAACCGCCCAGAATTCCTGGTAATTGGTAGCCGCATAGCTTCCCAAAAAGGTAATTTCACCCGCCTGCATGCTTCTGAAAACAGCTTTGCCTGTTCTTGAAAACCGCCAGAAACGCGCTTTAAACCCTTCATCTTCGCCATTATTAGCGGTGAAATTTACATAGGCCAGGGCATGCGCCATTTCGTGCAATCCAACATTATCGCCATCGGTATAATTGGCGTAAGACCGCAAAAAGTTATTCCAGGAAAGATAAATGCCGTCGTCGTTCACATGCCCCTGAAATGGCACAGCGAACAAGCCGTAGTGATAATCGTTTTTCAATATATAAATAGTGCTGAAATGATCCATCTGGTAATGTTGCAACCCGAAAGTAAGCTGAACGGCGGCGGCGCTGATCAGCAGCGGCATGTGCTCCTCGCCTTCCATTTCAACATATTCAAACTTTTTGGAGGCCATGAAAACGAGTGTTCTTTTCAGAAAACGGTCTTTCAGCGATGCATCGAGGTTGCAGTAGTAAGGAATATATTGCTGTAAAATAGAGTCGTAGGCATTATGCTTATTATTATAAAGATCTCTTGCATGCTTTGCGCGAATGCGGTCACGGATATAGCGATAGGTGGGAGCCGCAAGCACGCCTATTACTAACAACAAATATAA
>Ga0114129_10002712_pt1 | contig 24662 bp, 22 predicted proteins | sample RhiMetdeltSRZDD1_FD_80071 | JGI IMG/M metagenome (GOLD analysis project Ga0114129, IMG submission 80071) | Populus rhizosphere microbial communities from Tennessee, USA - Rhizosphere MetaG P. deltoides SRZDD1 (version 2) (version 2) | ecosystem: Host-associated > Plants > Roots > Rhizosphere >...
AGCAGGCTCGTTTATTGATGTTCGATATAAGGAAGGTGGTAAATTGTTAAAGCCAATCTCGTCATCCCCCTCGGTGCCGATCGCGTATGTCGTGCTGAGGATCCTCATCGTCGTGAACTGGCTGGGCGGCGCCGCGATCCTCGCTCTGCTGGTTGTCCTGCCGAACGAGCAATGGATCATGACCGCTTTCAAGCTCTCTCCTTCGCCTGAGGCAGAGCGGCTGGTCATGGGCCTGCGAGCGATCGCCGTGCTCGGTCTCGCCGCGATTCCGCTCAATCATGTCGTCCTGAAGCGGCTGCTCGCGATCGTCAGGACGGTGCGCGCGGGCGACCCGTTCGTCGCCGCGAACGCGTTCCGTTTGAAGGCGATCGCCTGGGTGCTGCTCGCGCTGAACCTTCTCAGCATTGTGATCGGCGCAATCGCCAAGACCGTTTCGACTCCGGCGCATCCGCTTGATCTCGATGCCGGCTTTTCGATCAACGGCTGGCTCGTGGTACTCCTCACGTTCGTGCTGGCCCGCGTGTTCGCGCAAGGCGCGCTCATGCGCGAAGACGTGCGGGGGACAGTGTGATGGCGATCGCCGTCAAGCTCGACGACCTAATCCACGACCGACGGATGGAACTGCCGCGCTCGCGGATCGGATCGTAATGCACAAATCTATGAACGAGAATTTCAAAATGAAACCCAACGTTATGTTAACCATCGCGTCTCTGCTCTCGATCCTCTTATTTACATTTCACCTGGCGGACGACATCGTTCGTGGGTTTGAGCCGGGAAGGCTCTCAAACCTCACTGCTGTGCCCATCTTTGTCGTCTGGCTGTACGGAACGTTGGTGCTCGCTGAACGCCGATCGGGGTACATCATTACCCTCCTCGGAGGACTCTTTTCATTGGTCGTCCCCCTCGCCCACATGAGGGGAAAGGGTGTCGGCATCACTAGCAGCATCGGCAATTCCAGCGGACACTTCTTTTTCGTTTGGACCCTGATCGCGATCGGCGTGACCGGGCTCTTCTCCGTCATCCTCTCGGTGCGCGGACTGTGGAGTCTGCCATGGCGCCGGTCCCGGAAGTCCAACCTTCAAACCTGACAAGAATGGTCTCAAAAATCTTCAGCTCTTTGGACTATTAGTTACAACTTGTTGAGGAGTCGGTCTCAACCATCCCGCCAAAACGATCAGTGCTGCGATTATACCCTCCGCCGCCGTAAAGATTACGAAGGCGTGCGCGTTTAGCGCTATACCGCCACATACGTTTGCCAGCAGGTGAATTAGAATCGCGAGCAGCAGATTCGCCCCGGTGCGGAAGTAGATCGCAGTGTCGAAAATTGCGATCGAAATTACCCCAAGCGTGAAGAACGGAAAGGACACTTGTGTTTGCGGCATGCCCGGAATAAAGAAAAGAGGAATATGCCAAGCGGCGTGGATCAGCGCTAACAGCAGACTCGCGTTGAGTGGTGAATAGCGTTTCAGCAACTGAGGCAGCGCGAAACCGCGCCAGCCAAACTCTTCGCCGACTGGTCCCGGATCTCTCACTATCGAAAACAACAGAGTGTGCAGGAAAACGGACCAGCTAGGGAGCGATAGCAGCGTCAGCTGAAATAACCCTGCCACCTGCAAAGCGATTCCGGTGATCGCGGCATATCCCAAGGCGACTGTGAGGTACCAGCGGAACTGAGAGCGCCAGGGGATCAGACGTTCACATAAGCGTCGCAATCCTTCACGGCCTTCGTATCTCGCCGTCAGTGCAATGCCAGTGAAGCTGACGGAATACGCGGCCAAATAATAGAGCGAATTCGACGTTGAGAACGGCTGCGATTCTGGCATCCAGCGGCCAAGCACAAGCGCGATGCCGCCAATCCCCCAGCTTAGGCCAAATGCGAGTATGAAGTAGATGCGGACCGGTGATCTCATCAAAGATCACGGATGAAAAATGGAGCGGGCGACGAGGCTCGAACTCGCAACTTTCAGCTTGGGAAGCTGACACTCTACCATTGAGTTACGCCCGCTCGGCGATAGGAAATTAACAACAGCAGTCTCTTCTAGTCAATCAAGTAAGGCCGTATAAGATCTGACCAGCGATCCTGCGCTTTTAATATCAATTCAACTGTTTCTCTGACAGCGCCATTCCCACCTGAAGCAGTTGTGATGAAGTGCGCATAAACCTTCGCTTCAGAAACGGCATCAGCAACCGCTACCGCAAATTCTGACCGACGCATCAACGGAACATCATTGAGATCGTCTCCGATGAAGGCAACCTCAGATTCAGACACACCCGCTTCGCCAAGGATCTCTTCAAACGCTGCTAATTTATTTTCACAACCCTGGCGAACAAAACTCATGCCGAGCGACTGCGATCTTCGCAGCACGGCGCTCGATTCCCTTCCCGAAATTATTCCAGATCGAAGACCGGCTCGGTGCAGCAGGTCCAGACCTAGTCCGTCTCGAGTGTTGAAACACTTCTGATCCTCTCCGCTTTCAAGAATCCAGATGCGACCATCGGTAAGTACGCCATCACAGTCCATCAAAAGCAGCGTCACCCGCGCAGCTCGTTGCTCTACTGAACGTTGCTCTTCCATAAGAAATCAACTTCCTCGCACGCGAGTGGTCTTCTAATTTCAGGTTTCTCTGTGCATTCTCTATGCTCTCTGTGTCTCTGTGGTTGAATTTTCCGAAGCATTATCAAACACCACAGAGACACAGAGAACACAGCGCAGCAGAGCCGCAACCAATAAACAACTGATGGTTTCGATGAGCCTGCGATAGCAGGCGAAAGCATAAAGCCTGGGGCGTCAGCCCCAGGTACGGTCATCAGAATTTTATCGAGCCCGCGAATGCGGGCGATAGCCCTAACAAGACAAGGGTCTTACGTCCCATCGTCTGTCGCCCATTACATGGGCTTGCCTCAAATCACGAACAACCCTGGGGCTGACGCCCCAGGCTTTATGCTTTCGCCTGCTATCGCAGGCTGACCACCTCGCAAAAATGATCGCAGAAAAACAAAATTCTGATCGTTTGCTACACGGAGTAGGCACAGAGAAAAGCAAATTACGACATCGCCCCGCCCCTAACGCACCTCGAAGAGTTCAATGTCCGAAAGCTTCCAAGCGCCGCCGACACGCGAAAGCACTAGCACGGCTGTGCCTGACGACTCACGACCGAGTTGCTTCGCGTGAATGGCCACATCCGCCGCAAGTAGGTTCTGATCGATGAGCTCTGTTCGCAATACACGTGTTTCCCAAATCTCAGTGGGTGTACCAGCAAGTCCAGTCACGAACCGAACGAGCTCGCCAGGGACGATGCGCGCATCTAGCTCAATCTTTTTCCCACTGACTATTGCTTGCGAAAGTTGCGTGATAAATGTCCTGGCGCCTTCGTCTATCGCAGGCGCACTGTTCGCTGCAGCCTCAGCGCGTATTCGCGCGGCACGAGCGGCCAAAGATGACGGATAATCGCGACTCGCTGCAACGGCGTCGCTCAGGCGCTTAACGGCGTCAGCAGCTTGTCCACGCTTCAAACTGATTTCACCCAGTCCGATGTTGGCCCACGCAAGTGTGGCCGATGTCGGTAATGGTTCATCTAATGCCGAGCGAAACAGCCGTTCCGCTTCTTCCAATTTATTCTGACTCAGCAGCGCGCGGGCGAGTAGAATTCGCGCTTCCTGCAAACGCGGATACGCGTTCACAATCTCTCGGGCGACAGTTTCAGCTTTCACATAGTCTTGCGCGCCTAATTGCAGTGTAGCGTCAGCAAGCGCTTCGGTGATGTCGCGCGTTTTCGGCGCTGTATCATTGCTGTAGTCCAATTGGGGATAAAGCTTCTCAGGATCGATTTCGACACGCGTGACGCGGGCGGGAGTCTTAAAGACAGCTTCACCAAAGTTGCGAGCAGGAATCGTAACTTCAACAGCCATCCTTTCTCCGCGTTCCGTTGTTGCCGCTACCGAAACGGTTACGTCAGTTGAGCCAAAGTTACGAAGTGCCGACACCCAATCACCACTGCGCGCTTGCGGCAATCCAGCCATCAAATCCGTGTCGGGAACTTGATCCAATTGTTGGTCCAACAAAGTCTTGATGGCCTCGCCACCTCGACTACTCAGCGCTGCCCGAAAAGCCGGCAGAGTGAATCCATTCTGATCTCCTTTCGCCGTTTCGACGACACTTCGCAAGACTGCGAGAAAAACATCATGACCAATCTTGCGGTCAACCAAACGCCAAACCATCGCGCCACGATTGGGAACTGACCCGAAGTACGTGGCGTCAAGCGCGTTCGCGCGAGCGAGCGGAGCATCCCGCTTCGCAACAGCGACATAAGCCAGGCGTTGTCTGAATAATTCAGACTCGACAGCATCGCGTCCAAATTGTTTCTCAAGGAAGGAATTGGCGAGAAAGCGCACCAAACCATCCCGCAACGCTCCGCTTCCCTCTCCCCGAATCGGTGCTTGTCCTCCCAACCACAAACGCGCCACTGCCTCAGCTACAGCCAACGCCGTCGCCGTATCGAGCTTTGCAACACGAAAAGTGTCGGAATCGATCAGAATTGTTCCTGAATCACTAAAGCCGGCGCCGCGTCTCACAGTTACAAGCCGCACGGGTACATCGGGAGCAGGTCCCAATATCTATGCAAAAAAAGCACGCGCAGCAGCAGTGAATGCCATCACGGCTTCCGCACGCTTACGCTCCTCGGCAGTGGCACCCTTTGCCACGTAAGCGGTGATCCCCTTCCCTTCTGCCGCGCCTTCTACCTTGTCCCACTCACCCTGCACAAAAAACGGCTGACCAAATAACGGCTGTTCGAACGACGCTGAGGTTGCGGAAGCAGTCTTATCAATACCAGAGGAGATGACATTCGCGACGTTTACTGTGAGTTTGAATGGAGCTGTATCCACGCCGCGCAACGTGAAAGGTGTGTTGGGCATTGGATACCAGAACGACAGCGGTAGGAACTGCGATGATATCGGGCTAATAGCAGATATACCCGTGTTCGCTTCAACGGGCAACAAATAATTGATCGTTATAGTCGAGGATCCGTTTGGAGAAACTGGACCAGGAAGCGAAACAACCACGCGTTGAACATCTCCGCGACTTTCTGGCGTTGCGCGAAAAGAGGCAACTGCGCCTGATACATTTGCAGACTTCACGCTGGCTTTTGAATTAAGACGAACAGTAAAAGTTGATCCGGGAGCTGTTCCAACATTGATCGCGGTGATGGTCGTTGTTCCATTCAGGGATCTTTCGGACTGTTGAACGTTTGCCGTCACGTCAAACTTCGTGACCCGCCAAATAGCGGTGCCCTCGGTCTGAGCAACGAATAATTGAGTTGTAGAGAGGATAAAGAATAAGAGGAGCGTAGCTCGAGCAACAGTTTTCATAGACGAAACGAATAACAACTTGGGCTTTGGAGTTCCTTTCGCAAATACGACTAAATCAACGTTTCATTTTTCACAAGCGTTAGAGACTGTGTCAAAAGCCCAGGCGCAGCGAATGAGCTCAGTTCCTCATTTCACTGCAATTCACGTTTTTGCTACAGCTAGACAGTTGTTGAACTCTGATTCGCAACCGTTTCATGCAGACGCTTCAACACATGCAGTAACGGCTGGAGTCTCTCAAGTGGCAGCGCATTGGGCCCATCTGACAATGCCTTTTCCGGATTCTCATGCACTTCCATAAACACTGCATCGACGCCACAGGCCACACCCGCACGAGCGAGCGGTTCGATGTATTCCGATTGCCCACCCGTTGCATGGCCAAGCCCACCCGGTAGCTGAAGCGAGTGCGTAACGTCAAATACCACAGGGACGCCGAAATTTCGCATTATCGGCAACGATCTCATATCAACTACCAGGTTGTTATATCCGAAGGTCGCGCCGCGCTCGGTCAGCATCACTCGTTCGCAACCAACCTCACGCGCCTTATCCACGATGTTCTTTGCGTCTTGAGGCGCCAGGAACTGGCCTTTCTTCACGTTAACCGCCTTGCCCGAACGCGCTGCTTCGAGAATCAAATCAGTTTGCCTGCACAGAAACGCCGGTATTTGAATGACGTCAGCAACCTGCGCGACCGTCGAAACTTGTGAGACGTCATGAACGTCCGTGAGTATCGCCACCTTGAGTTCTTCCTTCACACGTTGAAGCGCTTCGAGACCTTTCTCGATACCCAGTCCACGAAAACTTCTAATTGAGGAACGATTCGCCTTATCGAATGAAGCCTTGAAAACAAAATCCAACCCCGCCTCTTTTGCCCGGCGCGAACATTCGCGAGCCATCATCAACACATGCTGATCGCTTTCAACCACACATGGGCCGGCAATAATCGTCAGTCGCCCATCTCCAAACGTCGCTGGTCCTACTGAAAAAGGTTTGGTCTTCATTAAAGATGCAAAAGTGGTGATCCCGATTTGCGGATACTCCAAATTCAAAACGGCTTCGTGAGTATACGCTTGACCTTGTTCATAAACGAACCGACCTTCGATTGTTTCTTCTTTTCGGGCGACGCCTTGGGTGAGGGACTAGGACTTACCGTTGGTGACGGTGATGCAGTAGGCGTTGGGGTTGGGGTCGGGGTCGGGGTCGCAGTCGGTGTTGGAGTCGCGTTCACTACCGTCGCGGGCGCCGGTTGACGAGCGTCCCGAATTCTCCACGTCACAATACCGCCTAACAAAACGCCAGCGATGACGGCACCGGTAAATAGCATTATCCGCTTCCAACGCCTCCGTCCAAACGGCACATCGACTCGCGGAAATGACTTGCGAACTGCTGGCGATGTCTCGGCAAGTCTTCGTGAATCATCCGGTGGTCCATTTGCGACGATCGTCGATTCGCGGTCGTTAGAGGTGGTTGCGCGATTCTCCCGAAGTTTTGCAAGGTCGATAATCAAACGACCGGAAGGCGACTCCACACCAACACCACGTAACGATTCGAAATCTGGAACGATCGTTACAGCCGCATGCTCCAATCCCAAACTTTCCGCGATTGCTAACAATTCGCTGCGAAACTCGGCAGCGTTTGCTGGACGATCCTCGGGACGCTTCTCCAGCGCCTTCAGTATCAGTCCCTCCAAATCTTCGGGTATTGATGCAACCATCTCCCGAGGCGGTCGTGGTGGATCTTTCGCATGCTTCATAGCTATCGCGAGAGGTGACGATCCACTGAAGGGCGCCGACCCTGTCAGCATTTCGTAAAGAATCACTCCGAGGCTGTAGACATCCGCCGCCGGCGTTAATTCCCACCCATTACATTGTTCAGGCGACATGTAACGAGGAGTTCCAATCATCGCGCCGACTTGTGTCAGGTGCTTTGTCTCATCTTCTTCAAGCGTCTCTGTTGCAAGTTTTGCGATACCAAAGTCGAGCACCTTAACAACGGCAGGAACGTCCGATCGCTGAGTGACGAAGATATTGGCTGGTTTGAGATCTCGATGAATAACGCCCGCGTCGTGAGCTGCTGCTACTGCAGCAGATGCTTGCAACATGATCGAAACTGCTCGGGCCAATTCCAGCGGTGCTTCCTTTGCAACGATCTCTCTAAGCGTCCGCCCTTCGAGAAGCTCCATCACAATGTAGACATAGCCTTCGGACGTTTGTCCGAAATCCGTAACGGCTACTGCATTGATGTGTTGTAATCGTCCCGCCGCTTTCGCTTCACGATGAAAACGCACGCGAGCTGCGTCGTCTTCCACAAACCGTTGGTTCAGCACCTTGATGGCGACAGTTCGATCAATCAGGACATGACGCGCGCGATAGACCGTACCCATGCCGCCGATCCCAAGGCGCTGCTCAATGCGGTACTTGTCATCGAGAGTCTTACCAATTAGAGGATCGACGGGAATCTCACCTGGGATCGTCAGGTCGGCTAGAAGCGGAGACTGATCCGCCGGACAAAATTGGACGTCAGCTGGGTAGTGCCTTCCGCATGTGGGGCAATGAAGCATCAGTAAACGTAGATTTCCTGGAGAGAGGGGCTTAAGGATTATGACTTAAAAATCGATTTGATGCACTTGAGGGACGTTGAGAGAAACCCATGAACTCGAGATCCGCAGAGAGTCTACAGCAGCGCGAGCTGGATCGAGGAATCGATGAATTCAGTCGCCACTGGTCGCGCTGAGTCGCTCGTGGACTACGAGATCCAATTCACCGTCTTTCTCCATCGATGTTTCGTTCTGTAAACGATTTTCGTAAGCGGCGCGAACAAACGCAGCGAACAACGGATGCGCATTGAGCGGCTTGGATTTATACTCCGGATGAAACTGGCAAGCTAGGAACCATGGGTGCACATCACGCGGAAGCTCAATTATCTCCACGAACTTTCCATCAGGCGATACTCCGCTGAAAACCAGGCCCTCTTGCGAAAGAACCTTTCTGTACTCCGGGTTGAACTCATAACGATGTCTATGACGCTCGCTAATCTCCTCTGCGCCGCCATAGACTTCGCGTACAAGTGAATCAGGCGCCAACTCGCACGGCCAGGCGCCCAGTCGCATGGTGCCGCCGAGTTCTTCAACATCAACCAAATCGCGCAGCTTAAAGATCACCGGATGCGGCGTCTCGACATCAAACTCAGTTGAGTCTGCGTCTTTCATGTCGCACACATTCCGCGCGTATTCGATACAAGCGGTTTGCATTCCCAGGCAAATACCAAAATATGGCGTCCGGGTCTTCCTGGCGTAGTAAATCGCTCGAATCATTCCGGCGACACCACGCTTTCCAAATCCGCCAGGCACCAGGATGGCATCGAAGTCGCGCAAGCGGTTCTCATAATCGTCGTCCATCAACTCTTCTGATTCAATCCACTTCACATCGACACGGAGGTTGTTAGCGACACCACCATGCGTCAATGCCTCGCGCAAAGACTTGTACGAATCTTCAAGCTCGACATATTTCCCAACGATCGCGATTGATGTTTCACCGCCCGAAGGCTCACGGATCGTGGAAACCAGATTACGCCACTCCGTGAGATCGGCTTGCGGGGCCTGCGCATCCAGCCCCAGCTGCGACACAATCAGGGCATCGAGACCTTGTTCATGGAACGCCAACGGCACGTCGTAGATCGTGTCGACATCCTGCGCGCTGATCACAGCCGATTCCTTAACATTACAGAACAGAGCGATCTTCCCGCGCAGTTCTCGCGGCAACGGCATTTCAGATCGGCACAGCAGAATGTCTGGCCCGATACCAATCTCGCGCAAGTCACGCACTGAGTGTTGCGTTGGCTTTGTGTTTAGCTCCCCTGCAGCGGCGATGTAAGGAACCAGCGTCACATGGATGAACAGTGCATTGCCGGCGCCCTCTTCGTTCCCCATTTGGCGAATCGCTTCCAGAAACGGCAGCGATTCGATGTCACCCACGGTTCCGCCAATCTCAACGATGATCACGTCCGGTCGATCGTTCTCGGCAACTGCCCTCACGGCTTCCTTGATTTCATTTGTGACGTGCGGAATCACCTGGATGGTCTTTCCAAGATAATCACCGCGGCGTTCCTTCTCGATCACTGACAAATAGATTCGTCCCGTGGTCCAATTATTCGACTGCGACAAGTGCGCGTGGGTGAATCGCTCGTAATGACCTAAATCAAGATCAGTTTCAGCGCCGTCGTCAGTCACGAAAACTTCGCCGTGTTGAAACGGCGACATCGTACCGGGATCGACATTGATATATGGATCCAGTTTTATGAGCGCGACTCTCAGGCCACGACTTTCGAGCAAGCAGCCAATGGAGGATGCCGCGAGGCCTTTACCCAAGCTCGAAACCACACCACCCGTAACAAAGATATATTTTGGCATTCCGCTTCTCCCTTAATTCGTAAATTAGTTCGTGGCCTAAAAAGAAGGGCGGCCACGGTGTGCCGCCCTTCATGTTTCATGTCGTTGTCTCGTCGTTATTATCGTCTGACTGACCAGCTTCTGGTGGTTCACCAGATCCCTGTTCACCATCGTAGCGACCTTGCTTTAAGTCTTCCTGAACTTCCACCGCTTTTTCCACCGCTGGATCGAGCGCCTTCTGTATACCGATCAATCCCGCACCAAGAAGTCCTGGTCCTTCTTGTGCCCGTTTTTCGAATTCTTCAGTTGTTAAGTTATAGGGTTTACTTAATTGGGCCAGCCCGAAGATGCCGCAAAGCACAAGGAAGCCAATCACCACTAAGCCTACCCAGTCGCTCACTGATTTAGCCCTCCGGCAGTCTGAAACTTCCCTTCCTCGATCATAGCTCTGACTTTTTCCAAATCCTCCGGTGTATCTACACCTATCGACGAACTAGTCGCCGGAATCAAACGAATCTTCACCCCATGCTCCAGAGCGCGAAGTTGTTCGAGACCTTCATACCGCTCAAGTGTCGTTTGTGGCCAGCGCGGGAACTCGAGAAGCACCTCGCGCCTATAGACATAAAGGCCTGTATGTTTACGATAGTTGGGCCACAACCCGGGTTCTTCCGCTAATGCTTCATTAGGATCGCCGTGTCTTAAGTACGCTTCGCGCGGGAACGGCATTGGCGAACGGGAGAAATAAAGCGCGTAGCCGTCATCGCCCGCCACCACCTTCACCGCATCAAAATTCAAAAGCTCTTCAAGCGAGTTAATTGGTTCCCAGGTTGTTACGATGCCGGCGACTGGGTCAGTAAACATCGTTTCCACCGCGCGTTCGATTGTCTCGGGCGAAATCATCGGCTCGTCGCCTTGAACGTTGACGATGACTCCCGCCTCCGGCAACGTGGCAGCTACTTCCGCCACGCGATCTGTGCCAGTTGCATGACCCGGGTCGGTCATGACAGCTTCGATTCCATGTTCTTGAACACGTTTGACGATCTCTTGATTGTCAGTCGCTACGATAACTCTCGAGACATTTTTCGCTGAGCGGGCGCGTTCTGCAACCCAGCAAACCATCGGTTTACCTGCCAATTCGATGAGCGCTTTTCCAGGCAGACGTGTAGACGCCAGACGAGCGGGAATGATAGCTACTGCGCTTTTTGCAGGGATGTTTTGGGAATTTGCACCCGCGAGATTCACGGGATTAGAAGATAACCTCCGCCTAGCATTGCTGTCAACGTAGTGTTGTCCCCAACTCTCATGACACTGAAGTTTCAGCCCCACAATTCGAGCTCGGAAAGATTGCAGGTAGGGAAGAGTGGCTTGCCTCGCTTGAGTCACATCACCACTTAAGTGTCAGTCCCACCATTTCAAGATCAGAAAGATTTCAGGTTGGGAAGGGCGGCTTGCCCCCGCTCAAGCTGCGAAAATATTCAACTTCGGAGAAAGCATTCAGGTAACTGGAACATATTCAATACCGTCAGCGGTAGCGGATGGTCGAGACCCAATGCTGAGGGGACGCTTGGCCATTCGCTACCGCGAACGGTACTGAATAGCGAAATCAGCCGGGGGCAAGCCACCCCTTGAATTATCACGCACACACCCGCTGTGGCGAGGTGGAGGTAGCTAAAGACAATAGCGCGTCTTCACAGAGTGTGCTTCCTTCTTTGCTACCAACAGCTGACGCGCTATATTTTGTTTGCTGATGCAAGTCTTCTATTCACCTTACTACTACGCCAACATTGGCGACACTCATATCTTCCCCATTAGAAAATTCGAACTCGTTCGAGATCGATTATTAGAAGAAGGGACTCTGAACTCAACCGAAGTCATTGAACCACACCCGGCCACTATCGACGACGTCAAACTCGTACACACAGCTGATTATATTTCTCGACTCTGCGAGGGACAGCTAACGGCAAAAGAGATTCGACGAATTGGTTTACCTTGGTCGGAATCGCTAGTCCGTCGCTCATTCTACGCCGTGGGCGGCACAATCAGCGCAGCACTAACTGCGCTTAAAGACGGCTTCAGTTCGAATCTAGCGGGTGGCACTCATCACTCATTTGCTGATCGTGGCGAGGGGTTTTGTGTACTGAATGATGTCGCGATCGCGATTAGAAGATTACGCAGTAGTGGAATGATTGAGCGCGCGGCAATCATTGACTGCGATGTCCATCAAGGAAACGGAACGGCCACCATTTTTGCTGACGACTCACGGACATTTACCTTCTCAATTCACGGAGCCAACAACTATCCACTCTTCAAAGCTACCTCGAGAATTGATATCGAACTGCCAGATGGAACGTCAGACGGCGTGTATCTAAAACATCTTAAGGAAACGCTTCCCACGATCTTCGAATGGAATCCCGACCTTGTGTTTTACCTTGCGGGAGCTGACCCGTTCGTCAACGACAAGCTCGGTCGACTGGCACTCTCAATTGAAGGGCTTCGACGACGCGATAGTTATGTTCTTCAGCAATGTTTTCTGCACGAAGTGCCGGTAGCGACCGTAATGTCTGGAGGTTATGGCAAAGACATCCGTGAAACCATTGAAATTCACTGCAACACGATCCGAAGCTGCAAACAAATCTTCGAGCCTCGGTCGCTAATGAGAGCCGCTGTTCAAATCTCTTAGACCATGCGCAGAATCTTCCGCCTTATCTTTCTGATAATCCTCGGCGTGATCGTGGGCCTGGTTGCTTATGAAGCAATCATGTTCGTGCGTGTCTGGCGCTTACGCTCCAACAATCCATCCTCCACTTCGTTAATAGACACCCGACTCAGTGAAGCCTTGTCAAAAGGTGAAGAGCTGAGATGGGACCAAGTGTGGGTCCCGCTGGATCGCATCTCACCGAATTTACAGCGCGCAGTTCTGGCCGGCGAAGACACGAACTTCGTTTACCACCACGGTTTTGATTACCAGGCAATTCAGAGGGCGTGGGAGCAAGCGCAAAAAGAGGCCGCAAAGGAGGCAAAACAAGAAGGTGAAGACGACGACTGGATCCCTAACCTGCCGGAATTCAGACGCGGCGGGTCAACGATTAGTCAGCAACTCGCGAAGAATCTATATCTTTCATCGCAGCGCTCGTTTATTCGCAAAGGTCAGGAAGCCGTATTGACGTTCATGCTCGAGCGCATGTTGACGAAGAAACGGATTCTCGAACTCTACTTAAACGTTATTGAGTGGGGGGATCGAATATATGGAGCTGAGGCGGCTGCTCAACATTACCTTCACAAACCAGCTTCGGCGTTGAGCTTTAACGAGGCAGCGTTTTTATCGGCGATGATCCCAAACCCGAGAACTGTCTTCAATCCGCAAGTAAATCCAAAACGCGTGGCACGGCGCCAAAGAATCATCATGCGAGGGATGCCTTACGTGAAGCTGCCTTAAGCGTTCGAAGCAGATCCACCGATTCACAGATTAAGAACAAACAGGAGCAGGGGCAGTAAGCAGGAGCAACAGGTTTTCGTGTTCCTGCCGGCTGCTCCTGCTCCCGTTTGTTCTTAATCTGTCAATCGGTGGATCTGCTTCGACAAGCTAAGGCGTTCACTCGCTCCTAAACTGAAAAGACTTCAAGAACCGGCTGACATTCGTATTCATCGCTTCGAAGAATGAGAGACCGATAACAAACTGCCGCTCCTCGCCTACCACTCTCGTATAGACGCGAACGACCCCGGGACTGTGACAGCCAATAATATCGAACTCACGTGCAACGTAACCCTTCACCGGTACGATGCGGGGAGTCTTCACGTCGCAATGAAAATCGAGACCAGCTTTTTCGTAACTCATCGAAAAGCCCTTTAGCACTCCTGCAATCATGATAGGTATGGCCACTTCGTCGGTCTCGCCTAAGTGCGGTCCGGCTAACCACACCACCGCGTACATATTCGAGACTTCGCGGACCATGTACGCGTATGTGTGTATCGGCTGCTCCCGAAACAGTGTCGTTTCAACTGATTTCCTGCCACCTTGGGGCACAAACACTGAAAAGTTTTGACCCGGAGGCTCGAATTGGCGCCACTCACGGGCGATGGGAGATGCCCAAGCCATATTCGAAGCATTCGAAGCATCTCCGGCGGTCACGTAATCAGAACCCAAAATCGCTTCCGGACTAAGTTTGCGAGTAGGTGAAAGCGGTCGTTTTGGAGCGCCGGTTCTTGTCGAATTATCCAACGCTCGTCGCGCTTCTAATTTCTTGAACTCCCAGGGAGCTATCGCGCTATCACTTTGCCAAATTCCTCGGCGTTCGGTTCGCGCTGCGGCTTCCGACTGACCGTAAACCTGTCGATCCACCTCACTCAGCCGACTGTTGTTGTTGATATCGAACCATGCGGCGCCATCGCGAATCATCTGAGCACAAATATCAGCTCCATCCACCGTTACTTTGCCAACTATCGAGCTGTTTGCACCGAGTCCCGAATACTCAACCAGGACCATTCGATCAAGCACCAGATCCTTCAAGTGCTGTTGCGCCACCTCAGCGAACGGCTGGCCGATGTCTGGGGCGTCCACACCCAGCAGTCGCACCTTGACGGGCCGATTCAAATTAAAAACGGTAATCAAGTCTCCCTCATTCACCTCTATAACTTTGCCGTAAAGTGAAGCTGCTCGGACATCGTTGCCGAAGCCGAGCAGGAACATCGCTGCAAATAGAAGCGAGCAGGCGAACAGTTTCTTCAGTACAGTTTCCATCGCGATCAAAAGACGTTATAGAGCAAACTCTTTCGAGAGCTTCAATTCAGCTTTTCGCAATTCGAATCGGCCACGACCTAAATTGCCGTTCGGCCTCAACGCCAACACGACAAAATAATCGCGACTCAATATGCGCATTACGATGATCGCAGACTCCAGCGCAACCACCATTTCGCGGAGGCCGCCCAGTCCGATGTCGGTGCCGGCGCGTTGTGCGTTCCGCACCAGCGAAGTGAATTCAGCCGCCGCGATGTCCAGGTTGGCCTCCTTCCCTTCTTCTCCGAGAACCTTTTCTACGGCGATACCGTCGGTTCCCATAATGAGAGCACCGAGGCTTCCCTCCGTGCGCTCAATCACATTGTCGAGCATTTCTCTAAACATGTTCTCTCCTTTATGGGCGCTGACCCCCAAGCGCGCTGGGTCTCGCGGTGGATCCGCCGACTGGGGCAGAGGTGGTCGGGGGAGGTAGGAGTTGTGGTGGGGCTCCAGGCGTCGTCGATTGAGGATTTGACGGCTGTTGCTGCAGTTGCATTGGAGTCGGTGTGTTACTTGGCGGATTACCGAGTGGCACCGGCTGTGGGATTGTCACGGATCGCGTACCGTTGCTGACAGTACCTGGCATTGGACGACCTTGATAATCCGGACGATAAATGTGCGGAGTGATGAAGAACAAGATTTCGCTATTTGAGCGAGTCGTCAGTTTGCGCTTGAAGAGGTTGCCAACGACTGGAATTGAAGCAAGCCCTGGCGTGCGCTGCTGAGTCTCACCTTCGGTATCAGCTAACACTCCACCCATGACGGTTGTTCCGCCATCGGGTACCAGCACTTCTGATTGCATGCGCTGCGTGTCGATACCAGGAACACCACCGACCGCAATACCGGTATTGATCGTGTTGTTTTCAATCGTGACTCTTAACACTACTGTTCCGACGTCGGTGATCTGCGGAGTGATTGAGAGACGCAGAGGAACTGAAACGAACGTAGTCGTTACTACTGCCGTGCCGCTCGCAGCCTGTGTCGTTTGTACTGGGATCTGCGAACCACTTTCGATTTGCGCTGGCCGATTGTTGAGAGCAGTCACGCGAGGCGTGGCAACAGTTTTTGCCTGACCTCTTGATTCAGCCGCCGACAAGAGCAAACTGATTTGGCCGGTTCCGAAAATACCTGTCGTCAATCCGATAACCGTGCTGGCAGCTGCTGCAGCTAAAGAAGGATTTGGTTGCGGAGTGCCAGACAATCCCCCGAACACACCAAACGGAGACGGGCCGCTCTTGAGTCCTGAGCTCCCGGTTCCACTTCCACTTCCGGTTCCCGTGCCTGTGCCGCCGGTGCCAGTACCACTACCGGAACCGGAGCCAGAGCTCGATGAAAGTGCGCCTGGTAAAGTCGATAAACTTCCGAGACCGCCGCGATTAAAATTCGCGACACCTAACGAAAGCTGCGCACCTAAGTCGCGACTGAAGTTGCGCTGCGCGATAACGATGCGTGTTTCTATTTCAACCTGTGGTTCAGGTTGATCGAGAATCGCAACCAGCTGACGAATGGCATCGATGTTATCTTTTACATCGGTGATGATTAGCGTGTTGCTACGACCATCAACTTCAATTGCTCCACGACGCGACAAACGTCGAGAGATGATCGGAAGCAGTCCCTGATCACCGCTACCACCTGTCGCATCACCCCCAGCGCCGCCACTGAAGCTCAGGTTTGTAGAACCCCCGGAAAAGGCACCGGTTGATCCAGCTGCCTGTGCGAGTGTGCCGGATGCTCTCGCGTAGTTGAGACGGATGAACTCGGTAACTAGTGGTGACGCGTCCAACCGCGAGTCGTTAATAATCTTCTGAGTCTCCGCTTCCTTCGCAAGTATGTCCGTGGTGGCAACGCGCAGAATATTTCCGTTGACTTCGATTCCGAGCCGGTTGGCTTTGAGTACGGCCTCAAGTGCAACGTTCCATGGTACATCCTGAACGTTCACGGTCACTGGTACTGGGCCAACTGAGGAGTCGATAACGAAGTTAACTCCATACTGCTCGGTGATGTAGTTGAGGATGTCCCGAATGTCGGCATTCACCACATTCAAGTTGATCGGCTCGCCTACAAAATCCGGCTGACCATACTGGCGACCCTGGTCCACCGCCCGATCAGATGCCTGCGACGCAGTGGCTGTGGGCACCGGAGTCGGTGACGCAGCTGGAGCAGGTTTCTGGGCGTCAGCTACGACAGTACTCGGCGTCGTTGTCGCAGCGAGACTGGTGACACCTGAGAGGCACACAGACAACAGGACGAGCGCGGTCCAGCTGGCTGCTTTTGTTTGAGACTGAGAAGGCATTGCTCCCTCCTTAGGGGAATCGGTTGGTGGGCCGCCACGCACTACGCTCGATTGCCGGGGCAAATTAAGCGCGCGCCGCACAGACTCGGCACCATCCTTTTTGTCAAAGTGCGCAGCTCACGGAAGTTGAGTGCGCGGGTAACGTTTGGTCATCCGACCAAACCGGACTATGGCTTTGCGTCGCTGACTGATGCTGTCGCACCACTCACGGACATTGCATTCACAGTGTTGGGCTGTCGGAGCGCCTTGATTTCAACTGCCTGCTCACGACGACCATCGGTGAACACCGTTTCATGACGGAAAATCAGTCTCGTCTCTTCGATCGCTACGAGCTGACCATCGTAAAAACGTTCACCCGGATAGATCACGTAGGAAAGCTTGATTGGCATGGCCTCGATGATCGCAGCATAACCTCGCGGCGTTCGTGAAACTCCGACTACCTGAATCTCACTGAGCAACAAAGCCATTGTGGGTTTTGGAGCCGGCATGCGCGCACTCATCGCGGCAAGCTTCTGAGCCTTGTAGCTATCAATCCGTTCTTGAATTGAGGGGGGCAAAACTTGATTGCTGATCTTCTTTATCTGACGTGGTGGTTCATATCGCTTGAAAGGATCGCGTCCACCACTATTGTTGCGTTTAGTAGTGGCTGGTTTCTTTGTCTGAGGTTCCTGGCTATCCTGTGCCACAACTGTCCGAACAGGACCGCTGACAACTAATATGCCAGTGATGAACAATCCTGCCAGGCCAAATCCAATCGCTGTTATCTTGTCGTGAATCATCTTCTTCACTTCCTTATTCGTGATCGGATCATTTCCTCATTTGGCTGGCTGCGGGGCAGGAGTGGAAGGCGTTTGACCGCCCGAACCGGCTTGCGGGGTCACCTGCTTTTGCAGCCGTTCCGATGAGACGTAATAGGCCGTGACCTCAAAACGAGCAGCGAGTGTAATGCTTGGTGACTGCTGCTCCAGTTGCCTCAATTCGAAATTGGTGACTGAGACAATTCGCTGGTAGTGGGCCAGCTGCTCGAAAAACGCGCGGAGGGAAGCATATGAACTGACAACAATGACCTCAATCTTCTTACCATTGTAGTTGTCTTGCAGCACATCCTCCTTCGGTGAAAATCGCATCAGCGCAAGTCCGTTTGCGTGCACGCGATCTTGAACTCCCTGCAAAACCATCGTTATTTCTTTCTGCTCGGGGAGCAGCGCTTTCAGTTCAGCGTATTCCTCTTCACGCGCTTTATAAGCCGCTTTAAAGTCATTCAGACGTTGCTGTACAACCTGAGCCTGCGCATTCCGCGGCTTAAGCTGAGCGATTTCGCCTTGCAGACTCGCTGTTTCAGCACGAACACTACGCGTTACCAAGTACCAGAATCCGGCGTAGACAACTCCAGCTACGGCTACGAACAACAGCATTCGCAGGTACCAGGGTAGATTTGGAAGCTTGCCCAATTTCATCTGTTTATCCTTATCCAGTCGTTATGAGATACGCCGGAGTGGCTACTTCTTCATTGCCACTTGACTCCCTGAGGCAGGAGCCGCAGCTGACTGCTGCTGAGGTTTCGCTCCGAAGGTCGCTTTTACCGTGAAGGCCACGACCTCTGGTTTTGGCGCATTGGGATCGGTTGGTGCGGCCGGTCCTGAGTTTTCACTGCGCACTTCCTTCGCGACTTCACGCTGAGTCTCAATATTCAGGTTAGTGAATAGTCCGTTTGAGAATTCAAGACTCTGACCAAATTTGGTTACGGTATACTCGTTGGGAGACTCACCCTTGATTGTGACTTCGCCGTCTTTCTGTTCGATGCTTCTTAAATACAGCTCAGGCACCGCATCGAAGCGGGCTTTGATCTCTTGCAACAGTGCACTCGGACCTTGCTGCGATTCTCTTAACTTCTTGATAGCGTCAATGCGCGCCTGAACCTCCTGAGACCTTTTTTCGAGTTCCATCTGTTCCTTTTGGACCGCGAGCATCTGCTGGTTAATCCGACGCTCATTTTCAAGTTCCTGTTTTGCTGCAGAGCGCGCGTTGTTGGTACTTACGTACTCGTAGCCCAAAGCAAGCACTAAAAGACCGAAGACCGTTAGAGCAAGCAACAAGCTTTGCATCCGCGGACTTGCGACCTTCTCTTCAACCAGCGCGACGCCCTTCGGCCGGTCGGTGACAGACTCGAGTAGGTTTATCTTGATCATGCCTCAACTCCTCTCAGGGCGAGACCAACAGCGACTGCCATTTCAGGAACTATCTCTTTCATGTAATCCGGATCGAACCTGTTTGTATCAACTTCGATCTGCCTGAAGGCATCGAAAACTTCCACGGGGATCTCAAACCTCTTCGCCAGGTAATCTGCCACGCCAGGCAGTTTGGATCCGCCACCCGCCAGGAGAATCTTCTGAATTGTCGCTTCTCCGTCCGCAGCCGTCGTGCGGTAGAAGTCCATCGTCTTGCGTACTTCGAGTGCGAGAGAATCTGAAACGGCCTCAATAATTGGCTGGATGGGCCGCGGCTCAACACCTTCCGGTAAAGCTAATCCGCGCTTGACTCCCTCCGCTTGTTCAAAACTCAACCCGAGTTCTCGTTGCAAGAGGCTCGTATATTGACTGCCGCCGACCGATGCATCGCGTGCAAAGATCGAACGCGTCCCGTTCAGGATGTTGATGTTCATCGTCGACGCCCCGATGTTAAGTAATGCGACAATCTGACCAGGCTGCGGCTGGTAATTCATCTCGTAGCAGTTCTGCAACGCAAACGCATCGATGTCGATCACCACGGGTTGCTTACCGGCAAGCTGGATAGCCTGTTTGACGTTTGCGATCTTGTCGCTCTTGCATGCGGCCATCAAAACATGCAGCGACTCCGAAGACCTGCCAGTTAGTTGGTAATCCAAATTCACGTCGGCGATGTCGAAGGGAATGTGCTCTTCGGCGTGCCAGCTGAACGACTCTTGCAGTTCTTCCTCACTCATCTGGGGGAGGACGATGTTTTTCACAATTACCGAATGTCCGCTAACGCCGGCCGCCACTCGTGTGGTCCTGATCTGATGTTCATTAAAGATGTTCGAGATAACGTTCGATACGTTGTTAAGCTCCATGATCTGCCCGTCAACGATTGTGTCTGACTGCAGATTTTCGAACCCGAGATTAACCAGGTGCAGAGTATTGCCTTTCCGGTTCAGCTCTACCGCTTTGATGGAACTGGATCCGATGTCGAGTCCGACAAGGGTCTTTCCCGTGCCTTTTTTGAACATTTAAGTAATCCTCGCTCCATGTGCGCGGAGTTTGTTTCGCTGGCGAAGGCGTGCACGCGCCTTTCGCGCTCTGGCCATTCCTCGTTTGATCACTTTCTGGCTTGAGTAATCAGTTAGGCTTTTCAAAGTTCGACTCCGGGCCTTTGTAAGGTTTGATGGTGCCTTGCCAACGCGCTGGTCAGGTGTTTGACCGATCGTCGGGGGCGCACTTTTGGGGAAGTCTGTTACGGCAGGAATGAAGCTCATTCGGAAACCCAGCCAAGTTGGTTAATCCCAACTTCTGTAGGCTTTGCGACCTCCGCTCACGCGGAGTGTGCCTTTATCGTGCTTCAAAGAAACTAGCGAATTGGTCGCGTGAACTTTAGGTGGGCACCCCAATAGACGGCAGGTACACCGTCCACGTCAGTCAGAGTACATTACGCTGCTCAACATTGTCAACCGCTATTTTTGTACGTTTAACTATATGAGAGTACAGGGGTAAACGGAGAATACGGAAGCCGTTTAGAGCACTTTCTGGAAAGAATTACGGCAGATTTCCAGTCGCCTCGTTGCGCCCCATGCCAGCCGAAGAATCCTTTGTCTTCAAGACTTTCGCGGGGATCCCGGCAACAACTTGATTTGGTTCAACGTCACGCGTCACGACTGACCCACTTCCCACCATCGCATTTTCGCCGATAGTTACCCCAGCCAGGATGGTCGCGTGATAAGTGAGTCTCACGCCATCGCCGATCACCGTTCTGGGGGTGTAGACCAAATTGATATCGTAAATGTCGTGACTATGTGAGTAGATGTTCGCATAGTCGGATATCGAAACGTTGTTACCGATTTCAATCCCGCCGCGATCGTCCAGTAACACATGTCTGTGCACCACTACGTTGTCGCCAAACGCCAAATTGTAGCCAAAGGACCATTCAACGAAGTGCCAGCATTTGAAGTTCATCCCGACCCGCTTAAAGATCAGAGGTGCTAGCATCCGTCGGAATCGATGGCCAATAAGCGCATTCTGGCCGAGTGGCGATCGGTCAAACATCTGCCATAGCCAAATAAACGGCTTTCTCTCTGCGTACAACTTTGCGTCGATGTCAGTGTAGTACTCGGGCTCAGTCGTAATGTTCCTTGGATCAAAATTGTGGAGCGCGGCTCGCGAGGCGACGCTGAGATTCTGGAAGTCTCCCAGATTTGTTGCCGGATAGTAAATGTCGATAAGCGTATCGCGGACGACGTCGTTTGGGTCTCTTCGCCCATCCGTTAAGGCATTATTCAATTCTGACAGAAAGCTATCGTAATCTTTTTCAGCAAGAGCTTCTGCAGTCAAATGACGATACACCATAGAGTGTTCACAACCGAGGCAACAGATTGGCTTGAAAGCAAACGTAACACAGCGACCAAGCCGCAGCAATTCTAAACCTTTGGCCAATGCCGGCAATCGAAGTCGTTGTAGGTTGCAACGCCAAACTAACCGGCAGACTTGCCCGATTCAGGTGCGGACAGCTAGGATGCGGCCCGAATGAAGGCATTGCGGCGGCTGCTCACAGTTTTAAGCTTACTCTTGTTGTCTGCGGTTGGCTTCGTTTGGCTGAACCGATCTGTCAGGGTGGATATGGCCGGCTACGTACCAGCCGATTCGCTTGTGTACATCGAATTCAATAGCCTCACAGACCTCGCCAAAACCATCGAACAAAACGAGACGTGGAAGTCCGTCGCAACGGCGATTGGCAGTGACAGCAAACTCATCGATCCGTTTTGGATAACAATGGCCCGGACAGGTGTGGCTCCGGTTCGAAGTGTCGCTTTCGCACGAGCCCAAATGGCTGTCGTGTTGGTGGGAGTGAATTCGATCCAAGAGGGCGACACACTAAAGATCCGACCGGAAGTCGCGCTGGTGGTTGAGACTCACACCGCAAACTGGCGAATCAGAAGTAGCGCGATTGAAGCGGTGAAGACACTTTCAAACTATGCGTACGGGCAATCGAACTGTAGCGAACGAACAGCTGAAGCCTATTTCGTCGAATGCTCGTCTTCGACGACCGGACGAAAACTGGTTGGCGCGATAGACGGCACGGTAGTGATTGTCGCCAACTCTGATAATGCAGTCCGAGCGTGTTTAGACGTGCGCAGCGGTTTCCGACCGAGCTTACGAACCGACGTCGAGTTAGCGCGCGTGCGTGATCAGGTTCGGGCTGATGGAGCGTTGAGCTTTGGTTATGTTTCATCCGCCAACGTGGCGAAGATCTTTTCCTGGGCGGCGCCTTTATTAATGGGTAAAGCGCCGGGCGATACACAGCTGGAAGAACTTCTGGCGAGGAGTGCGGGAAAAATTCTAAAAGCCATTGCCTGGACGTCTCGAGCGTCATCCGGCACAGTTGAAGATCGATATCTATTCACATTGGATGCGGATGTATTGCAGCGTCTTCAACCGGCGTTTACAACAACGAGTGTGAGCACTGACGAGATATGGAAATATGTGCCTGCAACGGTTGAGCAGCTCACCTTCTACGAATTTAATGACGCACTTGCTGCGCTGACTGCTATGAACTCTGCCGTCGCCTCGAAGCTCGACGCCGTGTCATCAATCATGTTTTCGTCGCTTCTCCGGTCGAGCTTAAGCGTATATGGCATAGATAAGCCGGGCGACATACTACCCTTGTTGTCTTCCCCGCTCGTGACGTTGCGCGCGCACTCAACCGATGAAAGCTCCGTCCTGCTGGCCCGCACGATCGACCAGAATCGACTCAGGCACGCACTTCAGTCTCAGGTGGTCGAGGGTGGTTTGCAGATCGTTGATGGGGTTAACAGCTCTGACATCGGTAACCAACAATTCAGCGCTGTTCTCTTGGATGGCTACGTGGTCATCGGTAAGAGTGAGAGCATACGAAGCTGGCTCGACGCGATTCGAAGCAATGAAGGTAATGCTAGACCAAGCCGATTCAAACAGTGGCAACCGGCTGGTGGTTCGGTAACAGTGACGTACGCGAATGATCAATCACGGGTCAATAGTTTTGTTTCAGCCGTCGCGGCGATGAGGGGCAAACCGTTATCCCCTGAACAGACCACAGTAGTGGCCGACAAGACGAAGGATTGCTCGTCCCTTACCGAGTCGAAATTAAATGGATCTGGAATTGAACGACTCACGCGGTCGTCGTTCGGACAACTCAGCACTTTGTTAGCTCTGGTCCAATCAGATACAACACAGCGCCGGCGATAATCGCATGTCAAAGCTCATCATCGGAACGTGTAACCGAGGCAAACTGTCGGAAATCAAAACTATACTCGGAGATGTGTTTTATGAGTTGATGTCCCTGGCAGATTTTGTCGACGTCGATCCGCCAGAGGAGAACGGTTTGTCGTATGCTGATAATGCGATTATCAAAGCACAGTGTTACGCAACTCACAGCGGCCTGTTGACTCTGGCAGACGATTCAGGACTAGAAGTTGAAGCCCTTGGTTGGGCGCCCGGAGTTTTCTCGGCTCGTTACGCCGGTGAGGGTGCTTCGGATGAAGATCGGAGAGCCTTGTTGCTTTCGGAGCTTGCGAAATCCGAACTTGAAAGCAGAAAAGCGAAGTTCGTATGTGCGGTCGCCATCGCTGATTCACAGGGACAGATCGTAAACGTCAGCGAAGGAGTGTGTTGGGGACGAATAAACAACAGAGCGCGTGGTCAAGCAGGGTTTGGTTACGATCCACTATTTGTCCCAGACGGTTACACTCAAACATTCGCAGAACTTCCGGAGCCAGTGAAGAACGTTATCAGTCATCGCGGTCGCGCACTTGCAAAGACGCGCGAGTTCTTGCTGTCACATAAAGTTTGAAGTACCAGCAGAAAGTTCAAAAACGCTCCTCCGCGTCACCGCGTCTCCTCTTCTCCGCGTCTCCACCTCGCTCTTCTCCCCGTCTCTGCACTTCTAGTGTTTGACACGATGTAACTCGCTTCCCTATCATCCAAACTCGTTTCGGGGCGTAGCACAGCCTGGTAGTGCGCTCGGTTTGGGACCGAGAGGTCGGAGGTTCGAATCCTCTCGCCCCGACCAGTTCTGCTGAGGAAATTGAACAAGAGGGCCACTTGGGAGAGTGGCTTTTAGTATTTTGTGACGTTGATTGTGACGGAACCTGGCCTTGGAAGCAGCCCCGATGAGCACCGAGAGACCTTCGTTACTCTTAGCTTGCAGACTGACAACGAGGATTGTTGCCTGTCGTCTCAAATGAGTCGTCATTTAAAAATTAAAGAACTTACGCAGACGGACTTAATCCCCCGTGGGGCTGCGTTCTTTTTAGTTGACCATCCCCACAGTGGTTAACGTTGTGGAATAGTTAGGTTGGAGCGCTGCCGCTGCCTGGTTCAAAGCCTGCCGTCTGATGTGAGAGTAGTGCTTCATCATCTGCGGTGATACATGCCCAATGTGCGCCATGATCGTTAGATCTGGCAAGCCTGCTTCGGCCATTGTGGTTACCGCCGTATGTCTCAAGTCGTGAAATCTTGCATCTTGGAATTTAGCGGCTTTCTTCCTTTTGATTGAGGTGCCGTGTGGTGTTTTCTGTGACGCTGAAGTTCGCCGGTAGGAATTCCGCTGTATTAGCAGAACGCAGAGCGGGAGTCTCGTCA
>Ga0114129_10002713_pt1 | contig 24659 bp, 19 predicted proteins | sample RhiMetdeltSRZDD1_FD_80071 | JGI IMG/M metagenome (GOLD analysis project Ga0114129, IMG submission 80071) | Populus rhizosphere microbial communities from Tennessee, USA - Rhizosphere MetaG P. deltoides SRZDD1 (version 2) (version 2) | ecosystem: Host-associated > Plants > Roots > Rhizosphere >...
AGCTCGAGAAGACCCAGTACGGCGGCAACCTCGACGAGATCGACGAACAGAAGCTGCGCGACCTGCTGGGCGAAGAGGCCGCCGAGACGCTCAAGCAGTTGAAGGACTTCCTCGAAATCCTCGAAGAAGCGGGCTACATCCGGCGCAAGGGCAACCAGTGGGAGCTAACCCCGCGCGGCGTCCGCAAGATCGGTGAGAAGGCGCTCGGTGAGATCTACGCCCAGCTCAAGAAGTCGGACTACGGAAAGCACTTGCAACGGGACAAAGGTCTGGGCGGAGAGCGCGCCGACGAGACCAAACGCTACGAGTTCGGCGACCAGTTCCACCTCCACCTGGGCGAGACGATCATGAACGGCGTCTTCCGCGACGGCCCCCAGGTCCCCGTCCACCTCACGAAGGACGACTTCCAGGTCTACCGCTCCGAACAGCTGACAACGACCGCGACGGTGCTCATGCTCGACCTCTCGTGGTCGATGGCCCTGCGCGGCAGCTTCCAGGCGGCAAAGAAAGTCGCGCTCGCTCTGCACAACCTTATCCGCACGCAGTTCCCGAAGGACAGCCTCTACCTCATCGGCTTCTCCGCCTATGCCCGGGAGCTGAAGCCGGACGAGCTACCCTACGTGCGCTGGGACGAGTCCGTGCTCGGCACCAACATGCACCACGCTTTGATGATGGCGCAGAAGATGCTGGCGAAGCACAGCGCCGGCACCAAGCAGGTGATCATGATCTCGGACGGGGAGCCCACCGCGCACCTCGAGCACGGCCGCTCGTACTTCGCCTACCCGCCCAGCCCGATCACGATCCGCGAGACGCTGAAAGAGGTCCGGCGCTGCACGCAGAAGGGCATCGTGATAAACACCTTCATGCTCGACCGCAACTACTACCTGAAGGAATTCGTCAACCAGATCGCGCGCATGAACAAGGGCCGCGTCTTCTATACGACGCCGGAGCGCCTCGGCCAGTACATCCTGGTGGACTACGTCTCGCAGAAGCGAAAGCGCTTCGGCAACCGCGCCGCCTGACCGCGTCACGTCATACTGGGCCCGACCGTGGAACAGCGCAGCTACGCGAAGGAATCCGGGGTGGGGCAGACATTCGGGCGCTCGATAAATACACTGGTGCTCGGCGTTACCCGTCCTCGCCACAGGGGCTGAGTCTGTGGTCCGGCGCCCAGGCAAACCCGTCGATGTCCTGCCCGGCAACCTGATCGTAGCCGCCGCCATCCTCGTCGTGCTGCCGATCATCGGGACGGCAGGCTACATGATCCTCGAGGGTTGGAGCTTCCTCGACGCGCTCTACATGACGGTCATCACGCTCACGACGGTGGGTTTCCGGGAAGTGCGTGAACTCGACGATTCGGGACGCATTTTCACAATGCTCCTGATCATTTCCGGCGTCGGGGCGATACTGTACGCGTTTCTCGCCGTGTTCCAGTTCGTGCTCGAAGGTGAGCTCGGCCTACTATTGGGGAGACAGCGAATGAAGAGCCGCATCGAGAGCCTCAAGGGCCATTACATTCTCTGTGGCTTCGGTCGCGTGGGCGAGGAGGTGGCCCGTGAGTTCGTCTCGCGGGACCTCCCGTTCGTGGTGGTCGAGGCGAACCCGGAAGCGATCGAGCGCGCGGAGCGCCGCGGCTACCTGCTCCTCGTCGGCGACGCCACCAGCGACGAGATACTGAAAGCCGCAGGCGTCGAGCGCGCAGGGTGCTTGCTCGCCGCTTCGGACTCGGACGCCGGCAACACGTTCATCGTGCTGACAGCCAGGGCGCTCAATCCCGGCCTCTTTATCGTCTCCCGCGCCGCTTACCCCGAGAGCGACCCGCGCATGCTTCGCGCAGGCGCGAACCGCGTCTTCTCGCCGTACACCATCGCAGGGCGCCAGATGGCGCTGTCGGCGCTGCACCCGGTCGTCGTCGAATTTATCGACACGCTGGCAACCCGAAAGGACGGCGCTCCTGTGCTCGCCGAGATGGAGGTCACCGAGGAATCCGGCCTGCGCGGCCGCACGATCCACGAGGTGCTACATTCGCTGCATTCAGTTGTGGTGCTCGGTCTGCAGCGCCCGTCGGGTGAGCTGAAGGTCGGCCCCGAGAGCGATACTGTTCTGGAAATCGGCGACCGCGTGTTCGTGATGGGACAGGAAGCAGACCTAGAGGCGATCCGTCCGGGACGGGCCTAGACTCCACGAGTTTGTTTGGCAAAGAGAGGTGCGGCCGCAGGGACCGAAGGGTGATAACCGCGGCAACCACCGGACCCTCTGCGGCTAAGGTGTCGCCGCCGAGGTCGGGGTTGCGCCGGCGGCCTCCTTACCAGCATCGGGAATGAATAGCGCTTGCCCGAACTCCTTAACGCCGAACTTGCCGATCGTCGCTTGTACGTCCGGAGATGTAATGAATGTCGCGAAGGCACGCGCCCCCTCCGCATTCACGTTGGAGTGCTTCTTGGGATCGACGACGATCACGTGGTACTGATTGAATAGCGCTTTATCACCCGCAACGAGCAGGTCCAAATCGAGGTTCGCTTTCTGCGCCAAGTAGGTCCCGCGGTCGCTAAGGGTATAGCCCTCCTTTTGGCTCGCCACGTTGAGAGTCTCGCCCATGCCTTGTCCGGTCTCTTGATACCACGACCCGCTCGGCACGATGCCTGCCGCCGTCCAAAGTGATTTCTCCTTGGTATGCGTGCCTGACTCATCGCCCCTGCTCAGGAAGATCGCTTCCGTGGCTGCTATCTGCTTAAGGGCATCGGCCGCACTCGTTAGGCCCTTTATTCCCGCCGGGTCGTTAGCCGGGCCGACGATGATGAAGTCGTTGTGCATCACGACCACGCGGCTTTCCCCGTTGCCCGCTGCCATGAAGTCTTCTTCCGCCTTGGGCGAGTGCGCCAGCACCACATCGGCTTCGCCTTCTGATGCCAGGCGCAGGGCTTCGCCTGACCCCTTGGCGAGGGTCTTCACCTTGTAATCGTGCTCCTTCTCAAACTGCGGGATGAGGACGTCGAGCAAGCCGCTGTCCTGCGTGCTCGTAGTGGTCGCGAGAATCAGTTCATCGGAGCCGCCGCCGCAACCATCGATGCCGGTGAATAGAACAAGCGCGGCCGCTAACACTGCGGCGGCCGGCGAGCGTTTGGCAGTTCGTTGCATAACCGTGTTGCGATGATCCTTCATCTGACTCTCCTTTACCGGCGCGCGCGGTCAGCCGAGCCAGTCAGCGAACTCTGACTCGAAGCGCATGCTCACGAGCTCAGAGACGCCCTGGCTCACCCGGCGAAACCGGCGGATTAATTCCTGCGCCTGAGGGGTAAGCACGCTGCCTCCGCCCCCCGTCCCTCCACTCTGCGTTTCAAGGAGGGGAACGCCGAGCTGATTCTCGACCGCTTTCAGTTTGTGCCACGCCGTCCTGTAGGGGACGTCGAGGCGCTCTGCCGCCCTCGACAGCGACCCCGTTTCTCCGACCGCCGCCAGCAGGTCCAGCCGCCACTCGGAGAGGACAAGTTCGCCGGCCCGCTCACACCAGATTTTGGACCGCGCCTCCAGTTGACTCGGTGGCCGTCGAGATTTTAGGGTGCTGCGTTTTGGGCGCATCGTTAGGCAGACGCTAGCATAACGAAACGGGCATTGCCAAGCGGCCAGTTACTCCGTCGCGACTAGAACCTCCGTGGCCTTGACGATGACGGTCACGTTCGACCCCTCCCGAAGTCCGAGCATTTCGGCCGACTCGCGGGTGATGGCCGATATCATCTCGTGGCCACCACCGATGTCGACGGTTACTTCGGCCATCACCCCTCCGAGCTTGATCGCGGTAACGGTCCCGTTGAACTGATTGCGGGCGCTAAGGCGCATGGTGGCACCTCCTCCAGTATCTCCGAGCTTATGCGCCTGAGCGCTCGGAAGGCTGAGGCCGCGTGTATCAAGGCCGTTGCAGTTCAGCCGGCCGAGACGTCATTGCGACGAGTCGTACTCGTGGCTGTGGGCGACCTGGTCGTCGGCGTGCGGGTGCTCGTGCGGCTCTTCCTCAACGTAGAACTGAAAGAGCACGCCGCCTGAGTCCTTGGGGTGGATGTAGGTCTCCGCCCAGCCGTGGCTGCGCTGGACGCCTCCCATCGGCTCGATTCCGAACTCCCTGATCGCCCTTGCCGCCTGCTCGATGTCCGCGACCTCGAAGGTCACGTGGTGCAGGCCGGGACCACGGTCGCGCAGGAAGCGGTGAAGGTAGCTGGTCTCGTCGGACGGCTCGAGGAGCTCGAAGTGACCCGTCCCGCCGGGCACGCGCAGCCCCACTCCGCGGAAGCCCACTTCTTTGTTCTCGAACCGCCCCTCGACCGTCATGCCCATAAGTTCAGTGAGCAGCGGCAAAGCGTCGTCGATGCTCTCGACAGCCCAGCAGACGTGGTCGAGCCGCTTGATGCCCATCTTGTCGTTATCCATTTTGCCCGTCCTTGCTAGATATCAGCGGCGATGATACCGAAACTGGGCGGTCCGCGACTAGACGCAACTTGTGAGAAACGCAGGCCACCCTTACGATTGCCTCGGAGATGATGCCGGGGCCATTCGAGCGCAGGGAGGCGATTATTATCGTCAACCCTGCGGCGCACAACGCGGCGAAGCGAAAGGCGCTCGTGGCAGCCAACGAGTGGCTGCGCGAGAGCGGCTGGAAGACAGAGTGGGCAGAGACGTCGGGCGCCGGCGACGCGAAGGCGGTGGCGGCCATGGCGGCTGAACATCGTGTGCCGCTGGTTTTCGTCTGCGGGGGCGACGGCACGCTCAACGAGGCGGTGAACGGGCTTGCCGGATCCGAGACGGCGGTCTCGGTCATAGCCAGCGGTACGGTAAACCTCTGGGCACGCGAGATTGGGCTGCTGAAGAAGCCGCTCGACGCCGTCCGGCTGACTGTCGAGGGCGTCCGGCGGCGCGTCGACCTTGGCAGAGCAGGCTCACGCTACTTCCTCTCGCAGGTCAGCTTCGGCGTCGACGCCGCCGTCGTGCATCGTGTATCGCACAACATGAAGGGAAAGGTAGGTGCAGCGGCGTACGCGCTCTCCGCCGCGACGCAGGCCATGAGCTATCGCGGCTCGCCGGTGATACTCTCGCTGGACGGCGAGGAGCGAACGGCGCGAACCCTCACGGTCGTCGCCGGCAACACGCGAATATACGCCGGGCTTACCAAGATCACACCGGATGCGATAGTGGACGATGGACAGCTCGACGTCTGCGTCTACGAGGGATTTGGGCGCTGGGACATTGTCCGGCTGGCGGCGCTGACCTTGCTGAGACGGCATCGGGGGTCGAAGCTTGTGGATTACAGACGAGTGCGCCGGTTGAAGATCGAGAGCGAAGGGGATTTGGCGGTGCAACTCGACGGAGAGCCCCTGGTGGATTCGCCTTCAGAGGTAAGCATCGCGGAGGGGGCCCTCTGGGTGATGACCCCCCGGGCGCTCAGGAGTCCGCTGTTCTCGCTGCCGCCTGAAACGGCGTGATCGCCTGGACCGCGCCTTCTACGACGTTGAAGCACGCGGCGACGGCGCTAAATTCCGCTGGGAAGCGGTCCCAGTCGGCGCCGGTGATCAGCAGCTGATCCACATCGCGTATCGCGGCGAGCACTGCCTGTCTGCGCGATGAGTCCATCTCGGAGAGGACGTCGTCCAGCAGAAGGACCGGCGCCTCACCGCGCCGCTGGCGGAGCAGCTCCGCCTCCGCCAGACGGAGCGAGAGGGCGATGCTCCGCTGCTGCGCGCGCGAGGCAAAGCCGGCAACCGGATGGTCGTTCAACGCGAACAGTATCTCATCGCGGTGCGGTCCCTGGAGCGTCATACCAGCCGCGATATCGCGGCTCAGGCCACGCGTGAGGTTTGTGGCGAGGCATTCGGCGATGTCGTCTACTGAAGCATCGGCCGGACCGCTCAAGGGCGAATCGAGCCTCGGCTGATAGCAAACGCCCAGATTTTCGTTCTCGGCCAGCGCGCGGTGGTAATCCGCCGCCAAACCGCCGATGTCCGCCAGGGCGGTCCCACGGCGTTGAACGATGAGCGCGCCGTCTTTGCTCAACTCCTGCGTCCAGAATCCCAGCTCCTCGGCCTGCGCTTCGCCCTCTCTAACACGCTTCAGCAAATGGTTCCGTTGGACAAGGACGCGCTCGTAGCGCGAACGCGCGGCGGAATACTGTTGATCGACCTGCATGAGCGTAAGGTCGATGTAACGCCGCCGCAGCAAAGGCGAGCCCTCGATCATCAGCAGGTCATCGGCGCTGAAGAGCACGGCCATGAGCCGACCGACAGCATCTGAGAGGCGCTTGGGTGCGCCATTGACCTTTACAGTTTTTGTGGCGTTGGCGCCGCGCCCCGGGTCCCTGGCGACGCAGGCGACCTCGAGTTTCAGCCCACCGCCCAGTGTCTCAACTTCGGCGACAACGCGGGCGGCCGGAAGCACATCGCTCAGAAGCTCTCGGCGGATGACCTGCACGTCGCTCTCAGCGCGAACGTTGCGTAGTGTGGCCAGCAGATAGACAGCCTCGAGGAGGTTTGTCTTGCCTTGGGCGTTATCGCCGACGAAGAGCGCGACCTCAGAGTCCAGTTCGATGTCGAGGCGCTCGAAATTCCGGTAGTCGAAGAGCTGCAGGTGGCGGAGCCGCATAGTGGAATTATATTCCCGTCGGGCAAGCGTCCCGAAACTGTAAAGGAACGGAGAGCTCAGCCGGCCGGGCGGATCCCGATGCTAGTGCGTGCCCGGTGAAACCAGGGCCCGCTCGCTGGCCGGCGCCTGGGCAGCCACGGCAACGCAAAACTCGCTGCCGTGATGGTCCGAATCGTTCACCCAGATGCGGCCGTTGTGGAGCTCTACCAGGGATTTGGCGATCGCGAGGCCGAGGCCCAATCCAGAGCGGTCGCCGCGGTAGAAGGGCTCAAAGATCAGCTCGCGGTCCCCGGGACTGATTCCAGGACCGGAATCGGCCACCGTGAGGATGACTTCACCGCGGGCCAGGCGAGTGCTCACCGTAATGTGGCCTCCGGGCGGCGTATAGCGTTGGGCGTTGGAAAGCAGGTTGATGAGGACCTGCTCGAAGCGCAATCGGTCAACGCGAACAAGCGTACCGGGTGCCGATGACTTGAGGTCGATCGTCTGATGCTTGGCTGCCACCAGCGGCTGAACGATCGCGGCGGCGTTCGCAACGAGGTCGTCGATTGAAACGGAATCAAGCTCGAGCCTTGGTTTGAACTCGTCGTCCCGAGAGATGTTTACCAGGTCGGCGACGAGGCTGCCAAGGCGGGAAGCGCCTCTCACGATGTTCGCTACCAGCTTACCGCGAGTGCTCTCTGGATCTCGGGTCTCTTCCTCCTCGAGCAGCATCTCGGCCGCCATCATGATGGAGGTGAGCGGCGTCCTCAATTCATGCGACACGGTAGAGAGGAAATCGCTCTTCATCCTGTTGAGTTCATGGAGGTGCTGCGCATGGGCGCGTTGCCCTTCATACAAGCGACAGTTATCCAGCGCCAGACCGAGGACAACGCCGAGCGCGGCGAGCAGCCGCTGGTCCCGCAACTGCGAGTTCCCGCCGGCAGCCGCTATCGCAAGCACGCCTTCCAGCCGGCCGCGGGCGACTAGGGGGACATATACGGCGCGATCTCGCCTCGCGCCCCCGGCGAACCAGGAGTCAGCATCCGTGGAAGGAAGGATCAATAGCTTGCCCCGCCGCAACGTCCCGGATAGGGGTCCGTCGCCGAGGGAGAGACTCGGCGCGCGCTTCAGCCACCCCGAGGGCAGGCCGTGGACGGCGACCGGCTCCAGTAGTTGCCCATCTTCCGTGAGCCAACCGACGACGACCGCGCGCGCACGTAGCCAGTGGGCGATAAGTTTGGCGGCCCTGCGGCAGGCGGCGGGAAACTGATAGATTGGCGCCAGTTCACAGCCGAGCTCGTGCGGATAGACATGACGGCGCCGCATGCGGTACTCCCAGCGCAACGCCACTTCCATTCCGATGACGGCCGAGACGCCTGCCAGACCTCCCGGCGCCAGCACGAACAGAGTCCCGGTCAGATTCAACCCGAGAAGAAGTGCATAGACCGGGAAGATGGCCATTACTCCAGCGACGACTGCGAGGAGGGCGAGACGCCTGCCGACACTCGGCTGGCGCACGGGATCGAAGTTGCTTTCCATCACGTCCATAGGAAGAGGTCTCTCTCCTTATGTAGTGATGACGTGATAGCGGCGAGAGTTACAGCGAGGAAGTCCGGGGCAAAGAAAAGCGCTCCCGAGTCGATAACTGCTCGCGGGGGTGCGGCGATGAGACCCGAAAGCGCTGAAACTGCAGCAGTTGCGGCCCTGCCACAGCATCTTGATTATCCGGAAGAATTACTGTAGTTGTCAAGCGAGCACGAGACGGCTATGCATAACGCGTCGGGCCGCGCCTGGCAGTTCTGCGAGAGTTCTGCGTCTGTTAATCGAAGTGCGAGCGACGGAGAAGCCCGGCGACTGCGCACGCGCCGAATAGCGCCATTACCCCGGCGGCCAGCTCCTCGACGCCAATCGCCGATTGCGACTCCGGGTTGCCTCCGGTGCGGGGCAGCGCGGCGGGTAGAACGTCCGTGGACGGCAGCGATAGTGTCTTTACGGTGCGCGGTGTAGCAACGATGGGAGGTTCGCTTGAACCGGAGGTTTGCGGCCGCGGAGTCGGCGCGGGCTCCGCCGGGCAGACCTGAATGCCCGTCAGCGCTCCGGAATCGCGGTATCGGATCTCCAACGTCACGGCATTGTCGGCATTTACTTCGATCGTCTGCACTGAGGCATTGGCTCCCACAGGAATCGGCACGGACGAGATCACATTGCCGTCAGCGTTGAAGGCGGTCGCTCTATCGGGTGTTCCGTGGTCTTTGTCGATGAACAGGAACGAGCCGATGTGGACGGGCGAATCGAATGTATAGACTTGCTTGCCCCCGTAGTTATTCTCGTCCGGAAAGTCCACGAGTCCGTCGCCGTTGTTGTCGCTCAGGTTATTCGCCAGAATAGCGATGTTGCCGATGCCCACTTCGAGGTCGGGGTCGTGGCTTCCCGTGCCGTTGGAGTTGAACACAACGACGGCGTCCGGCAGGTCTGCCCGGCTTGTGCTACCCGAAATGTGCACGCCGAGAGAAGCGTACTGCTCGCTGAGAATGGTCCCGGCGGGAAGTCCGGTGAAGTCGAGGACGTAGCCGTTCGAGCAGTCAATGGCAGGGGCGGAGGGATTGGCCGAGACCGGGGCCGGCAAGCCGGCGCCGGTCTCGTTAACCGCGTTTGCCTTTAGCGGCCCGACAGTCAAGAACAGCGTGACCAACGTGGCGAGGACGATGGCGCCAAGCAGCCACGCAAGCAGGCGTATAGATATCGGCGCGGGAGCGGCCCGGGTAATGACTCGACCGCTTGCGGCTGGGGTATCCGCGCGAAGACCGTAATGGTCATTTCCGCGCCCTCTCATCAAGACCTCCATCGATTGGCTTACTCGGCAGCACGCGACAATACCAAGACTGGGCGGCTGATGATGCTGCCGCGCCCGTCGATTAACATGCTAGTTTCGCGGCTAGCACGGGGCGTTTGATTTCCGTATGAGTTCCGTTTGAAAAAATTTCTGTGAAGCTGAAAGCGGCCCAGCCGGCATCGGGCAGGCTTATAGAGAGATCGTTTGCCAGCTGCGATTCACCGACCCAAAATCGTGGCGGTGCCCTCTCCCGGAGTTAGAAGACGTCTTCAGGTAAGGGTGGAGGAGTGATAGCGGCCGGTTGGGCGCTCATCTGGATGCCTCTTTCATACCTGTCGAGAAGGTCAGCGAGCGAGACAGGCCGCGCGTAGGCTGACGGCGGATAACGGCCCAGATCGTGCTCGTACGTGCAGATACACGGGCCGCCCGCAGCGCAGCCGGCGCAACAGAACGGCTTGTCCTCGAGCTGAACGCACTCGGGACCTACGTGAATGCCGCACGAATCGCACATAGTCATGGCTTCAATTTTCGGCCGAAGCGGCTGTGCAGTGAAGGAATTGTAAGAAGGAGATGGTTAAGAAAAGGTAAATACTGCATCGGCCGGCTCGCCGGCCTGCAGGACGGAGGCGGCGCGGACTAGGCCTGGATGAACTTGTAGCCGACGCCGCGCTCGCTGACGATCGTGCCAATGGAGCTGGTGTCGCACTCCAGTTTCTGGCGCAGGCGGCGAATATATACCTTGAGGTAATCGATCTCGTCGGTATATTCGCGCCCCCACACCTTGGCAAGCAACGTCTGGTGTGGCAGGACGCGGCCGGCGTTCCTCGTCAGGTGGAACAGGAGCGAGTATTCCGTCGGCGTTAAAGCCACCGTGCGGCCTTTCACCGTGACATGGCGGCTTGCGTAATCGACCCTGAGGTCCCCTGACTCGAACACTTCGCCGAGGGCCGGAAGCTGGTTCTGGTAGCGGCGCAGGACAGCGCGCACCCGGGCCAGCAGTTCCAGGTGGCTGAAGGGCTTCGTGATGTAGTCGTCGGCGCCCATTTCGAGCCCGCGTACCTTGTCGACTTCGCCGTCGCGGGCGCTCAACATGACGATCGGGACATCGGAAATGCGGCGAACTTCCTGGCAAAGTTGGAAGCCGTCCATACCGGGTAGGACGATGTCCAGCAAGATTATGTCGGGCGGGTCCTGTTCGAGGTGCTTCAGGCCTTCTTCGGCATCCTTCGCCGAAGTGACCTCCGCCTCCGGCCAGCGGAGGCCGAAGCAGAGGTTCACAACCTCCATTACGTCCGGTTCGTCGTCTACTACCAGTACTTTCATATGTCGGCAGGGAAGCGCGAATTCCGGAGCCGGGTTCACCCGAGAGTGAACGGGTCCACCGCGACGGTGAAATCTACCGTACGCCGGCGCTTCACAGAAAGTAAGATTCGCTGCCCGGCTCCAGCGTTACAGTGAAAAGTTGGTGAAACTGAGTCTAAAGTCGTGGCGGCGAGGAATCCGCGCGCGGAACCAAAGCCATTGGCGGCCGCCAAATGGCGGCGAGCTAGCGCTCGTTGATCTCTTGAATGACGCCCCGCAGCGGGATGCGCAGCCAGTCCGGCCGGTTGTTCAGCTCATAGTCCACTTCGTAGACGGCCTTCTCGAGGACTAGCACACCGAGCAGTTTGCTTAGCTCCTCTCGCCCCCTCGGCACAATCGGCGATTCGCCCATTGCGTGTAGGTACTCGCGAAGGAACGCGGCTCCGACCCACCTGTACCAAACGCTCGCCCAGGCTTCCATACTGGCGAGGCGCCCCGCCGGCACGATCCCGCGAGCGGCCTGATTGAACAGGGCGGAATAGGCGGCGTAGTGGAACGAGCGCAACATGCCGGCAACGTCCTTGAGCGGGGAGCGCTTGAGCCGCCTCTGCGATAGGGGCCTGGTCGGCTCGCCCTCGAAATCGATGATCACGAAGTCTTTGCCCGTGAACAAAACCTGCCCCAGGTGGTAGTCCCCGTGGCAGCGAATACGCATTCCCGTTAGCTGTCCGTCTAGGATGCTCTGAAAACGGCGGAGCACCTCCGGCTCTAGGTCCAGCACCGTTCGCGCCTCCTCCCTGATGCCGTTTTGCAAGCTGTCCACTTTACGCTGGAGCGCAGGGAATACGGACGCCATCAAGCCGCGAGTCGACTGGTAGAGCGAACGTTGGTGGAGGCTGGTGAACGGCTCCGGCGTGAACCCGGCCGAGGCCCCGGACGAGGCGAGAGCGAGGTGAAGCTCAGCCGTCCGCTGGCCTAGCAGGCCAACCGACTGGACGTAGGCGCCGATCAGATCGCGGACCTCATCGGGCACCTCCCGCCGCGCCAGATCGAGCACAACGTCCGAAGGAAGGAATTCGCCCGCCGGGCCGACGTCCGCAGGCATGTTGAGCACGCGCTCGAGGTACGACCCGACATTATCGAGCGTGTAGTTCCAGGCGTCGCCTTCGTTCGGGACGTAAGACTGGAGCACGGCGAGCGTCATCGGCTCTCTTTGGTGGCGCCGGTACTCGATGTAACCGGCAACCGCCGGCACCCGTACAGTGGGCGTCTCCGCCGTGAGAACGCGGCCGATCTCGAGGTCCGGGTTCACTCCCTCGTCCGGCCGGCGGAAGAGCTTCAGGATCAGCTTGTCCCCGTAAACCACCGATGAGTTCGTCTGATCGCCGGTAAGCGGGGCCGGTTCGATGTTCGCGTCCGGGGCGCCCCGAAGCTTTCGAAACATCTCAGTTGGCGAAGTGACGATCTCACCGGCCGAACCCTTGAGGCGCCGCTTGCGGCCGATGGATTCGAGCAGGGTCGCGGCGAAGTGCTTGTCACTGATCGCCTCGTAGAGGACGCCGGCCGGTTCATCCGGCCGCCTTCTGACCCGCGCGATGATGGAGTTCGGCATATCCCTGGCCACTTGTTCGGCCGCCGCGCCTACGGCAGAAGCTACGGTGATCAGATACGTCTCGGGCTCGCCGTCGACGTAGGACAGCCTGACGAGGGTCAGATGCGCTTCGGGACCTCCGTTAGGAGGCATGTCGATCGCGTCGATCATCTCGACCGACTGGATCTGTCGTCCCTTGCCGCCGAACCAACGACGTGATCTCAGATACTTCGGGAGAGCGCTTTCTAGCGCGCCACGGCCAACGCTCGAGAAGAGACCATTCCCGGAAGTCAACGCCGAGAGCTCTGGGACGGACGCGGGCTCAGGCGCTCTTTCGTGCGCATCCGCCTCGACGCGTCGCTTCTCCAGCGCAAACCAGTAGAAGGCATGCGGGCCGAGGGTCAGGAAGTAAGGAGCCTCGCCGACCTCGGGAAACTCGGTGAGCCCAAAGAGCTCGACCGGGACTGTACCCTTGTAGGGCGACATGTCGAGCCGAACAAACTGGACGAAGCGTGAAAGGTTCGCCACGAAGAGCATCGTCTCGTTCTCATAGCGGCGGACGAAGGCTAGCACTTTGCGGTTCTCCGGAAATAGGAATTCGATGGAGCCGCGAGCGAACGCCTTATACCGCTTGCGCAGCGCGATCAGGCGCCTCGTCCACCAGAGCAACGAGTGCGGATTGTTCTGCTGCGCCTCCACGTTAACAGTCGCGTAGTGGTATTCCGGATCGGTGATGACGGGGAGATACAAGCGCTGCGGGTTCGCCATAGAGAAGCCGGCGTTCCGGTCGCCGCTCCATTGCATCGGAGTGCGCACGCCGTTGCGGTCGCCGAGATAGACGTTGTCGCCCATCCCGATCTCGTCACCGTAGTAGAGGATGGGCGCGCCGGGCAGCGAGAAGAGCAGGCCGTTCATCAGCTCTATGCGACGGCGGTTGTTGTTCAGAAGAGGAGCTAGCCGGCGCCGTATGCCCAGGTTGACACGCGCTTCTCGGTCCTGGGCATAGACCCGATACATGTAGTCACGGTCCTCGTCGGTCACCATCTCTAGCGTCAATTCATCATGGTTACGTAAGAAGACCGCCCACTGGCAGGTTTCAGGAATTGGCGGCGTCTGCTGGAGGATGTCGATGATCGGGAAGCGGTCCTCCATGTGAACGGCCATGAACAGCCGCGGCATCAACGGGAAGTGGAAGGCCATGTTGCACTCGTCGCCGGAACCGAAGTACGCGATGGCGTCCTCCGGCCACTGGTTTGCCTCGCCGAGGAGGACGCGGCCCGGGAAGCGCTCGTCCACGTGGTGGCGCAGCTCTCGCAGGTACTCGTGAGTCTCCGGCAGGTTCTCGCAGCTAGTCCCTTCCCGTTCGTAGAGATAGGGCACGGCATCGAGGCGCAGGCCGTCGACGCCCATACCTAACCACTGATCGACGACCCCCAGGAGCGCACGCCTCATTTCGGGGTTGTCGAAATTGAGGTCCGGCTGGTGGGAATAGAAGCGGTGCCAGTAATAGGCGCCAGCGGTGGCGTCCCACGTCCAGTTCGAAGATTCGAAGTCTTTGAAGATGATCCGGGCGTCCTTATAGCGCTCCGGAGTGTCGCTCCAGACGTAGAAATCGCGCATGCGGCTGCCGGGCGGCGAGGTGCGAGCGCGCTGGAACCACGGATGCTGGTCCGAAGTGTGGTTCAGGACGAGCTCAGTGATGACGCGCAGCCCCCGCCGGTGGGCTTCGCGCAGGAGCGCCTGAAAGTCGCGAAGCGACCCGTACGCCGGATGGACGCCGGAGTAGTCGGAAATATCGTAGCCGTCGTCCTTGAGCGGCGACGGGTAGAACGGCAGCAGCCAGAGCGCGCTGACGCCCAGATCTTGGAGGTAGTCCAGCTTCCGCATGAGACCGCGGAAGTCGCCGATACCGTCGTTGTCGCTATCGCTGAAGGCGCGGACGTGGAGCTGGTAGATGATCGCGTCCTTGTACCATAGGCTTTCGGCGGGCGAAGCAGGAGAATCGTTACGCGGAAGCACGCTGTCGTCCCGCGGCGTTACCGCTCAGCCGAAAGATTGCGGCCGGCGACGTCTTCGGAGCCAGCCGTAGTTCCTGCCGCTTGCCCCGCCAGCGCGCCTGACTTTCGTTCAGCAGATCATCGACCGGGAAGGCGCGCTTCGCGTCGATGCCCCAGTCTTCGAGCGGCAATTTGATGAGGGCCGAGCGCGTTCGCCGCGGGTCCAGGTTCACAACCGTGACAACGATGTTCCGGTCGTCCTCGGTACGCTTGCTGTAGCAGATGACATTCTCATCGCCGGACGGATGGAAGCTCAGGCGCTCGTTCGACTGAAGCGCCGGGTTCCCTCGCCGAATGGCGTTGACGCGCGTGATGATTCCGCGGAGGCTGTCCTTGCGGTCGATGTCCCAGCGCTTCAGTTCGTACTTCTCGGAGTTCAAGTACTCTTCGCTCCCGGGCTGCGCGGGGATGTGCTCTCCCAGCTCGAAGGCGGGGCCGTAGATGCCGTAGCTGGAAGACAGGGTCGCGGCGAGCACCAGGCGTGTCACGAAGGCTGGGCGCCCGCCCGTCACGAGATACTCGGTCAGAATATCCGGCGTGTTCGGCCAGGCGTTGGGCCGGAAGTAATCCTTGAGCGGTGCGGATGTAAGCTCCGCGAAGTAATCGCGAATGTCGTCCTTTTTGGTCTTCCAGGCGAAGTAGGTGTATGACTGGGTGAAGCCGCTCTTCGCCAGCCGCTCCGTCAGACGAGGCCGGGTAAATGCCTCCGACAGAAATATCACGTCCGGATAATCTCGTTTGACTTCCGCGATCACCCACTCCCAGAATCGAAACGGCTTGGTGTGCGGGTTGTCGACGCGGAAGAAATGGACGCCCTGCTGCACCCAGAAGACAAACACGCTCTTCAGTTCCTCCCAGAGCGCCTGCCTGTCCGTCGTCTCAAAGTCGAACGGATAGATGTCCTCGTACTTCTTCGGAGGGTTCTCGGCGTACTGGATGCTGCCGTCCGGCCGCCTTCGGAACCATTTCGGGTGTTCCTTGACGTACGGATGGTCCGGCGAGCACTGGAAAGCGATGTCGAGGGCTACATCGAGGCCGTGCTCCCTCGCCCGGGCGACGAGCCGTCGAAAGTCGGCGAGGGTGCCCAGCTCCGGGTGGACGGACTTGTGCCCGCCCTCGTCTGAGCCGATCGCCCAGGGACTGCCAGGATCACTTGCGTTCGCCCTCAGCGAGTTGTTCTTGCCCTTCCGATGGCTGCGCCCGATTGGGTGGATGGGCGGCAGGTAAAGAACGTCGAACCCCATGCCGGCCACATACGGGAGGACTGCTTCGAGGTCGCGGAAAGTCCCGTGCCGGCCAGGCTCCGGGGACCAGGACCGCGGGAACAGTTCATACCAGGCGCCGAACACCGCTTTCGGCGGGTCCACAGTGACCCGCAACTCTCTGTCGTAGCGTGTCGCCCGCTCGCGGTCCGGATAACGACGCATAAGCGCGGCGAGCTGATCGGCCAGCGCGGCGCTGGCTCTTTCGCGCTCAAGGCCTCCGCCCGCTATTCGCTCGGCCGCTCCCTGGAGCCGCTTCCTGTAGCTGCCGCGGGCGCGGACGGCGGCTTGTCGGACGAACGCAGCGCCGATCTGCAGCTCGCCGCTGACGTCCTGCCTGGCCGCGACCTTCCGCCGGAGCAGGCGTCGCCACGTTTCGAAGCGGTCGATCCATGCGTCGATACTGTAGTGGTAGGTGCCAAGCTGATCGATGACGAAGCTTCCAGCGTAGTGGTCTTCGCCTGCCGGCTGCATCGCCGTCTCCCGCCAGTTCGTCTCTCCATCCCGGCGGTAACGGAGGACCGACGAAACGATCGGCTCGTACTCGGCGAAAACGTCGGCCTCAACAACGAAGCGCCGTCCGACGACCGCTTTCGCGGGGAAGCGTCCTCCGTCTATCTCCGGCCAGACCGATTCGATGACGACCCGTTCCCGCAGCTGCGGCGCTTCGGGATGCACCGATGCGGCACGGGGCAGGCGGACGGTGGGCATGGTGCGACCGTCCCGAGACGTTCGGGGAGTGGGGGTGGCTGCGGCTCGCTTCAAGTCACTCCGAACCACGTCAACTTCGGTCGCCCTCGGGGCGGTCTATCTGGGCTTTTTGGAGCCGGCCGGAATAGTCGATGTACACGGTCTTCCACTCGCTGTAGGAGTCGAGCGCTGCCTGCCCCGCCTCGCGATGACCGTTGCCGGTACCCCGGGTGCCTCCGAACGGCAGGTGCACCTCGGCGCCGATAGTCCCTGCATTGATATAGACGATTCCCGTGGTCATCCGTTCCATAGCTTTAAACGCTTTACTGATGTCCCTGGTGTATATCGCCGACGAAAGGCCGTATTGGACGCCGTTATTGAACGCGACCGCCTGCTCGAGGTCCGAGCACCGGATGATGTCCGTGACCGGCCCGAAGATCTCCTCCTGGGCGATGCGCATCCCCGGCTGCACCTCGGTGAACACGGTCGGCGCAAAGAAGTAGCCGCGATCCAGCCCGTCTCCGGTGGCACGCTCGCCCCCACAGGCGAGGGCGGCGCCTTCATCTCGGCCGATCTCCATGTAGCGGCCGATCTTCTCGAGCGCAGGCATGTTAACGACCGGCCCGACATCGGTTGTGGGGGCCAAACCGTCGCCGAGACGCAACGCCTGCGCGCGAGTTACGAGATGGTCAGTGAACGCCGGCGCGATGCCGCTCTGGACGATCATTCGGCTCGCCGCGGTGCAGCGCTGTCCGCTCGTCCCGAACGCACTCCAGACGGCCCCTTCAACGGCGAGCTCGAGGTCGGCATCGTCGAGGATGACGATCGCGTTCTTGCCTCCCATCTCGAGGTGCAAACGCTTGTTGTTGCGGCCGCAATAGGCACCGATCTCCCGGCCGACTTCGAGCGAGCCGGTGAAGGAGACCATACTGACACGCGGGTCCTCGACCAGCGCGGCGCCCGCGTCGTCGCCCCCGAATACGAGGTTAACCACGCCGGGAGGGATGCCCGCTTCTTCGAGAATGCGAACGAGATTGTAGGCGCTTATCGGAGAGAACGGCGAGGGTTTGAAGACGACGGTGTTGCCGGTGACGAGAGCAGGCATCAGCTTCCAGCAGGGGATGGCAACAGGAAAGTTCCATGGCGTGATGGCCGCCACCACGCCGTGCGGTTGGCGGACGCTCATGTTGAACTTGTCGGGCAGTTCCGATGGCGTTGTCTGTCCCCACATCCGTCGCCCTTCGCCGGCGACGTAGTAAGTCATGTCGATGCCTTCCTGCACATCGCCGCGCGCCTCTTTTAAGACCTTGCCCATCTCCGTGGTCACGTCGCGGGCCAGCTCCTCCTTACGGAGGGCCATGATTTCAGCCGCGCGGAACAGGACCTCGGCGCGTCGTGGAGCGGGGACGAAGCGCCAGCCGTCAAACGCGTCGGCTGCCGCCTTGACGGCGTCGGCGACGTCTGGTGGACCGGAATCCGGGAAGGAGCAGACTATTTCGGCGGAATCAGCTGGGTTCTCACGTTCGAGCCAGTTGCCGCTTTTTGGCTCCGTCCATCGACCGTCGATGTAGTTTCGGAACGCCTCGCGCATCAAGGTTCTGTTCGCACCCGTCTAAAATCATAAACGCGCCGTCAACAGCGAAGTGACGGTGTGGCGCCTTTGTGTGAACCGTGGAAGAAAGAGACGACGGGAAGGCGCCCATAAGCACGATTGCGAGAAGCGGAGTGTGCACACTGCTGTCTTTGCGCCAAATGCGGTTAGTCTCTGCATAACGCGAGGGCCGCCCGCGCATAGCGCACGGGCGGCCCTCGATCGTCTGCTACGCGGATTACTGAATCAAGCGGCGGATCAGGATCCCGGAGGTTGGATCGAAGTTTCCAAGAAAGCCGGCCGTCTGAGAATAAGCGGCGTCAACGATCCTTATGGAGACTTCCCAGTGGCCTTTGGCACCCGCGCAGTTGTTACCCCCCACACAGGCGTAACTCTGGAGATAGGCGAGCGTCCAGCCGCGGATCGTAACGGTCTTGATAGGGGTGCTTTCGTACGTAATAATCGGGAGGATCACGAGCCAGGGACTGTCGGGACAGGATACGCTGTAGGCCGGGCTTGCCTGACCCGTCGGCGTAAAGACCTCGTTGAAGTCGTCCTTGCCATTGCCGTTGCTGTCACACTTGGCGCCCGTCGCCAAGCGCACATCGATGCCTGAGCCAGTGGGGCCGGTTTTATTGCCATCGAGCGCGTCGACGATTCGCTGGGACGAGACGCAGCTCGGAGCGGGATCCCCCTGAATGCAATAGGTCGAGTCGACGGTGCCGTCGATGATGTTGGACTTGTATTCGGATGAGCCACCGCCGTTGCCGTCGTAATCCAACGCGCCATACCAACCGTTGATCGCGCTGCTGCCGGCTCCAACCTTGACCTGGCAGGTGGCGCCAAATATAGGCGCACCGGTGACTGAGTCGAGACAATTGGTGTCTCCGCGCAATAGAGCCCATGGCATCATCTGGTGACCTCCGGAGAGCGTCCCGATGCGGGCGGCGGCGTCCGCGCCGACCTTACTCGTGGTCTTGCCTAGCACGCGCCCGAAGATCCACCCGAAATTATTCTGGAGTTCCACGTATAGGGTGTCGTTTGGCACCCCCGTAGTGCGGACCTCGATCTTTTTGATATCGCCGGAGGCGATGTCGTTGTTGGCAGCCCACTGTTGGGCTTTGACCTTGGCGGCGGCCGGATTCAGCGGCAACTCAGCAACCCCAGCGAGCGCCATTGCGTCGGCCGAATTTTGAAGGTGCCGGCGGTCACGGAAGAGCAAGCCGACGTCTATAGTCATCGCTACCATTCCGAGTACAACGGCCATGACGAGAATTCCAACTACGAGAGTCTGTCCGCCTTCGCGGCGATAAATGTGGGGCCAACGGCTCGTCTCCATACCAGTCTCCTCCTGACAAGTTATGATGACGCGCACGGCCGAAAACCGGAACTGTACCGGCGTGAATACGGGGTGAATAAGGCGTCAAGAAATGGGTAAGCGCCCTGCTGCGGGCACATCATCAGTGAGCGCCGCCGGTAACGGCTGAGGCTTTACCGGTGAGCGGCGGGCCCCTGAACGGGCGTCTTTAGGCCATGTCTTCGGGCGCGAAACCGCGCCGCATCGTGTTCTCGCTCACGACGCGTGGTTGCATGAACTGGCGGACGTAATCCGGCCCACCCGCCTTTTCCCCGACGCCCGACATGGCGAGGCCGCCGAAGGGCTGGCGACCCACGATCGCGCCGGTGATCTTGCGGTTGATGTACAGGTTGCCGGTACGGAAGGCCGCGCGGGCCAGCTCGATATGCCGCGGGTTTCGCGAGAAGACGCCGCCGGTCAGCGCGAAGGTCGAGTCCAGCGCTATCTCGAGCGCTTCGTCGAAGTCACCGGCGCGGAAGACCGTCAGAACGGGGCCAAAGATCTCGTCCTGCGCCAGGGCCGAATCCAATGGGACGTCGGTAAAGACGGTCGGGGCCACGTAGTTCGGCGATTCCGCGCTGCAGGAAGAATCGAGGTCCGAGAGATCGGTCTGAACCAGCATCGTTGAGTAGGTGCGGCCTGACTCGATATATCCAATGATCTTCCGGCGGGCGTCGGCGCTGATCACCGGTGGGACGAATGTCGCGGGATTATCGGGCGGACCGACCACGAGGCTGGCGACCGCGTTCTTTAGTCGCTCGAGCGCCTCCTCGTAGGCGGAGCCGACGATGATCAGCCGCGAACAGGCGCTGCACTTCTGTCCGGCATAGCCGAAAGCAGACACGAGCGCGCCGCTGATCGCCTGATCGAGGTCGGCATCGTCGTCGATGATGATCGCGTTCTTTCCGCCCATCTCTGCAACCACGCGTTTGACGTTACGCTGGCCGGGGCGGGTCTTTCCTGCCGCTTCGATGATTCCCAGTCCAACCGCGCTGCTGCCCGTGAAGGCGATGTTGTCCACACCCGGATGCTCGACCAGCAGGCGGCCGACTTCTCCACCCGGGCCCGGCAGGTACTGGACTGCACCTTTCGGCACACCTGCGTCGCGCAGTATCTCAACAAGCCTGTAGGCGATGATCGGCGACTGCGCTGCCGGCTTGACAATGCTCGCATTGCCGCCGGCGAGAGCGGCTACGCTCATTCCCGTGATGATGGCGAGCGGGAAGTTCCAGGGCGCGATCACCGCCGTCACCCCTCTACCTTCGTGGAAGTACTCGTTATACTCGCCGGCCAAGTCACCCAGAGGGACCGGCTCGGACACACGCTCACCCTCGGCTGCGTAGTAGCGCAGATAATCGATCGCCTCACATACATCGCCATCGGCCTCGTGCCAGGGCTTGGCGCTCTCATAGACCATAATGGCGGCAAGGTCGAGGCGAGCCTTCTCCATGAAGTCCGCCGCTCGACTCAGGATCTCCGTGCGCTCGTACGCCGGAAGATCACGCCACGTAGAAAACGCTCCCCGAGCCGCGGCGACGGCCGCATCCACATCTTCTGAAGTCGCCTGCGCGACATGTCCCACGATCGTCGCCGGCTTCGCGGGATAGCGGACCTCACCCGAGCGTCTGTCCAAGACGCGCCGGTCGCCGATGAGAAGCGGATAGGTGGTTCCGAACCCCCTGCGGGCGCGCGCGAGGGACGTGCTCATCCCCTCCCTTACGTCTGGTTCGAAGAACGCCGCCGGCGCAGCGTTTCTGAACGCCGACTGCGCCGGCTCCGCGCGCTCTCCGGAAGCCCGCTGCGCGATCGATGAAACAGTAACGCCTACGTTGAACCACGCCTGATTCGATGTGTTTTCGAGCAGCCGCCGCACGAGGTAGGCCATTCCGGGGATGACCCGCCCAACGGGCACGTAAACGCGCGTACGGTAGCCCGCCGCGGCCACCGCATTGCGCAGCCCTTCGGCCATGCCGTACAACATCTGGAATTCGATGTCCGGGATCTGCCGGCCTGCATATCGGGCCTTCACCATTGCCTGGGCCACCGAGCGCGGGTTATGGCTACCAAAAGCGGGGCGTAGGTGCGGCCACGCGGCGAGCAAGGCGTCGGTGCACCTCTCGAATGAAGCGTCGGTCTCTTCCTTGCGCTCGAACACGGGGACTGGCCAGGAGTTTTGAGCGGCGACGATTCGTTCCTCATCCCAGTAAGCGCCCTTCACCAGCCGCACGGAGAACGGGGCACCGCGTTGCTGCGCCACTTCCGTTAGCCAACCCAGGTCTCTTACCGCATCCCGCAGATACGCCTGCACGACGATACCGACATGGGGAAAGTCATTGAATTCCGCCTCGCTAATGACATCCGCGAACGTCCGCTGGACGAGCTCCTTGTACCTATGTTGCTCGACATCGAAATTAATGAATGCGCCGTGGCGCATCGCCAGCCTGAGGAGAGGGCGCAGACGCGCTCGCGCGGTCTCGCTCACATACTCAGGCGCGGCCGGCTCGAGGTGCGCGCAGAGGGCCGAAAGCTTGATAGAGATGTTGACCGCGGGTACGCCCGGCCACTGTTCGCCTCTCGGCGAAATGGCTTCACTGTTAGCCGAAAGCGTCTCGAGCAGTTCCGTGTACCGCGCCAGATAGGCGTCTGCCTCCACGTCCGAGAGGGTCTCTTCCCCCAGAAGATCGACCGTTGCGGCAACGCCATCTCGGGCCAGCTCCCGCAGCGCTGGCACGGCCGCTTCCGGAGTCTCTCCTGCGATGAAACGATGGGCCATGGAGAGGACCCCGCTACGCACCGCCCGCGAGAGCACGGGGCGAAACACCGGCTGCGACGCCAGCCCGGAAGCCGTCTGAATGATGCCAGGCGCGGAATCGCGGAAGTATTGCCGGACGTGATCGGCAACCGACCGACCTGAGCGGAGTGTCGGAAGGACGTCTACGAAGCGTAGTAGCTTGACGCGGAATTCGGGGTCATTAGTCGCCCAGTGCAGGAGCCGTTCCTGCCACCAGGCAGGCGTCAGCGTTAGCGGCGGGTGGCTGTTCGCGCTGGCGGCGAGCCGTTCCTCCCACTCCCTGATGCGACCGTCCAACGAGGCATCGACCGCCATCTAGACCTCTCCATTTTCATTCTACATCGCGACGAGGGCGCGATTGCCCGGCGCTGCCTTACAACGGAACGTCAAGCGCAACGCGGCGCGAACGCTAGCTCAGTCTGTCACGACCAAAACGCATCGACGGCGTAGCGGTCCTCCACCATGAACCAGAACTCAGCGATTTTGTCGTCCTGGATGCGATAGGTGAACGCCTGGAACTGCCCGCCCAGGCTCTTGCCTTCCCGCTCGGCGAATACACGCACCAGGGCGACCCCGAACTCGTCTCCGCCGAGGACGTCGATTAGCTGTGTGCGTACTGTCCCTCCGGACAGGTCGTGGGCCCGCGCCCAGAACCCCACCACCTCCGCCTTGCCGTTGTAGTCACGCGAAAGGAGATTCCGGCCCGGCACGTGCCATGCGATGTCGTCGGCGAGCATTTCCATGAGCGCGCCGGCATCGCCTCGCTGCTGAGCGTCATGAAAGCCGCGGACCAGCTCAGCGTTCGAATGCTCGCCTGAAGCCATTAAGACAGCACTTTGAATAGCCGGGCGTCCGGCGGGCCCTTCGCGTTGCCCACTAGGTGTTCATCCAACTTGGGGCGCATGAGCGGCGCGGCGGCGTTAGCGTTTTCTTGCGTGTCCCAGAGCACGAAGATGCCGTATTCGCCGTCTGTCTCATCGCCGAAGACGGTGACGCCCTGGCACCCCGGCTGCGATGCGATCAAGGGGGCGATGTTGTCAGCAATCGATTGGGCTTCAACGTGCTTCCCCGGGCCGAACGAAAATCGGACGAGTCTGGCAAACATGGCAACCTCCTCTGGTGCTTTGCCCCGAGGCTCGTTTTTTCACCATTGGACGAACATCGGCATCACGACGTGCACGTAGCGGTCGTTGCCGATGGGGCGGATCACGCCCGGGCTCGAAGGGCTCGTCGTCTCGAGCGCGACCTCGCTCACGTCGTCAAGCGCCTGCAATACATCGTGCAGATAGCGGCTGTTGAAGGCGATCTTCGAGGCCTCCCCCTCGATCTTTACATCGACGTCGCCGCGGTGCTCGCCGATCTCCTCCGCTCGCGCCGAGACGGTCATCTTTCCCACGTCGGTTCCTTCGCCTGGCTCGATCTGAATACGGACGATCCCCGCGCCGTCGCGCGCAAAGATCGCCGCTATGCGCGTCTCCTGGAGGAACTGGCGCATCTCGATGGTTGTTCTCGTCGCGTAGGACTGAGGGATGAGCTGCCCGTAGTTGGGGAACGTCCCCTGGACTAACGTCGCGACCACCTCTACGTCCGGCAGCTTGAACATCACCTGCGACCGCGCGCCATTGATCGCCATCTCTATCTCTTCGCTTTCGTCGGTGATCAGGCGCTCGATCTCCCGCAACGCACGCGCCGGAATGATCACTTCCACCTTCTCGGGCACGTCCTGCCTGAGCTGAAGCGTATGCACGGCTAGCCGGAAGCCGTCCGCAGCCGCAAGCGTAAGCTCGCGGCCCTCCGCAAGGATATGCACGCCGGTCAACACCGGGCGCGTATCGTCGGACGCGGCGGCGAACTGCACCTGCGAGATCGCCTTGCGTAGCGTCTTTGGCTCGAGCGTCAGCGAAAGGCCGTCCGCCACGGCCGGGACCGGCGGAAAATCCGCCGCGTCCATGCCCGACATCGTCGCCTCGTTGCGCGCGCATTGAATGTGCAGCTGGCGTCCGCGCGCCGGCACGGTCAGCTCGATCCGGTCGTTGGGTAAGGAAGAAACGAAGTCGGTGAGCAGCCGGGCTGGGACCGTGACAGCGCCGTCCTCCTCAACCTGGGCCCCGATCCAGCACGTTGTGGCGATCATCAGGTCCGTGGCCACGAGCTTCAGGCGGCCCTCGTCCGTCTCGACCTTGACGTGCGAAGCCTGCGGCAGAGTGCTGCGCGCGGGAACGGCGCGCCCGACGACAGATAGTCCTTTGGCGAAGTTGTCCTGCAGGGCGGATACCTTCATAGCGATTACCTACCTACGCAAATAAGCAATATGGGGCGCGTGACCGCTGAGTAGTATACGACCGAGACGGCGAACGGACAAGCCGAAGCTCAGGGCGCCTGTGTCATTCCGAGCTCGCGGGTAGCGCCGAGCGGTATCGGGGTGGAGGCGAGGAATCTCGGCAAACGCCCGGCAAGCGATCCCTCTCGCTCAGCCCTATTCGACGTCCCTCAGCGCTTCTCCCGCCGCCTCAATCGTCGCCGCAATGTCCTCGTCCGAATGCGCGGCAGAGACGAACATCGCCTCGAACTGCGACGGC